>OLQL01000748.1_pt1 | contig 31562 bp, 44 predicted proteins | sample 1672971 | NCBI WGS metagenome assembly OLQL01 (sample SAMEA3136742, study PRJEB25190) | human gut metagenome | biome: human gut; feature: human-associated habitat; material: faeces | place: Austria | collected 2013
CCATCGGAGATTCGAACTCCGGACACCTTGATTAAAAGTCAAGTGCTCTGCCAGCTGAGCTAATGGGTCACGGCGGGGTGTCTCCGCAAAGGATGGTTGTTGAACCCGACCCCCTTGACATGGCGTGGTCTCGCAAACCACGGTTGATATAATAGCACCGTTTCCGAAACCTGTCAAGCCCCGGACGAAAAAATTTCCAAAAAAGCGGCGTTTCCTTTTCGGGCATGGTCCCTATGCCTTTTTTGCATGGCGCTTCTGCCGTTTTTTTCCGAAAATAGGCGAAAATCAGATTGCAATTTTTTTCAACTTGCGGTATGATGACTATGCTATCCTGTGGATAGTAGGGCTTGCATCCGCACGTCCTGAAGCGGGCTTCCGTCTGGGGCCTGCGGTAACAGTATTTGGAAAAGGGGTTGCATCCTGAGATGGCAAACATTGATCTGCAAAAGTATGGTATTTCCGGAACGACCGAAATCGTCTACAATCCTTCCTACGAAATGCTGTTCGAGGAGGAGACCAAGCCCGGCCTGGAAGGCTACGAAAAGGGCCAGGTCAGCGAGCTGGGCGCCGTCAACGTAATGACCGGCATTTACACCGGCCGCTCCCCCAAAGATAAGTACATCGTCATGGACGATACCTCCAAAGACACCGTGTGGTGGACCTCCGACGAGTACAAGAACGACAACCACCCCGCTTCTCAGGAAGCCTGGAACGCGGTGAAGGAACTGGCCAAGAAGGAACTGTCCAATAAGCGCCTGTTCGTGGTGGACGCTTTCTGCGGCGCCAACAAGGACACCCGCATGGCCATCCGCTTCATCATGGAAGTGGCCTGGCAGGCTCACTTCGTGACCAACATGTTCATCAAGCCCACCGAGGAAGAACTGAAGGACTTCACCCCTGACTTTGTGGTGTACAATGCCTCCAAGGCCAAGGTGGAGAATTACAAGGAGCTGGGCCTGCACTCCGAGACCGCTGTGATGTTCAACCTGACCAGCCGCGAGCAGGTCATCGCCAACACCTGGTATGGCGGCGAAATGAAGAAGGGCATGTTCTCCATGATGAACTACTTCCTGCCGCTGAAGGGCATTGCCTCCATGCACTGCTCCGCCAACACCGATATGGACGGCAAGAACACCGCCATCTTCTTCGGTCTGTCCGGCACCGGCAAGACCACCCTGTCCACCGACCCCAAGCGTCTGCTGATCGGCGACGACGAGCACGGCTGGGATGACAACGGCGTGTTCAACTTCGAGGGCGGCTGCTATGCCAAGGTCATCAATCTGGACAAGGAGTCCGAGCCTGACATCTACAACGCCATCAAGCGCAACGCCCTGCTGGAGAACGTCACGCTGGACGAAAACGGCAAGATCGATTTCGCTGATAAGAGCGTGACCGAGAACACCCGCGTTTCCTACCCCATCAACCACATCGAGAAGATCGTGCGCCCCATTTCCGCTGCGCCCGACGCCAAGAACGTGATCTTCCTGTCTGCTGACGCGTTCGGCGTTCTGCCCCCCGTGTCGGTGCTGACCCCCGAACAGACCAAGTACTACTTCCTGTCCGGCTTCACTGCCAAGCTGGCCGGCACCGAGCGCGGCATCACCGAGCCCACTCCCACCTTCTCCGCCTGCTTCGGCCAGGCTTTCCTGGAGCTGCATCCCACCAAGTATGCTGAGGAATTGGTTAAGAAGATGGAAAAGAGCGGCGCGAAAGCCTATCTGGTCAACACCGGCTGGAACGGCACCGGCAAGCGTATCTCCATCAAGGATACCCGCGGCATCATCGACGCGATCCTGAACGGCTCCATCCTGAAGGCTCCCACCAAGAAGATCCCTTACTTCGACTTCGAGGTGCCCACGGAGCTGCCCGGTGTGGACAGCCACATTCTGGATCCCCGCGACACCTATGCCGACGCTTCCCAGTGGGACGCCAAGGCCAAGGATCTGGCCGGCCGCTTCATCAAGAACTTCGCCAAGTACGAAGGCAACGAAGCCGGCAAGGCGCTGGTGTCCGCTGGTCCTCAGCTGTAATTCACTGGTTTTCTCAGGGGTGCGCTTTCGGGCGCGCCCCTTTTCCTTTATCAATCTTTTTCGGAGGTGAAACCCCATGTCCATCGTCATTCGCCGGGCCCGGCCGGGAGACCATTTGCTCATTCGGGAGCTTCAGCAGGAAATTGCCGCGCTGCACTACGAAGGCCGTCCTGACCTTTTTCAGAAAGAAGGCCGGTTTTATTCCGAGGAGGAATTTGCCCGGCTGCTGGCTGACCCGGAGGAATTTATCTGGATTGCCGAGGCGGACGGCAAGGCCGTGGGCTATGCCTTCGCACTGGTTCAGCGTGCCCGGAACAACGCGACATTCCGGGATTTCAACCGTTTTTACATTGACGATGTGTGCGTGTCCTCTGCCTGTCAGCGGCAGGGAATCGGCCGTCTGCTGATGGAGGAATGCAAGCAGCAGGTCCGGCGGTCGCACTGCCATACCATCGACTTGGGCGTGTGGAGCTTCAATCATAACGCCATCGCCTTCTATGAAAGCTGCGGCCTGAAGGAGCGAGAAAGGCGGATGGAGCTCATCCTGCCGGACGAAGAAATGATCGACGTCAGCGGCACTGTTCTGGAAACCGATCGGCTGATTCTTCGGCCTTTCCGGGAAACCGATCTGGAGGATTTTTACGCTTATGCCAGCGTGGAGGGCGTGGGGGAAATGGCAGGCTGGCCCCATCACACCAGCATGGAAACCAGCCGCCGGGTGCTGGACAGCTTTATCCGCGGACGCAACATCTTCGCCGTTGTCTGGAAGGAAACGGGCCGTGTGATCGGCTCGCTGGGGCTTCATGAGTCGTGGACCGCAGAAAAACCCGAATACCGCGGCCTGCGCTGCGTGGACGTAGGCTATGTGCTGGCCAAAGCATTCTGGGGACGCGGCCTGATGCCGGAGGCCGTGAAGCGGGTCATTCGCTATGGTTTTGAAGAATGCTGCCTGGATGCGCTGACCGTCTGCCACTTCGAAGAAAACGACCGTTCCCGGCGTGTCATCGAGAAATGCGGCTTCCACTATGTGGGCGACGCTCTTTGGCACGCGGAGCAGCTGGGACGCGATTTCAAGGACAAACGCTATATTTTGATGCGTCCTTGAGAACCCCAAAAAAGTTCATCGAAAAAATCTCCTGCGGAGGCTTCCTCCCGGGAGATTTTTTTGCACCCAAATTGGCTCGGGGCATATGGTGACAGTGAAAGGCGCGAGGAAAGAGCGCACGTCGCATTCCTTCCCTTGCGGCCAAACATTAAAGGAGGCGTGTTCATGTCTTTCTATTCTTACGAAAATGACAAAACAGCCTCAATACCTCAAATTATTTAGCTTTTCGTATTTCCGACAACATGCTTTGGCAACCTTTTGGCAACCTGATCGGAAAGAACGTTGGCGAGGCGGAAGGGGATTCTTTCGTTGCCCTGCTCGAAGATGTCGTCGATATGTGTATAGATATTGATGGTAGTTGTATAGTCGGCATGGCCAACGATCCGCATGGTGTACTCGGCGGGAATACCAGCCAAAACGCAGGCGGTGATGTAGGTGTGACGGAAGGTGTGGGGCGTGACATCGGCTTTGTAGTCGCAGCAGGGATTGGGGGAAACGATTGACTTTCCGGCCTTTTGCCAGCGTTGGACCTTTTCGGCGTATTTGGGAGACAGAGAAAGACAACCCGCTTCCTTCATGATGTGATTCCAGTCATACCGATACCGCGCCTGAGAAAGCGGCTGATTACCTTTGTCGGATAAGAGATGCAGGTGGGGCAGACTGCGGTGCGGGCGGAGGATGTCGATCAGCGTATCGGGCAGAGGAACGGTGCGTTCCCCCTGTGCGGTTTTGGGTGTGTCATCCTGCCCCGGTTTCTTGGCGGTAAAGTCGTAGGCACGTCGGATGTGTACCACCTTGCTGTCCCAATCGAAATCCCCCCATTGCAAAGCCAGCATTTCACCACGGCGGAGGCCCAGATAATACAGCAGGGGGATCATCAACCCATTGGGGGCAGTCTCGGCAATGTTCAGGAGCTTTTCGGCCAGTGTATCCCCGATGGTCTGTTTCTCCGGCTTCGCCTTTACGGCAGGCCACATGAGGGAGGAAGCGATATTGTGGGCGAGCATCCCCTCGGCCACGGCGTACTCCATGGCGTGGATGAGGACGGCGCGCACCAGGCGAATGGTGGTCTCATTCATGCCTGCGCAGGCGTCCAGGCAGGCCTGCAGATCGGCCCGGCGCACAGCGCGGAGCAGCTGCATCTCCGGGAAAAAGGGCATGATGTGCACGTTGATGGCGTTCTGGTAATTGCGCAGGGTGGCGGCAGTCTTGATGCGCGGGCGCTTGATGACGTTGAACCATTCCAGAACCAGCTCCTGAAAGGTGACGCTTCGCGGGTCGACGCCGTCGATGAACTTTTCGCGGATCCGCCGGGCGTTTTCTTCCAGTTCCCGGCGGGTGGTTCCGCTGGCGTATTTGACGCCCACGCCGGGAATGGTGATCTTTTTACGGTAGCGGCCGTCTTTCTGTTTGGCCATGGGAGCCTCCTTGAAGTGAACAGTAGGATTCAAAAAAGGGCGGTTTATGCCGCCCTTAATTCTTGCTTTCCGTCCAGGAAAGCTCATTAAGGTTGATATTCGGAATAATGAGGCCTGGCTGCATACCGATAGCAGAGGTAGCTGCGGCGATCTGCGCCCGGAAGATCGCCAGTACGGAAAAAGCACCGTTCATTTTCAGCAGTTTGATGAAGCGTGCTTTTTCTTCCTCAGTATCTTCAGCTTCATAGATAAAATAAGCGTTGATCTCTGCTTGCAGCCGAAAGTCCTTTTTTTCTTTGTCTTCGGCAGCATATTGGATAGCTATTCCACCATTCCAGTGACCGTCGCTATGATCGGCAATCAGGAAGGAAGCCTGTAAATCGTGCGAAAGTATATTTTTGTCAAAGGGACCGATTTTGTTATTTTGATAGGAGAACTCGCACATTTGGCAGCCGATGTTTTGAAAAGTTGACATCAAATTCTGGTTCATGGCATGGGATTCCTTTCTGAACTACAAGTATTAGGCTGCGTTAAAGCTGGGCATTTCGCAAACGTTGCTGTTAATGGAAGGAATGCCTTCCCCAAATTTGGGCGTCATTTCTTTTTCATCGATAGAAAGAGTAAGATCTAATCCCAGTTTGGAGCTTACTTCGGACAAAGAACGGATACTCCAGTTATAGGTGCCGCTTTCATACTTGGAGATCATGGACTGCCCGACGCCAAGTTTTTCTGCAAGCTGTTCCTGAGAAAGTTTGTTTTTGCGGCGATATTCCACCAAAGAAATACTAATGTCGCACATCAAACAGGTGGCCCGATAGAGAGCCTTTTCATCGGATGTTAGAGTGGAAACTGCAGAGCGAACGTAAGAAAAGGCATTCACAAAGTTTTCAGTTTTGAGCATGGTTGGTCTCCTCCTTACAGGTGTAGCTCGGAAACGCGCTGTTTCGCAATTTCGAGCGGGCGCTGATAGTCTGTGCCGGTTTTCTTTTCCTGAAAAGCGGTCAGGATCCAAGCACAATTATCAGCGACACAATAGAGTATGCGCAGATTGCTAAGGATTCTTACCTTATGAAAGCGCATAGCACGATAAGGGGCATTTTGCTGAACCGGTTCAAACCATTCGGGGTGGTCAAATTCGCTTCCTAAATGGTCAGAGAGATATTCCAGCCGTTTCTGGTAATGAGCCAGCAAAATAGGGTATTTTCCTCTGTCAGCCTTGAAAAATCTTTCCAATTCTGCCTGCGCAAGCCTATGGATATAGACATTGCGAAAACGGAAGGGTTCAAGGCCTGGAGGAAAATCGGGGGTGGAAAAGTCGCTTTTCAGGGGGGAGCATCTCCTTTCACCGATACTATATCACCAATAGGTGATAAATACAACTGTTTTTTTGTGAGCCTCAATGAGTGGTAGTAAAGCTTTTGCTTTTTGGAAAATGCACGTTGAATCTTAGGACAGTTCGAAACAGGACCAATAGTCCTATTTATGCTTTTGAGAAAAGTTTGGATCATCCCTCTGCATTTTGCGCGTTGAAAAGCTCAACAAATTTTTCACAGCGGATGATTTTGACAACGGCGCCCTGTGCAGCCAGTTCTTCAGCTTTGAGAATTTTGGAGGATTTGCCGCCTGCACCGCCGACGATGGAGGAATCCTCCTGGCCTACGATCAGATAATGGGTCCTTCTGGATACAGAGGAAGTGACATTGCCTCCATGCTGGAGGATATAGTTCTGTGCATCCCCGCGGCTGATACCGGGAATTTCTCCGGTAAAGCAGAAAACATGATAAGGAACGTGCAATTCAGCATCGTCCGCATAGCAGCATTCCGGCTGAACAAGGTTTTCCGGGGAGGAAGGACGTAAACGATAAAACTCATCTTTTGATTTTTGAGATACTGTCGTGACTGATTCGCTGCAGTCCATTGTATGAATAAAAGTCGAACCATTTTTAGAAAGAAGGATCATGAGTTTTGCGGCAGCCAGACTATCCTCCCCAGCATCGTGATGCTTCAATTCGACGCCATGATAATTACATAAAAATTCTAAACTATAACTTGAAAAGCTAAAGTTTTCTTTATAAAGATTCATGGTATCATAGAAATCCATTTTTGGAAGCTCTATTCCGTTACGCTTGGCAGTTTTTTGAAGAACCGCTCTATCAAAAGCCGCGTTGTGTGCTACGATTGGATAGTGGCGAAAATATAGTTCATATTCATACCATACATCTTGAAAGTCTGGTGCATCTTTCACGACTGAACGGGTAATTCCATGAATACGTATATTTTCTTCATCAAATTGAGAGTGAGGATTTATTAAAATTGATTCACAGGAATCAATTTTAGAATCAATAACCAGAGTAATACCCATGGCACAGATGGAGTCATTGCGTTTGTTTGGCGTTTCAAAGTCAATAGCTAGAAAGTCCATAATGCCCTCCTAGATGTTTTTATTTTTTCCGTAAAAGATACGTCCTGCTTCCAGATTCTCGCGATAGTAGCAATGATTATAGTAAATATCTGTTTGATGCAGACATTCGCGAGCGTCAGAGCAACGAACAAACGCCGAGCAGCAGGCGAAACTTGTATCGCCAAGTGTGCGAAAAATCTCTTTCTTTTTTAACTTACTCCAATTGAGGAAGGCAACTGATTCAAAGCGTTGATCGAAAACAAAATCAAAAAACAGGGCGTTTTCACTGCCTTTTGCTTCTGGTTTCTGAAACGGAAAGCGGCTGTCATTTGCCAGCAGCCATTCAGGAAAAGAAATGACGGTTTTTGTTTTTAGCTTTTTCAGGCGGCAAAACATACGATCGTAAAGGAAAACAGAACACTGATTTCCAGAGGAACCAGGCGAATAACGATAGGTATCCTTCTGATCGTGTTCTTGAGAAAGCTCCTGCTGAAAAAGCGAAAAGAAGGATAAAAACGTATCCTCTGGTTTATTTTTTTCGGTTTCGGATGACAACAGGCTGATCCGTTCGCTTTCCATAACGAGTATCCTCCTTTTAATGGCACACGGCCATATCTTCATTTATACGATCGCCGTCTGATAGTACTCTACGGCGCGCTGCATGAAGCTGCAGGGAACATCGAAATAATCCGCCAGCTCCCAGATCTCGGTGATACCATGGCTGACGGCTTCTTTGATCTGCCCATAGGGAGTCAGCTTGCAAAAGGCCCATTTATCGGCGCGGCGCTCGGCTTTTTCCCGAATGTCATAGGGAGAATAGCGGTTATAAAAGCCGGCGTATTCGCAATGACCCAGCTCGTGGGCAAGGCACTCTTTTTCCTGCTGACCTGACAGATCGGAGGACAGTGCGATATAGCAGCCTCCATCTTCAATGGCAAAAGACTTCAGCTCGCTGAGGGGAACGCCGTACACCTGATAGCCTTTTTCTTCCGCAATGGAATAGAGCGCGTTGGTGGTCAACGATTGCCACGCTCCTTTATAAACTGTGCAAAACGCTTGACTTCTTCGAACTGAGCATCGGTGATGTCCTTGGAACTGCCGAAGAGGGCGAATTTCAGATCATCATCGGACGCGGGAGACCTTTGCACATCGGCGGAGGCGTCCAGCGAAGCGGCCATGGCATAGGACTGGGAAATGGCTTTCGGATCGTTGGTCTCGCCCATCAGATAGGAAACGGAACAGCCGAGAGCAGAAGCCAAAAGTTCCAGTGTATCGCTGGAAGGGGAACGCAGACCTTTTTCAATATAACTGATTCCCGCCTGCGAGATTCCGCTCCGCTTTGCAAGCTCGGCCTGCGAAAGACCGTTGCGCTTTCGCACTTCTGTGATTCGATCCCCAATGCCCATCTTGGACACTCCTTCACTAAAGTTGTGATTATATTTTATCACAAAAGTGATTGACAGACAAAAACAATAGTGATATACTGCAATCACAATAGTTATAGGAGATGCAACGATGAACGCGATTGCGGAATTGCGAAAGGCACTTGGACTATCACAGGCAGAGCTTTCCAGACGCTCTGGAATCAAGCAGCAAACCATCTGTATGCTGGAAACCGGTAAACGAAAGACACCCCGTCTGGATACAGCCGCCAAGCTTGCCGCCGCCCTGAACTGTACGGTGGATGAGCTGCTTCAAAAGGGAGGGGAATGAAGGTGAACATTGTGGATGCAACGCGGCGGGCTGTGACGGAGGGAAAGAAGCTGGTACGTCCATGGGGAGAAAGGCGGATCGTCATTCAACCGACGGATAGTTCAGATTGCTGCCTGATTTGGCTGGAGGGGAGCCAACAGGCCCCGGCCAAACGCTGGAATCCGATGGCACGGGATCTGTTGGCAGAGGACTGGGAGGTTATGGAATGAAGTTGGCAAGAAATTCCAGCAATTCTTTCATACCCTTTTGGAATCGAGTTTCCATATGGATAATGGCTTGGTCTGTCAACTCCGATTCACAGACCATATCATCTGCGCCGAAACCATCCAGCATTCCGGCACGAAGAAGTTCCCAGCAGGAATCGTCTACATTTTCCAAACTTTCCTCCGGCAGACAGCATTGCCGGATATGCTCTGATCCTCCCATATACCTAGCACTCGATTTGGTTATACCATTGTCTACGCGTTCCAGATAGAGTTTGTACAGCAGACAGAGTAAGCGTTTTGAATCCCGAGTAAGTTCCATTTTTTTCCCTCCTTTCATGATAGATGGCTTCATTATAACACAAGCATTTATATCTGCAGATGCAGCCGGAAGAAATGCGGCGGCCCGGAGAGACGGGCTGCATCAGAAAAAACACGAGGGTTGAGGACAACCCGCCTCATCATACACTCAACCGATGAAATGCCAAGGGGGTATCAGAATGACAAGGATCCAGCTGATAAACGGCCGTCAGGCGCGGATGATCGAAGCGACGATCAGCCTGCCGGCGGAGGAACTGGCGCGGTTGCTGAGCGCGAATATCACCGACCGCCACGCGGCCATGGTGCAGCAGCATGGCGAGGCCTGCACCAAGACCACGGCGGCCAAGATCCTCAGCTGCTCCACCCAGACTGTCACGGCCATGCTGCGGGACGGCAGGATCAAGGCGGCCTGCGGCGGCGAGCGGGTGGATGTGCGCAGCCTGGCGGACTACATCGAAAACCGGGGTGAATACGACTACGCCGCCCGCCAGCAGCGCAAGGGCCGGGTGAATTATGTGTGATGTTGGTATGCCCGGATTGCGGAAGCGTGCTTACGTACCGCCGGGAAAACACGCCCGGCTGGGTGTATCGAAAGTTCTGCCGGAAATGCGGGAGGGAGTTTCCCCTCCGGCAGGGCACGGACCCGGTCTGCTGCCTCAGCTGCGACATGCACACGGACGGCAGGCCTGGCAGCTGCCGGCTGTTCAAAGACAACGACGGTGTGAAGGATGAACAATGCGGGGCATGGAGCCCCAGATAAAGGAAGATGGATATGCGAAAGACAGAAGTGATGCAGACCCGGAACGGGGTGATCTACTTCCCGCTGGAGGACAGGAAAAGAGAGGACTGAGCTGCTCGGACAGGAGAAGCTGGTGTTCGCCATGCTGAAATCACAGATAGACAGAGACGCCGCGAGTTATGCCGCCTATGCGGATAAGCAGCGGGAAAACGGCAGAAAAGGCGGACGGCCCGCAAAAGCCAAGCCTTTTTCAGAAAACCCAAAAAACCCAAGCCTTTTTCCGGAAACCCAAAAAAGCCAAGAAAAAGAAAAAGAAGAAGAAAAAGATAAAGAAAAAGAAAATGCGCGCACGCGCGCGGGCGGCAGCATCACCCCGTTTGTCAGCGAGGAGGAAGCGGACCGGCTGGGCGCGGAGTACACCCGGAATATGCAAACGCTGCTGGCTGCGCTGGAGGACGTTGGCATGAAGCCCACCGCCAGAAACGAGCAGGCGGCGGAGGCGCTGATGGCGCAGTACGGGACGGAAAAGGTGCTGGCGGCCATCGACACGGCGGCGGAACATGACAACCGGGGCGGCGTCAGCTGGGCCTATCTGCGGCGCATTCTGGAGGATGGCCCGCGTCAGTCTGCTGCCGGAAAGCCCGCCGCCACCCGCACCATCCGGGAATGCTGCGTGGTGGATGGGCAGGAAGTGTGGACGGAACGGGTGGTGAGGGCGCAATGACACAGCTCGCAGAAAAAAACGCTATCACTTACGTGAACGTGGATGCGGAAAAGTCCGTGCTGGGGGCGATTCTGCAGGGCAGCGAGGACGCCCTGAACGATCTGACCGAGCGCGACTTTTACCGCCCGGAGCACCGCTCCATTTTTCGGGCCGCGCAGGAGCTGCGCCGGGAAGGACAGGCCATTGACCTGATGACGCTGGGGAACCGGCTGGCGGAACGGCAGGAGCTGGAAGCCAGCGGCGGCGCGGCCTATCTGCTGGAATGCTTCAGCTGCGTGCCCACGCTGGCCAACAGCCGCAGCTACATCGGCATCGTGCGGGAATGCGCCCGGCGGAGGGAACTGCGGCAGATGCTGCAGACCGCTGCGGGAAACATCGGCCAGCAGAATGCCGATCAGGTAGTCGATGAACTGCTGAGCAGTCTGCGGGGCCTGTCAGTCGGCCCGGCCAGTTGGATGGATTTTCAGGAGATCATGAGCCGCACCTTTGACCATCTGGACGGCGTGGCCAACGGGAAAATCCAGACTATCTCCACAGGACTGGCTGATCTGGATGCGGTATTCGGCCTGCGCAAAGGCGAAGTGACCACCATCGCGGCGGGTCCCGGTCAGGGCAAGAGCGCCATGGCGTGGCACATCGGCCGGACGGCGGCGCAGCGGGGTTTCCGGGTGGCGCTGATCAGTCTGGAAATGTCGGAAGAACAGTATGGTATGCGCGCCCTAGCCAGCCTGACGGGCATCCCCATGGAGCGGATCGTCAGCGCCAGAGGGCTGACGGCAGAGCAGTGGACGGCCATTGGCGACACCATGAACGCGGCCCGGCTGCCCTTCTGCGTCACCACCCGGATCAGCACGGTGGAGCAGGCACGGCGGGAGGCGATGCGCATGGAAAAGCTGGATCTGCTGATCGTGGACTACATCCAGATCATGGACACGGCCCGGCGCATCGACAACGAGCACCTGCGCATCAGCGCCATTACCCGGCAGCTGAAAGCGCTGAGCCGGGAATTGAACATCCCCATCATCATGCTGAGCCAGTTCAAGCGGCTCCCGGCGGGGCAGCGGCCCACGCTGAACGACCTGAAGGAGTCCGGCAGCATCGAGAACGACAGCGACAACGTGATCCTGCTTTACAAGCCTCAGGGGCCATACGATGAAAACATTCCCGGCCCCTATGCCGGGTGGTACGAACAGGCGGAGGCGCGGGAGCAGCGTTTTCTTCTGCTGGAGGTGGCCAAGCAGCGCATGGGCAGGGTGCGCACCGTGGCTGCGGTCTTCGACCCGGCAAGGATGCGGTTTTATACGCCGAAGGCAGAGAACCGCCGGAACGGCTCCGCTGAAAACTGAGAACGAAAAACGCAAGCGCTTTCGGAAGTTAAACGGGGCAGCGCAGCGGCGAAGCCTGCGACCCGCCGTAAGGCGGGAGGCAGGCCGAAAAAGGAGGAAGAAGCAATGATTTGCCCGTATTGCGGAGGAAAAACAGCCGTCTACCGAACGGTTTCGGAAGAGGAAAGAGTGTGGCGATATCGCAGGTGCCTGTGCAGCAAGTATCATCGCTTTCGCACAGTGGAGAGCATGGCGATATCTGAAAATGGCAGGGAAGAAGTGAAAGAAACAAAGTTGAAGGCGTTGGCAGAACAAAAAAAATAACCCTCCGGCAGCACGAGCAAGCCGGAGGGAAAGGAAAAAATTATGGGCGGGGGACAAAGGTCTGCAGGGCTTTTTCTACCACACCGTTGAGGGTGAGATGATGCGTTTGAGCATAGATAGCAGCCTGCCGGTGAAGCTCCGGCGAGACGCGGACGTTGAAACTGCCCTTATAGGCTTTTTCCGGCTGAATGCCCTGTGCGGCACAAAGCTCCAGATAGTCGTCTACCGCACCGTGAAAATCTTCCACCAGTTCCTTGGCGGTAGTGCCCTCGTAAGAAAGGAGCGAACGGATGCCCAGCACCTTGCCGAAGAAAACGCCATCCGTCTCCGAAAATTCCACGCTGCCCAGATAGCCTTTATATTCCATGGTATTACTCAAATCAATCCCTCCTGTTCCAGAATTTCGATCAGCTGTTTGACTTGATATTCCAATAATTCTTTTCGGGGGTGGGGTTTATGCAGCAAGATGGGCGGATGGCTGTCGCTTGTAAACATGACCCGGGAACCACTGGTTTTCCCCTTATTGGAACGCAAGTATGTCAGGTAGCGAAGCAGGGTTTCCGCTTCGTCAAAGGTCATGTCACGGGGAACGGATTTCAGTTTTCGAATCAGCTTTTCTTTTCGGCCCATTTATTATCCCTCCCAAGACGAGTATATCATAGTGGGCAGAGAAAAGCAACTAAATATAGTTGCTAAAAACGAAAATAGAGCCCTCCGGCGCGGCTGGCGTCGATGGGCTCCAAAGGTGGCACAAGAAGATCATAGCACAGGGGGCAGAAGGATGCAACAGAATCACGAAACGGAACGGAACGAGCAGCATGTGTGCGCGGCTCCCGGCTGTACGGCGCTGTGCACGGGGGAATACTGCCGCAGGCACAAGCCCAGGCATCCCATGGCCGTGTATCTGGGCCGGGCTACCGGGCTGAAAAAGGAGATTCGGGAAACAAAGGAACTGCTTTGCCAGCTGCGGGAGCAGGCCACCCGGGCCACCAGCCGTTTGAGCGTCACCCGGCTGTCCGGCACCGGCCGGCATGACACCATGGCGGGAAACGCTATCCGCATTGTGGAGGCGGAGGAGCGGCTGGAAAAGATCATTGCCGATTGGGCGGAGGCGCTGGCCGTGCGGGTAGTCCTGCTGAGCCGGATGGAGGATCCGCGGGAACGGCGGCTGTTGGAGCTGCGTTATCTGCATGGACTCAGCATTGAGGACATTTGCGTACGGCTGAACATGGAGCGGATGCAGGTCTGGCGGGTGCAGGGAAGCGCATTGGAGCACTTCCGGGAGGTGTATGAGAGGGAACAGAAGGGGGAAAACGCAATCTGAGTAAAAAACGTGAAACTAAGCACAGGACTTGAGCATAAGAAAAGCACATGAAAAAACACACGTGCTTTTATGATACGTGTTGACTAGATACGTACTATCGAGTATAATAAAGGGGAAAGGGGGGAATGATGTGCCTAAGAAACCGGTCGAGATGGAACGGGAGATACTGGCAGGCGGATGGATTTTCAAGAGCCAGGTTGGAAGCCACCGTCATTACAGTCACCCAACGAAACCCGGGAAGGTGACGATCCCGTTTCATTCGAAGGAATTGACGAAGGCGGTTGAGAACTCGATCAGGAAGCAGGCGGGGCTGAAATAAGCCCCGTACCCTTCCAGAACGATCTAAAATACAAAAGATAGAATTGAATTGTGAAAGTCAAAGTAGGAGGGAACCAGGACATGTTGACCGCGTATCCGGCTGTATTTGTAAAGGAAGAAAACGGGTATTCCGTTCTCTTTCCTGACTTAAACAGCGCAACTTGCGGAGATACACTGCAGGATGCGTTGGAAATGGCGGTGGATTGCATGGCGGGTTTGGTATATGCCGCACAGGAGGAGAAAAAGCCGCTGCCCCAGCCGTCGGAAATGACTCAGGAGCTTTTGGAAAAAGCCTGCGCCGAGGTGGAGGCAGATTCGTCTAAAGCATTCTGGAATATGGTAACGGCGGATGTGCCGACCTATGCCAAGCAGCATTTTGAAAAGAGCGTAAAAAAGACACTGACTATCCCCGCCTGGATGAACGAGGCGGCGATGAAACAGGGAATCAACTTCTCTCAGGTTTTGCAGGAAGCCTTGAGCCAAAAGCTTTTTCATGCCTGAGAAAAAATTTTCAGCGTGTTATAAAATGATACATACACCTGTGTTATAATGGCAGTGTTGAGAAATACAACGAGGGAGTGCCCGGCGGGCGCTCCCTTTTGCGTGGACGAAAATGGGGCGGAGGGCGTTCCACCCGCCCGGATGACGGCTGCTTTGTCGGCCGCTGTCATGCTGTACCCCATCACAGTGAGGCGAAAGAACGGTGGCGACAAAGGCACTGCACCTGTGTGCCGCTCCCGGCTGTCGGAACCTTTGCCGGGAAAAATACTGCGAGACACATCAGCTGCGGCGGTTCGACGGGCGGAGGAATGCGGCGGCGCGCGGGTATGACCGGCGTTGGGCGCGCTTCCGGGCGTGGTATCTGGCCCAGCCGGAGCATCAGTTCTGCACGCTGCACATTTCCCCGAGGTGCAAAGGGCTGGCGGAGTGCATTGATCACATCGTTCCGCTGAATGGTCCCGACGATCCGGGCCGATTCGATCTTGATAATCTGCAGCCCGCATGTCTGGCCTGCAACACGGCCAAGGGACGAAGAATCATTCGCGGAACGTGGAGGTACGGCGTCCCGGCAGCTTCGCCGTCCGATGATAAGGCGTGACGCAGCCTGCAAGCCTTGCAGAACTGCGAATGTTCGATCAACGACGCGGCGCACGCTATGCCCCCAGGGGGGAGGAAAATCCCTGCTGGGAAGCGACTTGGAACCGCGCCCCTACCCAAACGCGAAAAAAAGTCCTGAAATGGCTATGTTTTTATGAAAGGAGGCTGGCCGCATGGCGAGACCGCCGAAAGCCCTGGCTCAAGTGGAAGGGCATTTGACGAAAGCACAGCGAGAGACACGGGAAAATGCGGAAAAACAGCTTTCTTCCGATGAAAAAATAGAAATGTCGGCTGCTGTTAAGAAGAGCAAGGTCGCTAAAGACCTGTTCAAGCGGGTGACGGGGCTGCTGGACAGCATCGGCATGGATGACGCATTCTATGAACCGGTGATTAACCGCTATTGTGTGATGACGGCGGAGTGTGAAACGCTGGAACATGACTTGCAGCGGATGGAGGAACTGCTGGACACGCTGGAAGACCGGCGGGAAGATATGGAATTTACAGATTATGTGCAGTATGCCGGGCAGCTGATGGCAACGAAACAAAAGATCACAGCGGGGCTGGACAAAAAGCGGGCCATGCTGCTGCAGATCGAAAAGGAAAACGTAATGACCGTGATGGGCAAGCTGCGGGCTGTGCCGAAGAAAGCACCGGAAGAGGAGCTGGAAGAAGATCCTATGATGAATATTCTGAATTATCGCAGGGCATAAAGCGGGGAGAGAAAAGTGCATGAAGAACAGAGACCCATGATCCTTGGGGCGGATGGCCTTCCGATGGGCGGAAGCGGGCAGGGCATTATGAATAATGAAGCCGCGCTGCGGGTGATCGGCTTTGTAGAATGCCTGAAGCATGTGCGAAGCCCATGGACAGGAAAGCCCTTCAAGCTGCTGCCGTGGCAGCATCAGGTATTGAGTGACGTTTACGGAACCATGACGGAGCGCGGCATTCGGAAATATCAGACCTGCTATTTGGAGATCCCGAAAAAGAACGGCAAGACGGAGCTGGGCGCGGCGCTGGCGCTGTATCACCTGTTTGCGGATGGGGAGCAATATGGCGAAATTTACGGCTGCGCCGCTGACCGGGCCAATGCCGGCCAGTGCTTTGATACAGCAGTGGGCATGATCGACCAGTGCCCGGCGCTGAAAAAACGCTGCAAGCTGAAAATCAGCCAGAAAGAAATCTATGATACCGTCAGTCACAGCTTCTACAAAGCCCTGAGCGCGGAAGCCTTTTCGAAACACGGCCTGAACCTGAGCGCCTGTATTTTTGACGAACTACACACCCAGCCGAACCGGGAATTGTGGGACGTTATGACAAGCTACGCGGGCGACAGCCGAGAACAGCCCATGTGGTATGTGATTACGACGGCGGGCGACGACCCGGATCGCCACTCTATTGGCTGGGAAATCCACGAAAAAGCCCGGCAGATCATTGCAGGGGAGCGAATCGAACCGACCTGGTACTGCAAAATTTACGGCATTGAGCCTGACTATGAGGGCGATATTTACGACGAAGAACTGTGGTATCGGGTCAATCCCAGCCTAGGGCACACCATCGACATTGAGAAAGTACGGCAAGCCGCCCTTTCCGCACGAAACAGCGAAGCGGAAGAGCGGCTTTTTCGATGGCTGAGGCTGAACCAGTGGATCAGCACAAAACAGGTGGGCTGGCTGCCGCTGCCCCTGTGGGATGAAACAGCAGCGGAGTTCTGCGAGAATGATGTGATCGGAAAACGCTGCTATCTGGGGCTGGACCTGTCCAGCACGCAGGATATTACGGCGGCAGTAGCGCTTTTTCCGCCGGATGATGGCTGTGACAAGTGGCGGTTTCTCAATTATGCGTGGTGCCCGCAGGACGGCATCCGGGAGCGAAGCCAAAACGACCATGTACCCTATGAAAAATGGTGCCGGGACGGCTTTTTGCAGGCAACGCCGGGGGACGTGGTGGATTATCGGGTGCTGGCGGCCAATTTGGAGCGCATCTGCCGCATTTTTGACGTGCAGCACATTATGACCGACCCGTGGATGCTGCAATACCAGCAGCAATTATGGCCGGAATGGATGCAGGAAAAAGTGGTGGAGGTGCCGCAGACCATCGCCGGAATGTGTACGAGCATGAAGGAACTGGAACGGATGTTTCTGGCCCATGAGATCCAGCACGCCAAAAATCCGCTTGGACGCTGGGCCTTTGGCAATACGCGCATTGCGATGGATGGGAACGCCAACGCAAAGCCCATGAAGAACAAATCCATTGAGAAGATCGACCCGACGGTGGCGCTGATCAATGCCATGGCGGGAGCGATCCGGCTGGAACCCAGCCGCAGTATTTATGAGAGCCGGGGAATGAGGGTGGTTTGATGGGATTTTTGGATAAGATCAGGAGACGATATCGAAACGCCGCGACGGTGACAGCAGAGGATTCCCGCTTCTCGGCGTGGCTGGCCGGAAAAGGGTATGTACTGGGGCCAGAAAAAGCCCTGCAGGTGGCGGCGGTATTCCGCTGTGTGGACATCATCACCAAAACCATGGGAACGCTGCCGATCCATTTGATGAAGCGGATCGGCAATGGCGGCAGGGAACGGGCGGAAAATCACCCGGTATATCCGCTGGTGTACATCCTGCCAAACCCTCAGACTACGGCGTATGAGTTTAAGCAGATGTACGTGGCCAATCTGCTTTTGTGCCGGGGCGCTTTCGCGGTGATCCGCCGCGATCGGAACGGCTTTATCCGGGAATTATGGAATGTACCTACGGCCAATGTGGCAGGACCGTACATCAACAATGTGACCGGCGAAAGATACATTGTGGTCAGCGATGACCAGTTCAATGAAACGCTCTATGAGGGCGATTTTTTGTATACACCGGGATTTCTGCTGAACGACCGGCAGACGGCTTTGGAGCCGTTGGCAATCGCGGCGGAGGTGCTGGGACTGACCAACAGCCTGGCTCAATATGCGTCCTCCAGCGTCAACGGCACCAGCCCGGGCGGTTTTATTGAACACCCGGGAGCCATGAGTGACAAAGCCTTCGCCCGGTTTAAGGAAGACTTTAACCAGAATTACGCCGGGGCAGTCAACAGCGGCAAGTGGCTCTTTTTGGAGGAAGGGGCCAAGGCCAACATGTTCAGCCGGGACATGGAAAAAGCGCAGGTGCTGGAAAGCCGGAAAATGCAGGTAACGGAGATCGCCCGCATTTTCGGCGTGCCGCCCCATCTGGTGATGGACCTGGAACACGCAACCTTTTCCAACATTGAGCAGCAGAGCGCGGAATATGTGCGGGACTGCATCAATCCGCTGAGCGTGCGGCTGGAGCAGAGCATGTACCGGGATCTGCTGACGGCCCGGGAAAGAAAAATCTATTATTTCAAGACCAACACCAACGCCCTGCTGCGGGGCGATACCCAGACCCGGGCGCAGTACTATAATACCATGCGGCAAAACGGCGTTATGAGTACCAACGATATCCGGGAACTGGAGGACATGAAGCCCAGCAGCGAGCCGGGAGCCGATCTGCTTTTGGTGAACGGAAACATGATCACGCTGGCAAATGCGGCCGCAAACCTGCCGAAAGGCGCGCAGGCAAAGCTGAAGGAGGGAATCAGGTGAAAAAGTTTTGGCAATTCAGGAATGTGACGCCTCAGAAGGGCGAACTGACCCTGTATGGGGAGATCAGCGACACGAGCTGGTGGGGCGATGAAGTGACGCCTGCTGACTTTCAACGCGACCTGAAAGCGCTGGGAGACATTGAAGAACTGAATTTGTACGTCAACAGCCCGGGCGGAGATGTGTTTGCCGGGTTTACGATCTACAATCAGCTGAAGCGGCACAGTGCCCGGAAGATCGTGCATGTGGACGGACTGGCCGCCAGCGCCGCCAGCGTGATCTGCATGGCGGGAGATGAAATCATCATGCCGGAGAACGCCAGTATGATGATCCATGAGGCGTCCGCCATAACAGCCGGGAACAAGGTGAAAATGCGCAAAATGGCCGACGAACTGGAACGCATCGACGGACAGATCGCTGGAATTTACGCCGAAAAGACGGGGAAAAAGCCAGGAGAACTGCTGGAAATGATGGAAGCAGAGACGTGGATGAATGGCTCGGAAGCGCTGGAACAGGGCTTCTGCACGGCGGTAGAAGAAGCGAAAAAGGTCGCCGCCTGCGTCGGCCGTTCCTATTTTGCCCGGTATTCCAATGTGCCGGCCGATCTTTTGGAGGACTGGGACGATGAGCCGGAAGGAACCGGCGAAGAACCGCCTGCCGACGGGGAGGAAACCCCTCAGCCCGTGACAGATAAAACCCCGGCGGAGGATTCCGCCAGAATTTCCGCACAGATGGAAGCACGGAAACGCCGTCTGGAACTGATGAACAAAAAGATGAAAATGGAGGAATGAACGGATGGAACTGAATGAAATGCTGCAGGAGCGGGCCCGGGTCTATGATTCCCTGCAGAGACTGCAGAACCAGTACAATGACCGCCCCATGGAGGGCACCGACGCGGACACCTACCACAATCTGGAGAACCGTTTCGACGAACTGACGGCCAGTATTGACGCGGCTCGGAGACGTCAGGCCCGCGACCGGCTGATGGGCGAAGAACCCCATGAAAATGAAGCGCCCCGGGATGAACGGCAGCACGAAGCGTTTGTCAATCACCTGCGCACCGGCAGCGGTGAGACCCTGCAGGCCTACAACAGTCTGCAGATGGCCAACCCCACTCAGGCAGGCTATCTGGTGGCCCCGGAAAGGTTTGTGGCCGATCTGATCGCCGAGCTGGACAATGCGCTGCCCTTCCGCAGCCTGTGCAGGCGCTACACGCTGCAGGGCGCGCAGAGCCTTGGCTTCCCCAAGCGCACCGCCCGGATGAACAGCGCTGCCTGGGGCACGGAAGTAAGCGCTCCGACCCCGGATAATACCCTTGCTTTCGGCAAGCGGGAGTTCAAGCCTAACCCCATGACTGCCGAGATCCTGCTGAGCCGTACCCTGATCGCCAACGCGCCTCAGGTAGACGGCATCGTGCGTGCCGAAATGGCCTATGACCTGGGCGAACTGATGGAAGAAGCCTATATGAGCGGCGATGGTGTGGACAAGCCTCTGGGCGTATTCACCGCCAACGACGCGGGCATTTCCACCGCCCGAGACGTGGCCGCTGACAACACGTCGACCGCTGTTACCTTCGACGGCCTGATGAACGCCAAGTATTCCATCAAGCAGCAGTATCAGAACAAGCTGCGCTGGCTGTTCCATCGGGACGCCATGAAGATGATCGCCAAGCTGAAGGACAGCGACGGTCAGTACCTGCTCCAGCCTTCCGTAACGAAGGATGCGCCGGACATGCTGCTGGGCCGCCCTGTGGTGCTGAGCGAATACGCGCCCAATACCTTCACCACCGGCAAGTATGTGGGACTGCTGGGCGATTTCAGCAACTACTGGATCTGTGACAGCGAGGGGATGGAGATCCGCGTGCTGGCGGAGCTGTACGCCCGCAACAATCAGATCGACTATCTGGCCCGGATGAGCACCGACGGTATGCCGGTGCTGGAGGAATGCTTCGCCCGCGTGAAGCTGGCCTAACCTGACAGGAAAACGGGAAGCCCACGCCGATCTTCCAAAGCCGCTGGGCTTCCCGTAGAGGAAAAAGGAGGAAAAGACGATGATTGGAAGCATGAAGGAATCTGTCAAGCTGCTGGTAGTCAAAGCCGGCGCTGCGGCTGCCGCAACTGAGATCGCCGACGCGGCGATCGTGGACATGCAGGGCCATCGAAGCGCGGCGTTCGTCTGTCTGATGGGCAGCGGCATCAAAGCCACGGCCAAGGTTGCCCTGAGCGTGGTGCAGGGGGACACTGCCGACCTGAGCGACGGTGTGGAAAGTGCTGCGCTGGTGCAGCACACCGCCGCCTCCGATGGCGACGGCAACGGCAAGCTGCTGGTGCTGGACGTAGTGAATCCCTGCAAACGGTATATGCGGGTCAAGGTGAAACGGGAAACCGCCGTGGCGGACGTCCCGGCGGTACTGGCAATCCTGTACAACGGCGGCGCTCTGCCCGCTCAGATGGGCGACATGCTGGACGGCGCTGTGCTGGCACAGTAAGGAGGCCCCTATGAAAGTAAAATTCAAGACCCGGTCCTCCGGCCCGGAAGGGACGATCTATCCCGGTCAGGTGGTGGACGTGCCTGAAAGCGAGGCCCGAATGCTGGCGGAGGGCGGTTACGCCGTGCTGCTGGAACAGCCTCGGACGGCAGAAGCGGAGCAGACCGCTGAAGAAACGGAGCAAATGCCCGAAGAAACGGAGCAGCCCGCCGAAAAAGCGGAACAGAAGGCCGAAGAACCGCGGCGCAAGCCTGAAAGAAAGAGGGGCTGACGCTATGATGCGCTTTCGGGTGACGGCACCGCCCACGGATGAGCCCATTGATCTGAAAATGGTGCGGGACACACACCTGCGCGGCATTCCGGACGACAGCAGCGAGAACGACTATCTGCGGCAGCTGATACGCGCCGCCCGGGAATACTGCGAAAACTACACGGGGTTATCGCTGGGGCCGCAAACGCTGGAAGCGCTGCCCGACCGGCTGGAGAAAACGATGACGCTTCCCCGGCCGCCGATCCGCCGTATCGTCAGCGTGACCGTCACCCGAAAAGACGGGAGCGTGGAAACCGTTCCCGCGTCTGCCTATCGGCTGGACGCGGGACGGAGCCTGCTCTGCTTTTCAGGTCTGCCGGAAAATGTGGAATCCCCTGCGATCACCTACGAGGCTGGGACACTGGAGCTGCCTGCGACGGTACAGCAGGCGATCCTGCTGCTGGTCGGCCACTGGTATGATAACCGGGAGGCCGTAGTTGTGGGCAGCGTGACCAGCGTAGAGGTGGGCATGGCGGTAAAGAACCTGCTGAACCAGAATAAGGGCTGGTGGTTCTAATGGCGAAAAGCGTGCGCGCCGGAGAAATGCGGACGGCAGTGGAGTTCTACTCCGTAGAACACGGCATTAACGCAAACGGCTTCCCCACGGAAACGGAAAAAGCTTTATTCTCCGGGCCGGTCGCCTGCAAATGGGCGACAGCCCACGGCAGCGAGGCCATGGAAAATATGCGGCTGAATCTGGAACAGACGGCCACCCTGACCACCCGGTATACGCCCCAAATAACAGCACAAAGCCGCTGTCGAAGAAAAGACGACCCTGCCGGGCAGGAATGGGAGATCGTGAATCTGAACGATGTGGAAGGACGGCACAAAACGCTGGAAATCTATGTGCGGCGGGTGGTGAAGGCATGACGCTGGAAAAAGAGATCCGTGATTTGCTGGCTCCGCTGGAAATGCCGGTGGCACAGCATGTGTATACAGGCGCGGCGGAACGGTATATCGTATTCGAAACGATGTTCGTGCCGGACGGATACGCGGATGATAACGCCCAGTATGAGAGAGTGCTGGTGAATCTATACCTGCATACGCCCATGACCGAGGATACCACGAAGCTTCGGCGGCAGATCCAGCGGCTGTGCGCAGAACACGGGTGGCCATGGCCCAGCGTGACGGATGTAAGCAGCGACGCGGTCACGACTGATGGGGCGAAACGGCGGCTGCTGTTTGAGACACAGACGGTGCTGGGGGTGGAATACGATGGCGCGGATTGAATTTGGCGACATTGAAGCCCTGATGGACGACTTGCAGCAGTTGGGGGAAGAGACGGAAGAAATGGCGCTGGAGATCGTGACCGAGCAGCAGGACATTTTGTATGAGGCCCAGCAGAAAACGGCGGAAAGCATGCTGCAGGGCCCGTACTACGCTGGGGATGTAAAAGCCGGTATGCACGTCAAAACGCCTTTTTCCACCGGGAACGGCGCGGAGGCGCGTATTACCTTTGAGGGCACGGCTCATGGCAACCGTATCGGTGAGATCGCCTTCATCAATGAGTATGGGAAAACCAACCAACCGGCCCGCCCCTTTATTCAGATGGCCATCGAACAGGAGGACGGAAATCTGGGAAAAGCGGCGGACAAAATTGTGGACAAATACCTGAAAAAAGCGGGGCTTTGAACAGCTTCGCTTTTTTAGTATCAGAAAGGAGAAAACAAAATGGCCAGAATCGGTTTTAAGTATTTCTGCGGGGCGAAGATGAAGACGGAGCCTATGGACGCCGAGCCTACCTACGAAGCGGGAATGCAGCTGGGCAAGGCAGTGAGCAGCAATCTGAGCATTACCAACAGCGAGGGCGAACTGTGGGCGGACGATCAGATTGCCGAAAGCATGAGCGAATTTGCCTCCGGCACGTTTACCGCCGAGGTGGACAACATTGCGCTGGCAGATCAGGCCTACATGTACGGAGCCAAGTATGTGGACGGCGAGCTGCAGCAGAGCAGCGAAGACAACGCGCCTTATATGGGCGTGGGCGGCGTACAGGTGATCCTGCTCAACAATGTGCGCAAGTTCCGCGCATGGGTACTGAGCAAGGTAAAGAGCAAGGTGCCCGATGAGGATAACAACACCAAGACCGCCAGTGTGAGCTTCGGCACCCAGCCCATCAGCTGCACGGTGCTGCAGCCCAACTATGGCCCCTGGCGGCGCATGAAGGAGTTCACTACCGAGGCGGCGGCCAAGGCATATGTGGACACGCTGCTCAATGTGGCGGCATGGCACGCTATCGAGGTGCAGGCTCAGGGCACCGGCCCGAACAAGAGCGTGGACTACACGGGCGGCTATGCAGCCGACAAGAGCGCCTTTGAACTGACCATCACCGGCACGCCGACTAAGGTGTACGACAATGGTCAGGACGTGACCAGCAGCCTGAGCGGCGGCAAGTATACCCTTGCCAGCGTCGAAGGTGACCATAAGATCGCGGTGATTTTCTAAAATAAGTTCGGCCCCGGAAAATACATCCGGGGCCGAACTGTCTGGATCCGCAAGCGCTTGCGGATGAAAGGAGAAAACATGAAAATCAATGATTTCCCGCTTTTGTATAATGCCAGGGCGCACTTTTCGCTGGGAGAAAAATACCCGGACGGCTGCGCTGCGGCTGTTTTGCAGCCGGGACGGGAAGGGCACGACGCGCTGCTGGATGTGCTGACAGTGCTGATGGAGGAGGCGGAGCTTTGCCGCCGCGCCATGGGGCACGATCGACGGGAACTGCCCAGCCGGGAGCAGATGGACGCGCTGCTGACGCCCCTGCAGGAGGTAAAACTCAAAGGCAGGTGCATCGAGGCAATCAACCGGGGGCTGGAAGCGGAGGAAGAGACCGGCGAGGTGGATGAAGTGCTGGCCGAACTTGAAAAAAAAACGGCCATCGGATGACGAAAGCCGGGTATATCGCTATGACGCTGAGCTTGGGGCTGCGGCCGGATGAAGCGCTGCAGATGGAGCTTTCGCAGGTGATCCAAATCGCCAAGGCCCGGGAACAGCAGGCGCGAGAAGCCCGGGAAGCTGCACGGAGCAGAGGAGAGTGAACGGATGAGCGGCACGCGTAACACATCCACCCGGATCGTGCTGGAGGGAGAAGCCGAATACCGGGCGGCATTGAAAAACATCAATCAGGAGTATAGCCTGACCAAAAGCGAACTGGAGAAGGTAAACTCGGCCTTCCGTGGCCAGCAGAATACTGTTCAGGCGCTTCAGCAGAAATATACAGCCCTGAGCGGCGTGCTGGACTCTGCTCAGAAAAAGCTGGAACTGGAGAAAAACGCCGTCGAGCGCAGCCGGGCACAGGTAGAACAGTACGGCACCAAACTGGAAGAAGCCAAGCGCAAACTGGCTGCACTGGAAAGTGGGACGGATGATGCCGCAAAGGGGACGGACGAGTACAAGAAAGCCCTTGCTGATGCGCAGGCAGAAGTAACGAGGTATGAGGCTGCTCAGGGAAAGGCTGAGGATGCCCTGAACCGGCACTCGGTGGCCGCCAACAAGGCCGAGGCCAACGTTAATAAGCTGGAACAGGAACTGGAGCAAACGGGCAAACATCTGGATGAGGCCAAGAACAGCGCCGATGGATGCGCCACCAGCATCGACGGCATGGGCAAGGCTGTGAAGGACACCGGCGAAAAAAGCGAGGAAATGGGTCAGAAGACCAGCGACGCTATGGATGCGTTGGCTTCCGCGCTGGCTGCCGCCGGGGTGATGGAAGCCCTCGGAAAGATCAAGGATGCGCTGAAAGCCTGCACCGACAGCAGCATTGAATTTGAAAGCGCCATGGCGGGCGTGGCCAAAACCAGCGATATGAGCGCCGCTGAGTTGGACGCTATGGGCCAGAGCATTCTGGACATGAGCAAGACCATTCCCATGACGACTACGGAGCTGGCGGGCATTGCCGAGGTGGGCGGACAGCTGGGCATTGCCAAGGAGGATCTGGCCGGTTTTACGGAGGTCATGGCTCAGCTGGGCACTGCTACCAACATGACCAGTGAAGAAGCGGCTACGATGCTGGCGCAGTTCGCTACCGTAACGGGCATGGACGCCAGCCTGTACAGCAATTTGGGCAGTACCATCGTAGATCTGGGCAACAACTTTGCCACCAACGAAAAGAAGATCACGGACATGGCTCAGAGCATTGCCGCTGCGGGGACTAATGCGGGCATGAGCGAGGCGGATATGCTGGCCCTGAGCGCCGCCGTGACCAGCGTGGGCATTGAGGCAGGAGCAGGCGGCACCAGCATGTCTACCCTGATCCAGAAGATGCAGCTGGCGGTGGAGACCGGAAACGGGCTGGACGAATGGGCGGCCGCGGCGGGAATGAGCGCGCAGGAGTTTGCTTCTTTGTGGGGCAAGGACGCTACCGGGGCGCTGACCACCTTTATTCAAAGTCTTGGAACCACAGAAGAAAGCGCCATGAGTACGCTGGTGGCGCTGGGACTGAACGATAGCCGCCTGGTGCGCATGGTGACCAGCCTGAACAGCGCCGAGCAGAAAAACCATCTGCTGAGCAGCGCTATCCGGACGGCCAATACCGCCTGGCAGGAAAACACGGCGTTGACCAACGAGGCCGCGACCCGGTATGCCACGACGGAGAGCAAGATGACGCTTCTGCAGAATGCCAGCGAGCGGCTGAAAATCGCTATCGGCAATCAGCTTCGCCCGGCGCTGGCCAAGGCGGCGGAGGCAGGAACAGATCTGTTGGACTGGGCCAGCGATTATGTGAACGCCAATCAGGAAGCACTGTGCATGGCTTTGAACAGATCGCCGAGATCGTACCGCAGAGCGCAAAGGACACGGTCGAAGCGCTGCAAAGCCAGCTGGTGTTCATGGAACAGTACGGTGAAAACATGAAGGCGGCGCAGGAAAGGGGCGTATCGCCGGAGGTGATCGCCGCGCTGAGCGACGGCACGGCCCAGAGCGCGGCCATTCTGGCCGGTTTGGCTACTGCCAGCGATGATGAAGTGGCCAATATCAACGAGTCTTTCGGCAAAATCAGCGAAGGTAAGGACAACCTGGCCGAGATCATGGCCGCGGCACAGACGGACTTTGAGACGAAGGCGCAGGCCATTCAGGACAAGTGGAACAGCACGGTGGAGGCCATGAATCAGGAGACGGCGGCCACACAGGCAGGCGTAGAGACCGTGCAGGGACTGATCGCCGGAATCAACAGCAGTATTCCGGGACTGCAGGACGCCGTGGCACAGATCAACGCAGTGCTGGCCGGGATCAAGGCTCCGTCTATCGGGTTAAGTCTGCCGAGAGCGGCGACCCGGACAACGGTCTACACACCGAACGCTCAGGGCTTGGACTATGTTCCCTATGACGGTTATTTGGCCCAGCTGCACGAGGGCGAGCGGGTGTTGAGCCGGGCAGCGGCACGAGCCAGCCGGGCGGAGGATATGGCCAACTATGGCTATATGGCCCGTTGGCCCATGAACACGGAAACCTACAATAACCAGAATATTGTGATCCACATTCACGGCGGGAGCCGGGAAGGCAATGAGGATCTGGTGAAAAAACTGAAGCGGGAGCTTCGGCACAAGGGGATCGTGATGTAAGATGCTCAAACACAGCTTTTCCTTCGGCGGCGTGGACATGCGGGAGAAATACGGACTGATCGTTGAAAAAACGGAGGATGTACTGGCTCCTGACCTGCGGGAGAGAAAGGTGGAGATCCCCAGCCGGGACGGCACGTGGGACTACGGCGCGGAAAACTATGACGAACGGAAGCTGGTCATTACCTGCGGGGCGCTGCTGACTAGGGAACAGTGCCGGGAACTGAGCTACGAACTGAGCCGAAAAGCGGAGATCCGTCTGTGGGACGAGCCGGGAAAGTACTATGTGGGCCGCATTTATGACTCCACGTCCATCGAACGGGTGGTTGGCAAAGCAAGGAAATTTCAGCTGGTTTTTGTATGCGAGCCTTTTGCCTATGGGGAACAAAAGACGGAAAACTTTGTAGGCGAAAAGAAACTGGAATACGCCGGGACGGCCAGAACTCCCACTCGAATCACGATCACCAATCAGACGGGCGCTGCGGTGCAGGGCCTGACTATCACGATGAAAGAGAGGGTATGACCCATGTCTGCCATGACGAACTATATGGAAACGAAAATGCTGAACGCCATGCGGGGCACGGCAGCGGCAGCGCCGGTCAGCGTGTGGGTAGGAATGTTCCTGTCCAATCCCGGTGAAAGCGGAACCGGCGGTACGGAGGTGAGCTATGAGGGGTATGTGCGCCAACAGCTGCAGTTGACGGCTCCCACGGCCAGCGGAAACACGGTCGGCTGCACCAACAGCGAGGCACTGGTATTTCCCACCCCTCCCGGAAGCAGCGGCACCGTGACTCATGTGGCGGTGTTCGACGCTCAGACCGGCGGCAACATGCTGTGTTACGCTGCGCTGAATAACAACATCGTACTGACGTCCGAAACCAGTCCGCGGATCCAGAGCGGCAACGTGCAGCTGAGCCTGAGCGCAGGAAACATGGACGCTTCTTACAAGATGCGTGTGCTGAACTGGCTGCGCGGAACGACCATCAGCGGATTTACGAGCTATCTGGCCCTGTACAATGGCGATCCGGCCAGCGGCGGCACGGAACTGACCGGCACGGGATATGCCCGAATGGCGGTGACCTTTGCCGAACCCGCCGAGCAGGTAAGCGGTCAGATGACCATGCAGAACAACGCGGCCATGGAAAGCGCCGCCGCGAACGTCAACTGGGGCACGTGGGCCTATGGCGTGATCCTGGATGCCGCGACCGGCGGAAACCGGGTATGGACAGCGAAAAACGCGGGCGAATACGCCATGCAGAACGGGGCGAAGGCCTACTTTGACGCCGGTACGATCCAAGTGGCGCTGAACTAAGGAATGGTGACGGAAATGGCGGCGCAGTTCAACCGAACGCCCTTTAACCGGCGAAGCGGCGGAAGGGTATATCAGGAAACCTACATCATGGCTCAGACTTTGAGGATCGGGGCGGGAGCCGGAGCCAGCATTCGGCCTCAGTACAGCCTGAGCACGGCGCTGCACTTTTCTGCCGAACTGGGCTGGGGATATGGTGAAAATTACCGCATGGCCCAGAGTATGCAGATGAAAGCCAGTATGCCGGCACGTATCGCACCGGCATACCGGCTGGCGGCTGAACTTCAAATGACGGCTGCTCCGCTGTGCCAGACGGCTTATCGGGCTGCGCAGAGCATGGAAATGGGCGCAGCGGGACGGATCGTCATTATGCCGGACTATGGGCTGCAATATGCCAATCTGGACGTGGTGATCGACGGGACACAGTATAAAACGACGGTGATGCGCTTTCCGACGCTGAAAATTCCGGCAGGAGGCCAGCTGGTGATCGACAGCGACTTTTTTACGACCACGCTGGACGGAGAAAACGTGCTGGACCAGTACGAGGGCGACTGGCTGCAATTTACCAGAGAATTGGCCAGCCTGTCGGCTCAGAGCGGCGGCAGCGGAAGTTTGAAGGTCAGCGTGCTGTACAGGGAGCGGTATTTATGATCGAAGTATACGACCTGAACCTGAAACGGACGGCGGTATTGCAGAACGCCTTCGGCGGCGAGGAAGAGGAAGTGCTGAATGACGTGCCGTCTTACACTTTTCAGATCCCCTCTGGAGACGAAAAATGTCGCTACCTGAAAAAACGGCATTTCATCCGGGCAAGCAGCGGGGGAATGTATCGCATCATGACGCTGGAAGAGGAAGTCAACGAAAACATGGGCGTGACGTCCGTCACCTGTGAAGGAGTGCTGGGCACGCTGGCAGACACCCTGCTTTTTGGCGACGTGACCCGGGACAATGTATCCACCCGTGAAAATCTGGAATGGGCGCTAAGCCATCGAAGCGACTGGAAGCTTGGAGAATGCGACTTTGACGAACTGTACAGCTACGGCTTTTCCAATGAGCATCTGTTGCCCATTGTGCAGGCGATCCCTCAGCCCATTACCCAATATTACCGATTTGAAACGGATACCAGCCGTTATCCGTGGCGGCTGAGCCTGAAAAAGATCGACCCGCAGGGAAAAACGGATTTTCGGGTGATGAAAGGGCTGAACTGGCTGAGCAGCAAAAAGAGCCAGTCCGGCGAGAATGTGGTGACCCGGCTGTACTGCCTTGGCAGCGGCGAGGGAGTGAACCAGACGAATATCCGGGACGTGAACGGCGGTTTGCCCTATCTGCTGGCCGAGCAGGAAGCGATCGACCAATACGGGCTGATCGACGGCCTGTATGTGGATCGGAAAATGGAGGACGCAGAGGAACTGCTGGCCATGGGAAAGCAGTTATTGAAGGAAAGCAGCCGGGAACGGGTGGAGTACGATGTAGACGCGGCTGAGATCGGGCTGGCGTTGGCCAGAACCGCCCGAGCGGGGCAGACGATCCTCTTTGCGCCGGATCAATACCGCACCTACATCACCAAGGTAAAGCGGTATGACGACGAACCGGGCCGGGTGGAGCTGACCATTGCCAATCAGCCGGGAGACCTGGCCAAGGAACTGGCGGACATTGCCCAACGACAGCGGATCGAAAGCACCTACAGTCAGGGCGCGACCCAGATCTGGGGCAGCCCGATGAGCGGAAACGCGGACGCGGAGAACCCGTTGGTGTATCCGCTGTACATTCCGAAGAATATCAAGATCATGAACGAAGTGCAGCTGAAGGTCAAGGTGGAACGCTTTCGCGGCGATTTCAAAATGGCGTCCAGCGGAGGCGGAAGCACCCGCACCAGCGGGGCCAGCGGCGGGGGCAGCTACACCAGCGAAGAAGGCGGGCAGGAAACGGCGACCACCGAGGTCAAGATCACGCAGGTGCGGTGGGACGGCGATACGGGGTATTCCAATAAGGAAGATACCGGCGCGGCGGAGGGTTCCACGGGCTACAGTCAGCCCGGCTGTACTACGGCGGGCAGCCACAAGCACAGCGTCAGCGGCGGCTCGACCAGTGAAAGCGGCGCGCATTACCATGTGATCACCAATCACCGGCATTCCTTCGGTGGACATACGCACAGTATGAGCCATACGCATCCGCTGAATTTTACGTTGAGCTTCACGATCCCGGCCCTGACGATTCCCTTGCCCGGGCACCGGCATCGGGTCAGCCTGGGCGGGCATACCCACAGCGTGACCATTCCCAACCATACCCACGACCTGACCTACGGCATCGTGCGGGGGAAGGAAACGCCGCAGGCCGCTGTGCTTCTGATCAACGGGGAAGAAAAAGCGTCCATCGGAACCGATTTTGAGGGCGATATTACCGCCTATCTGGCAGGGGAGGATGGGAAGATCCCCCGCGGCCGGTATATCAACATCGGCATACGGCCGGATATGGCGGCTTACATTTCCATTACGCCGACGGCAATCGGCTTTATTCAATCCAAAACGGGAGGGCAATACTGATGGGAGAACTTTTGACGATGTATCCGCCCCAGAATAACAGCCCCTATACTACCCTTGAAGAAGCGATCGGTGCTGGCGAGACCAGCGTGACGGTAGCGGATGCTTCCGTACTGCCGGACGCACCGAACCTTTTGACCATCGGCACAGAGGAAAACGCGGAAGTGGTGCTGATGACAGCCAAGACCGGAAACATCCTGACCGTACAGCGGGGCGTATACGGGACTACGGCAGGGGAGTGGGGAAAGGACGAGCGAATCTACCGCGCGATCACCGCCAAGGATCTGGGCGACCTGCAGGATAATGTACGGACATTGAAAACCGACGTGGAGGGAAAGGCGGCTGCGACGGATTATTCCGCTACGTTTTTAGCATCCGCGTGGAACGGCTCTGCCATTCCCTATGTCCAGACCGTTGCAGTGCCCGGAATGGAGGAAAGCGAGAACCGGCCGCTGGCGGATTGGGACTATTCCGGAGCGACGGCCAGCAATTTTGAAGAACTGCAGGAAAATTTCGCCAAGATCCTGCGGCTGGTGCCGGGAGCAGACAGCCTGACGGCTTACTGTTATGGGGACAAGCCGACGATCGACCTGCCTGTCACGGTTAAGGTGGTGAAATAAAATGGGCGACTGCATGATTATGAACCGCATTGGGATCGTCAAAAAGCTGCCGGTGCTGAACCCCAACTACCCGGCCAACGTGACCAACTGGCAGGGGGA
>OLQL01000754.1_pt1 | contig 31476 bp, 31 predicted proteins | sample 1672971 | NCBI WGS metagenome assembly OLQL01 (sample SAMEA3136742, study PRJEB25190) | human gut metagenome | biome: human gut; feature: human-associated habitat; material: faeces | place: Austria | collected 2013
ATGTTTCCATCACACGCTTTATTCGGAAATCTTTCGGCGCGTAAATGAAGACGTAAATGGCATTGGGATATTCCTGTAAGACATAATTCGCAGAACGGCCAACGATAACGCAGCTTCCGCTGTCGGCGATTTTCCTGATCGCCTTATCCTGTGCAGTGATTGCATTTTGAACGATTTCGGTGGAGAGATACAGATCTTTCATTACAGCGTTTTCATCCGCATTGATGTTTGAGATAAACTCCTTTGCAAGACCGCTTTCTTTTGCCGCTACCGCTACCATTTCCTTATAGTAACAGGGTATCCCCAGCTTATCGGCAAGCAGCTGTCCTATGAGCTTTCCTCCGGAGCCATGTTCGCGGGAAATCGTAATAACAGTACCTTTTTGAGTAGGCATTTGGGGAAGTGTAAATTGTTGAGCATTATTTTGCTCCATCTGATTTATCTTTTTCCAAAGCCGGAGCATCACGATCGCCGTCACGACCATTGCCAAAGCATCCGCAATCGGAGCGGCCCAGAATACGCCGGTAACCCCCAGAAGACGGGGCGCAACCAGGGAAATCAAAATCAACAGTACATCACGAAGCGCAGATAAAGGAGCCGCCGCTTTCGCATGACCAATAGACTGAAGAAAGATCGCACAAACCTTTTGCAGGCAGGTAAACAGAATGAGCGAAAGATAGATCCGCAGACAGTTAATGGCAAAATCCAAATACAGTTCGCTGTCCGCACCAAACATAAGAATGAACATTTTGGGGGCTGCCTCAAACAGAGCCGTACAAACAGTACCGACAATTGCAGTCCACTTTAAAACCAGCTTCAAAAGCTGTTTTACTCTGTCATATTGTTTTGCGCCGTAGTTGTAACCGACAATCGGTTGTGCGCCCACCGCAATACCAATAGCGATATTCAGAACGATCTGAAACAGTTTCATAATGACAACGAATGCCGACAATGGAATATCCGCACCGTAAACGGATCGTGCGCCATACTTGACCAGCAGAATGTTGTTGATAATCGTAACAATTACGATAAATAACTGTGTGAGCAAGCTGGAAGTACCGAGGGACATCATTTTTCGGGTAAGTTTGAAATCAGGCCTAAAGCTGTCAAGAGAAATTTTAAATGTTTTGCTTTTTCTAAGATAAGAAATACAGATAATAAAGCTGACAAACTGACCGAAAACCGTTGCGACCGCCGCGCCTTGAATGCCCCAAACGGAAATGCAAAGCGGATCTCCGACAATATTGATAACCGCTCCGACAGTCATGGCAAGCATGGAATATCGCGGGCTTCCATCTGCACGGATGATCGCGGCCAAAGCGTTCTGTACCATGGCCAGCGGCATCATTGCATAAATGATAAACCCGTAGTTATGTGCCATTTGTATATTTTCATTCGTTGCGCCAATGAGCCACAACAAATTATCTCCACAGATATAGCTTATGGCGATAATGGCAATGCCGGAAACAAAAGTCCAAAGCAATCCGTTTCCCACGCTCCGATGAATGCTCTTTGTTTCATTTCTTCCAAGGGAAACAGAAAGAGAAGCCGCAATGCCATCACCAAAGAACAGCGACATGCCCCAGCCTACAACTGTAATCGGGAAAATAATTCCCGTTGCACCGTTGGCCACATAGCCGATCATGTTTCCGACAAAAATCTGATCTACAATGTTGTAAAGACACGAAATGATAAGCGAGCAGATACAGGGAATAGAAAATTGCCGAAGCAGCTTTCCCACTTTCTCATTGCCCAGATAATTACTGTTTTCCATTACATCCTCCTTGGCTCCTACGCTGTATTTTGGGAGTCTTTATCGGAGAAAAGCTTCCTGAAAACTACGAAGAACAAAAAAATAGAAGCGTAGAATCGTCGGTGATTCTACGCTTCTTTCGCTGTTCGACGCTGAAATTATACTATTAAAATCTCCAAAAGTCAATAAGAACAAATTGAAATAAATGCAATTTTCTTTTTGCCGAGTACCAAACAAACCACGGGCGGTGCGCATTGCACCGCCCGCGGTTTTCTGCCTGTGCTACAAATCGTCTGCGTCCTGCACGGGCCTTTCCGTTTCGTCCAGCGGCTTGCCCGTATAGCTGCCGCTGGGGTCCGTCCCGCTGGGCGGCTGCAGCACAATGGCCCGCACCGTTGGGTTCTGGATGCGCGCGGCAGCGTCCCGCTGGGGCTGCGTGTTCTTTTCCATACCGTTCTCCCTCCCGCTTTTTGTATATAAAGTGCGCCGGACGCCCAAGATATATACAAAAAACGGAAGGAGGCACGCACGTGAGCAGAGCAAAAGCGTTCTGGCTGGGGCTGGGCTGCACGCTGGCCGTGCTGCTGCCCATCTATCTGGCGGTAGCCGCCGTCATTTTTACGCGCAGCGCGCCCGCCGACACTGTACAAAGCGGCGTGCCCATTGCGCAGCCCACGCTGGGCGATGAAAAAAACTTTTTGCTGATGACCGGGCCGGAGCAGCCCGAGACCTTTGTGCTGCTGCGCTTCGATGCGCTGGAGGGCAATTTGTGCTCGGTGGCCATCCCCGGCGAGACCGTGGTGCTTGTGAACGGGCGGCCCGCCACGCTGGCAGATGCGGCCGAACAGGCGGGCCCGGCCCAGGCCGCGGCGGCTTTGATGGAAACACTGGACATTGAAATCGACAATTACCTTTACTGCACCGCGGACCGTCTGGTGGATCTTGCGGCGGGCTTCGGTACCGCGCGCATCCCGCTGGCCAATTACATGACACCCGAGGCCCTGGGGCAGCTGCAATTGAACATCCCCGGGGTACAGACGGTCTCGCTGACGCCGCAGATGCTGGCAGATGTGCTGGCTGCGGGCGCGGCTACGCCGGACATGCAGGCACTGCTGCGCGCGGAGGGGTATCTTGCCTTTCTGCGCATCGGCGGCGACGCGCTGGCAGACACAGTACCGGATGCCGTGCGCGCGGTTCTGGCGCAGAGCTCCACCAACCTGACGGCCACCCAGATCTTCGACTATGAGCGTATTTTCGGTTTCCTGCGCAAGGAGCCTCCCCAATACCGCGCGGGCGTACTGCCCGGCACATGGGCGGACGGGCGCTATGAGCTTGCGGAAAATTCCGTCACTGTCGCGGCGGCCTACTTCAAGCGCGCCTCCTCGTACAGTGCGTGGAGCGGCGACGGCGTATCCGCCGCCCCGGACAGTGTGCCTCAGGGCGCGACTGGAGACGCAGACGGACAGCCCGTCTCTCCGTCTGCGGCAGGCGGCGGGACAGGCTCCGGCAGCGCGGCGGCGGGCCCCGGCCCGGAAGAAGCAGCGGGCGTTCCGCCGGACGGCGGAGCGGGGCCGGAAGATGACGCCGCGTGACCCCCTGCGCCCGGGCCGCCTTGCCGCTCAAAAGCTCCCCGTGCTATAATATACCGGTTGATGCCTGCCGTCGGCGCGGCACACATTGCATTTTACCGAAAGAGAGGGAATGCTCATGATACCCGCAAAGCTCCGCCCGGGGGACACCATCGCGGTGTTTTCCCCCTCGTCCCCCGCCACGGCGACGGCCGCGGCGCGCTACCGGCGCGGCAAAGAATATCTGGAAGCCAAAGGCTTTCGCTTTTTGGAGGGTTCTCTGACAGGTCGGCGGGATTTTTACCGTTCCGGAACGATCCGGGAGCGGGCGGAGGAATTCAACGCGTTGGTCCGCGACCCGAACGTTCGGTGCATCATGGCGGCCATCGGCGGCAACAATTCCAACTCCCTGCTGCCGTATCTGGAGTATGAGGGCCTGTGCAAAGACCCGAAGATCATCGTCGGCTATTCGGATGTGACGGCGCTGCTGCTGGGCATTTATGCCCAGACCGGGCTCACGACTTATTATGGCCCCGCCGTGGTGGCCTCCTTCGGCGAATTCCCACCGTTTGTGGACGAGACCTATACATATTTTACCGACATTGTAACAGAACGGCTCACCCTTCCTCACACCCTGCCCACGCCCCCGCAGTGGACCGACGAATTTATCGACTGGAATTCCCAGGATAAAGCCAAAAAAGGGCGCGTCAATGCGCTGTTGACGCTGCACCCGGGAGCCGCGACAGGCACGCTCATCGGCGGGAATCTGAACACCATGCAGGGGATCTGGGGCACAAAATATTTTCCGGAGATCACGGACGGAACGATCCTGATGATCGAAGATTCCCTCAAGGACGCGGCCACGGTGGAGCGGAGCTTTTCACTGCTGAAATGCGCCGGCATTTTTGAACGCATCTCCGGGCTTATTTTGGGCAAGCATGAAAAATTCGACGATATGGGCACGGGCCGCCAGCCCTATGAGATTCTTCAAGAGGTGATGGGAGATGTAGATTTTCCCGTGCTGGCGGAATTTGACTGCTGCCATACCCACCCCATGCTCACGGTCCCCATCGGCGCAAAGGTCCGGCTGGATGCAGACGCGCAGACGGTCACGCTGCTGGAGGAATAGCGCTCCAGCCCCGCTTTGCCGCCTTGCGGTTATACATTTTCCTGTATCAAAATCATGACCTTTGTAATGTATTCGTCTGGGGCTGAGATCATGAATTCATTCATCCCTACCTCGTAGGCATATCCGGAAAGCCTCAGGCCATTTTGTTCTGCATATTCGGTCATTGCCTCGTACAGCAGCGGCAGCCTGCTCCAAACGCCTTTCTGATATCCGCACAAATAGTTCCCCTTTGGGCGCGTCAGGCTGTCCGCCGCAGACGCGCTGCTCAACGCGGGCGTATAGATTCCATCATAAGCCTCAAAGTTTCCGCCGTACACCTTGTCCAGCGAAATAAAACCGCCGATGCCCATACGGATCTGCTCTATGCTCCATTTCTCTTTGGCATGGGCGAACACCCGCTGCATGTCGTCCTCTGCAAAGTCATAGGGCAGTACCAGAAGCCTCTCGGCCCTGCACGCTTCTATTCTGATCTCCCGTTCCCGCAGCTCTCCGCAAAAAGCGGCCTGTTCCTTTTTTGTGCGCAGCACCTTTTGGGCGTGCCGCAGCTTTTTGATCTGCCGGCCGATCTCTTCTTCCTTGGCGGACGCTATTTCAAGAAAGCGGGCGGGTGTGGGCGCTTTGCAGTACGCTGCAATCTCATCGATGCTCATGTTCAGCTCCTTGAGCATGCGGATGTATTCAAAATCCAGGCTTTGGGCGGCGTCGTAAAAGCGGTAACCGTTTTCTCCCTTTGCCCGCGGGCTGAAAAGGCCGATGTCATCATAGTAGTGCAGCGTGCGCTTGTTCACCCCGTGCAGCTTTGCAAACTGGGCCGTTGTCAGGCTTTTAAAACTTTTCTTCATTTGTGCAGCTCTCCCTGTTGACTTTACAGTTACTGTATCCTTTATCTTATAGGATACCGAGATATAAAACAAGGAGGCCCTTCATGCCGCTGCAATTGAGAGAATATCAAAAAAATGACTTTATCGCTTTAAAAAACATCATCCGCAAAACCTGGCGCTACGACGAATTCAGCAGCCCAAAAACCGCGTCCCGGCTGGCCGACGTATTTTTGAGCAGTTGTCTGACCAATTACACATTCTCCCGGGTGGCCGTGCTGAACGGCAAACCCGTGGGCATTATTCTGGTAAAGGATATCGCGCGTCACACGTGTCCGCTTCCAAACAGATTCCGGCAGCTTCGGGCCGTTCTGTCGCTCTATCTCACCAAAGAGGGCCGGGCCGTATCCAAAATTTTTGAAAACGTCACGGGGATAGACAGGGAATTGCTGCGCGAAAGCGGCAAGAACTATCCGGCGGAGCTTGCATTGTTTGTGGTGAGTCCCTCGTGCCGCGGACAAGGCGTAGGCAAAGCGCTGTTTCAGGCGGCTCTCGATTATACCGGCCAACAAAAATTAGACGAAATTTATTTGTTCACCGACACAAGCTGTAACTACGGCTTTTACGAACACCAGGGCATGCGGCGCCGCTGCGAAAAGGAGCATCTGTTCCATATCAACGGGAAAGCCGCTTCCACGCGCTTTTTTATTTACGACTGCAAACGAACAAAAAGCCTGCACGGCAAAGGTGCCTCCACGTAAACAGACGCGCCGTGCTTTCAAACAAAGCGCCCCGGACGCGGCCGGCATCGTTCAGCCGGGCGCCCGGAGCGTTTTTTGCCGCTTTGCGGTTGCTTTTATGCCGGCCTCTGCGGCCGCACCGTCTCAGCAGCCCGTGAAAGCCGCCACCGCGTCCCGCAAAAAAGCCGCGCAGCCCGGCGTTTCAGCGTCGTAGTAGGCAGTGAAGCGTTCGTCCGCCACATACATTTCTGCCAAGCCGAGGTGTGCCTTGGGCGTGTACTTGGGCCAAGTGAAGCACAGCCACTGTTTATGCAGCCCGGCGATGCGCCGCCCCTCGGGCCCGTCCGGCGCTTCGCCCGCGCGCACCGCGGCGGCCAGAGCGGCGTTGATCCGCGCGCTCAGCTTCTGCATCTCGCCGTACTGCTCGGGCGAAAGCCCCATCAGCTTCGCGTTGGAGGCATCCACGGCCGTGTCTCCGTATTTGCCCCTTGCCTCTGCGCCGTATTCGGCCTCATTTTCCGCCACGAGCTTCTGTTTGAAGCCCTCAAATTTCTCTGCGTCTGTCATCGCACATTTCCCTTCTTCCGTCAAAATGGTTTTGTCCAGCGTGGCCAGCAGGGCGTCCATCTGCGCGCGCCGGCAAAGCAGCGCGGCGCGATGGCTCTGCAAAGCGGCCAGCCGTCCGGCGGAGGCGTCCGCCATCAGCGCACCGATCTGTTTGAGCGGCACGCCAAGCGCCCGGTAGAACAGGATGCTCTGCAGCGCATCCACCTCATCCGGGCCGTACATCCGGTAGCCCGCTTCGGTGACGCGGGCCGGGCGCAGCAGGCCGATCTCATCGTACCAGTGCAGCGTGCGTACGCTCACGCCCGCCAGCCGTGCAAGGCCGTTTACGGTGTATTCCATGGCTGTTCCTCCTTTCTGTCCGGGAGACAGGCGGCGGTGTGCCGCCGCATCCATGCCGCCCAAAAGCTACAATACACTATGACGCACCGTCAGAGTCAAGCAAAAATTTTGCCGGGGCGGAAAAAATCCGTCCCGGCCTGTCCCGTTCAAGGCTCCTGCTGGCCGCGGATATGGTGTTCCACCCGCTGGATGATCATATCCAGTGCAACCAGATTTTTGCCGCCCTCGGGCACGATGATGTCCGCACAGCGCTTGCTCGGCTCCACAAACTGCTCGTGCATAGGCTTGACGGTCGTAAGATATTGCTGCACCACGCTCTCCAGCGTGCGGCCGCGCTTCTTCACGTCCCGCACCACGCGGCGCAGAATACGCACGTCCGCGTCGGTATCCACAAATATCTTCACATCCATCAGATCCCGCAGCTTGGAATCCGCAAAAATGAGAATGCCCTCAAGGATGATGACGCTTGTGGGCGCAATGAGCAGCGTGTCCTCGGAACGGTTGTGCACCGTAAAGTCGTACACCGGGCAGGCGATCGTCTCGCCCCGGCGCAGCGCCTGAACCTGCTCCACCATCAGATCTGTATCGAATGCGTCCGGATGGTCGTAATTCAGCCTGCAGCGCTCCTCATAGGGCAGCTCATCGTGGCGCTTGTAGTAATTGTCGTGGCTGATGACCGAAACGTCGTCGCCGAAGCGCTCCTTCAGCCGCTTTGTCAGCGTCGTTTTGCCGCTGCCCGTGCCCCCCGCTATGCCGATGATAAAGCTCTCCATCCCGCAATGCCTCCCGTTCTTTTTCGTGCCGCACGCCAAGCGCCATTCCGGCGGCCCCGCCGGACCAGCTCCAAACAACCTGCGGCTGTTTTGCACCCTCCGGTTCAGTATGCGATCTTGAACACCGCTTTTTTCACCTTATCGCAGCCCTGCGCCTTAATGGCAGGCTTATGCGGCTCCTCCACCATAAACACTGCGAACCGGCCCTCTCCCAGTACCAACGCGGCGCTGGCGGCTCCGTTCCATAGCGCAAAATCCTTTTCCTCGTCATAGGGCTCTGCTTCCTCCACATCGCCCAGCGCCACCTCGCACAGCTCCGCACCCTCCAGGTCCATCTGAAGATCCATATAGCGGGAATGCGTCTCGAATGCGCGTCCCTCGCCGGGCGTGGGCTCGGCCTCCATCACCGTGACGTACACGTCGTCCCCGTCGATCTCCGTGCGGCCCAAAGGCAGCGCGGAAACGTCGTTGTCCTCAATAAAATCAATGGCTTTGTCCAGGTTTGGGAACAGGCCCGTGTACTGGTTCAGATTTTCCAGCGTATCGTACAGCATAAATATCCTCTTTTCTTTTGAACGGCGGAGCGGCCGCCGGCGCTTCCTTCAGCATTTCACATCCGCTTTTCCCAATTATAACAAACCGCGCGGAGGAAATAAATCCTTCGCGCGGTTTTTATTATGCGGCAAGCCGGAATTATTTCAGCTCCGGCAGGCTGGCAGCCGCGGCGCTCTGGCCCACGCGGCGCGTTTTTTCGTCGGGTGCTTCGGGGCGGAAGGCCACGTCCGGGTATTCCTCGTCCATTACGCGGGAGGCCGTTTCCATAATGATGTCGCCGCCCTTGCCGCTCATCACGCGGCCCATCATCTGCACGTGGCGGATGTCGTAGAACATGGCGTACAGGCCCAGCGTGTGGCCCAGGTATACGCCGATGGATTCGTACACAGCCTTGGCGCGGGCGTCATCCGCGGCCATCAGGGCCTGCACTTCCTTGAGCTTTTCAGCCGGAGACGCGCCCGTCAGCTCGATGCCCGCGCGCGGGGCCAGCTTGATGACGCCGTCCTGGCTGAAGTATTTCACGCCGCAGCCGATGTCGCCGCTCCACTCATCCTCCATGGCGTCCGGCTGGCCGTCCACGGGAGCAAAGGCAAGCTCGTTCAGCCAGCCGCAGATGTTGCCCTCGGTATCCACATAGCCCACAGCCTCGCTGGTGCCCATGGCGATGCCCATGATGCCGTTTTCGCCCAGGCCCATGGCGCCCGCCAGCGCGCTGACGTCGCCGTCGTTGGCCACCACCACGGGGATGTGATAACCAAGCTGGCTGGAAAGCTGCTCGGCCGCACGGGTGTAAATGTTCTTGACCTTCTTGTCGAACTCGTCCTTACCCACCTTCAAAAACAAACTGGCGACCATGCACTTGTTGTCGATGTACACGCCCGCGGAAGACACGCCGATGGCGTCCACATGGCCGCCCTTTTCCAAAATCTTGGCCGCGGCTGTGGACAGCGCCGCCATGATGCCTTCAAAGTGGTAATCGGGGTTGGAGATCGTCTTGGGGAACCATACGACTTCCTCGCTGTAAATGGGCTCGCCGTCCAGCACGGCGGACACCTTGCGGTCCGAGCCGCCGGCGTCGAAGCCGATGCGCCCGCCGTCCAAGTGGCGGCCGATGGATTCGGCGCGCTGCACTGCCTCGGGCTTTTTGTCGTAGGGCAGGCTCTCGACGATGAACTCCGTCTCGTACACCTGCTCCATAAAGCCCTTGTCAAAGGCGCGGGAGCCGCCCTCGCTGTACGCGGCGCGGATGGCTGCGGCCACGTTGTCGTCGCCGCAGATGCTCACCTTGAAGCCGCCCCAGCTCCACAAAAGGAACTTGACCAGACGGTCCACATAATACGCGTCGGCCTGCTCCATTTCCGGCGTGCCGTAGATCTTGGTCTCGTAGGTACCGATCTGGCCGCCCGAGCGTTCCACGGCGATGCACAGGGGCTTCGCCGCGCCCTTCTGGTAATTTTTGAAGAACAGGCCCAGGGGCACAAAGCCCTTGTCCAGCTCCGGCACGTTTTTGACGGGGATGTCCACATTCAGGAAATTCATGCGCGCACACTCCTTTTTTGTTGAAAGGCCCGCGTCAAACAGCGCCGGGCCGCGATTGTTTGCTTTCATTTTAACACAGACGCGCGCGGTTTTCTTGCGCTTGCCGTATTCGTTTTTTGCACTTTCAGTTTCGTTTGGCCCACAGCTTCTTTTTTGTGCAAAAATGTGCCATAATAAAAACAGGGAAATGCGCCCCGCGTCTTGACGGAAAAATTTTTCGCATTATAATGAAAACTATTATCAATAATGATTTCAGGGAGGCCCATCTATGGATTATCATGCATTCGATAAACTCAGCTACGGGCTGTACATCGTCTCCTCCGAAGCCGGCGGAAAAGCGGCGGGCTGCATCGTCAACACACTGGGGCAGGTGACCGTTTCCCCGGTGCAGGTGGCGGTGACCATCAATAAGGAGAATCAAACCACCCGGACCATTCTGGAGTCCGGCAAATTCTCGGCCACTGTGCTGGCCGAGAGCGCCTCGATGGAGCTGATCGGCCGGTTCGGGTTCCAGTGCAGCCGGGATGTGGACAAGTTCGCGGGCTTTGCCTGGGCGCGGGATATAAACGGCGTGCCCTATGTGACAGAGCAGTGTGCGGCGCGCTTCGCCTGCACCGTAGTGAACGAGGTGGACCTCGGCACGCACATCCTGTTCGTGGCGCGCGTGGATGACTGGGCCGTGCTGGACGATGTTCCGCAGATGACCTATGATTATTACCACGCGGTAAAGAAAGGCCTCACACCGCCCAAGGCCTCCAGCTACCGTCCGCCCGAAGAAAAGGTGACGGGATGGCGCTGCACGGTGTGCGGCTATATCTATGAGGGCGAGACCCTTCCCACCAACTACAAATGTCCCATCTGCGGCCAGGGTGCGGAAGTATTTGAAAAAATCACCGGTTGAGTTTTCCCGGGAAAACAATGTAAAACAGCGCGGCGGGCGCTTCCCTTACCGGAAGCACCCGCTGTTTTCTGCACCCGCATGGCCTGAAAGGGCCGGTGCGGGAGGTTACTTTTCTGTTTTGGCCAAACTGCGCCGCCAAACGCCCGAGCGGGTGTACAGCCAGCCCAGCGGCACCGAGATGGAAGGCGCTACGGCACAGGCCGCGTACAGCCCGTAGATGCCCCACAAATGATTGAACAGCAGGCTGAGCACCACCCGGAACACGATGCAGTTGGCAAAGCTGGACAGCATGGCAAAGGTGGAATGCCCCGCACCGATGGCCAGCGCGTGGTATACCATAAACACTGCGTAGAAGATCTGTCCCAGGATCTCGATGCGCAGGTTGAGCACCGCCGCATCCCGCACGGCGGCTTCATTTGTAAACACGGCGGCCATCTGCGGCGCAAACAGCTCCACCAGAACAATCATCGCCGCAGCCATGGCGCATGTGATCTTCATGGCAGTGTACATCACATCCTTTGCACGCTCGAACTTGGATGCGCCGAGGTTCTGGGCGATCATCGTGGTCGCACCGCTGGCCATGGCGGAGATGAACAGCTGGCAGATGTCCTTGATCTTGATGGCCACGCCGTTGCCCGCCGAAACATCCACTCCGTACTGATTGACAAGAAATGTTACCACCAGCCAGCTGAACCCGGCAATGGTCATTTGCAGTGCGCTGGGGATGCCCAGCCGAAGAATGAGCCGGAGCAGTGCGCCGTGCATACGAAAAAACGACAGCTTCGGCTGCAGCAGCCCGGTGCGCCGCGCCACCAGCACCAGCGCCATGCCGAAGCTGACGGCCTGCGCGGCAGTTGTGGCAAGCGCGGCGCCCGCGGTGCCCATGCCAAGCCCCGCCACGAACCACAGGTCCAGCACGGTGTTCACCACCGTAGCCACGCCGATGATGAGCAGCGGCGTGCGGGAATCGCCCACGCCGCGCAGCACGTAATGCGGCTGATAGGGATAGGTGGCCATGCTTTCCAGACTCGTCACGCCCGAGAGCACCAGCACCGTCGACATACCGCTCTCCATGCCGGAGATCACGTCGGTGTCCATCCGGTCACCGACCATAACGGCCTCGGCCGAGTGGCAGTGCAGCATCTTGAGGCCCGTGCGCATCATCAGCGGGTTCGGCTTGCCGCAGAAGTACGCCTGCGTGCCGGTCGCCATCTCGATGGGCGCGACGAGCGCGCGGCAGGCGGGCACGATGCCGTTTTCGATGGGGCCGGAAACGTCGGAATTCGCGCCGATGAGCTTTGCGCCCTTCCAGACGAGATTCGTCGCCTTCGTCAGCGTGTCGAGCGAATAGGAGCGTCCCTCGCCCACGACGACATAGTCGGGGTTCACATCGTTCATCGTGATGCCTGCGTCGTAGAGCGCGTTCAAAAGGCCTGCCTCGCCGATGGCAAAGACCGAGCAGCCGGGCGCCTGATCGCGCAGGAACGCCGCCGTCGCGAGCGCGCTCGTATAAAAGTGCTCCTCCGTCACGTCGAGGCCCATGCGCGCAAGCTTCTGGCTCAGCTCGCGCGGCGTGTAGCCGCTGTTGTTTGTCAGAAACAAGTATTCCTTGTTTTCATCGTGCAGCCACTGGATGAACTCGGCCACGTCCGGCAGCACGCGGTTTCCATGGTAGATGACGCCGTCCATATCGCAGATGAAACCCTTCTTTTCGTTAAAATCGATCATATTGTAAGTATCCATGTTGTATCACTTCTCCTCTCTTCTCTCCAAATTTCATCAAATACAGTATAGCAGAGGGATTTGTCAAAAACCAGCAAAGAAATGTAAAATCTGCGTGAAATGCAAAAGGAAAAGAGACAGCCGAGGCTGCCTCTTTTTTCTCTTTATGCTTCGCCGCTTAAAAGGCGCGCGACGGTGCGGCGGTAAACCTCGCCGCAGTTTTTCACCTGCCATGCATAGCCGTACTCGTTGTCACCGTGCATGTTGCCGCCCGAGGGGCCGAACGTCACGACCGGAATGCCGAGCGAAACGGCTAAAATATTCGAATCGCAGACCGAGGCGTCGTACGCGCACGGAAGGTCCTTGCCCGTGACGGAGTAAAACTCCTCCTGCAAAATTTTGACGAGCGGATGATCCTCCTCCACCGCGAACGACTGCATGTAGGGCGATTTTCTCGGCTTGAGGCGCACGTCGACCTTGCCGGAAAGGCCGAGCTGCTCCGCCGCCTCCATGATCTGCGCAATGCAGATCTCGTCCGTCTCGCCCGGAACGACGTAGCGGTCAACGAAGAGGTAGCACTTCTCCGGCACAACGAGCGTGCCGGGATTGCCGCCCTCCATATAGCGCACGCACCACGTGCCGTGCTTGAGGTGCGGGTGCTGGAGCGTCGGCAGCGCCTCGATGGCCGCGGCCAGCCGTCCGCCGGAAATGAGAGCGTTTTCACCGACCTCGGGATAGTGGCTGGCGTGCGCGGTCTGTCCGTGGACGGTCACCTCAAAGCTGTAGCGGCCGCGGAAGCCGACAGCCACATCGTCGTAGCGGCACTCGCCCATGATGGCGTAGTCGGCGTGGATGACGTCCTCCGCCACAAGCTGATAGGTGCCCTTGCTCAGGCCCTCCTCGTCGGCGACAAAGCAGGCTAAAATCTTACCGTTGATTTCGTCGAGATGGGCGGCGTAATAGGTCAGCGTCTCCAGGATCGCGGCGAGGCCGCCCTTCATGTCCATCGCGCCGCGGCCATAGACCTTGCCGTCGATCTCCGTAGGGGTAAACGGGTCGGTCTTCCAGCGGTCAGATACCCCGACCGTATCGATGTGTCCGATGAGCAGCACGGTCTTGCCGGGCCGGCCGCTGTCGAGCACCGACCAGACCGACGGGCGCTCGCGCGCGGTATCCTCTTCAAAATAGCTGTAGTGCGGGTCCATGCCAAGCTCACGCAGGACATTCGCCACGTAATCCGCCATCTGTGCCTCGTGTCCGTTGACCGAACGGATGGAGATCATATCGTACCAGCGCTGTAAAATCCGTTCCATACCTTAGTTCTCCTTCGCCTTGGCCGTGCCGATGCCGGTCACGGCGTAAATGACAGAAAATACGATCGACAGCCACAGCATCGGCGCAAACGGCGCGAACGCCAAATTGGAAACGCCGAGCGTTGTGGCGGTGTAAGAGCCCGTGGTCGACCACGACACCATGGGGGCAAGGCCCGTGCCGGTGTCGAGCATCGTGCGCATCAGATTCTTGCGGTCGAGATGATATTCCGGATACAGGTCCTTCACCATACCGCCGACGACAGGATAGGACACATAATAAGCGCCCGTGATGGTGAAGAACACCGCGTGCAGGATCAGCACACCGAGCGACATCGAACGAGAGGTCTTCGCGATACGCTCCACAAAGGCGAGCAACACGTCCACAACGCCCGCTGTGCGGAGCGGTGCACCGAAAATGCCCGCCGCGATCAGAAGACCGATGGTCGAGAGCATCGAGGTAAAGCCGCCGCGGTTGAGCATCGAATTCACGACGTCCGAGCCGGTATCGGCGGAAAAACCGGAGTACATGACCGCCAGAATGTCGTGCAGGTTGATGCCCTGACAGAGCATCGCCATCACCGCGCCCGCAGCGATGCCGGCGATAAAAGTCGGGATCGTCGGCTTTTTCATCAAAATCAGCACGACCACGACCAGCACGGGCAGAAGCAGCACGGGGCTGAGCCAGAACTCGGCGGAAACGGTGGAAAGGATATCCTCATACACTTCCCCGCCGACGCTGCCGCCGGAATAGCGCAGGCCGTAAACAAAGTAGAAAACGAGCGAAATGAGATACGCAGGCCCCGTGGAAATGAGCGCGTGGCGAATGCCGTCCATCAGCGGCACCTCGCACACCGTGGCGGTGATGACGGGCGAGTCAGACAGCGGCGAGACCTTGTCGCCGAAGAACGCGCCGGTGCAGACCGCGCCCGCGGCCGCGGGCAGCGGCACACCGAGACCCTGTGCAACGCCCATGCAGGCGACGCCGACCGTCGCGAGCGTGCCCCACGACGTGCCCGCCATGGTCGACATCAGCGTGCAGAGGATGCAGACGACTGGCAGGAATAAGCCCGGCGTCAGCACCTTCATGCCGTAGTAGATCATGACCGGCACCGTGCCGCTCGCCATCCACGTGCCGACGAGCACGCCAACCGCCAGCAGGATCAAAATGGCCACGATCATCGACGAGACCGTCTCCTTGATGCCCTGCTGGAGCTCTGCATACGGGATGCCGAAGCACCACGCCATCAGACACATGATGACGCCGTCGAGCGCCAGCACGATGCGGTTGTTGAGCTTCATCACAAGAAGCCCCACGATGATGACGGCGATGCCGACGAGCAGCATCAGCCCTGCCTGCCAGGGCTTAACGATTCTTTTTTCTTCCATGATTGTTGTCCTTTCTCGTTTTGGCTGGATCAAATTGAAAAAGGATAACAAAAAAGCGGCTCTCTCCCGCTTGGGAGAGAGCCGCTTTTTATTCACTTGTTGACGCAGGTATCAGCAAAGCTGAAGCCGTTTTTCATTTGCTCGCTGGCAGTACGCAGGACCTTGTTGAGGATCTGCGTGCTCTCCTCTTTCGCCATCGCGCAGAGCTCGTCGTTCGCCTGCGCGGCGAGCGTAAAGTCGCCGCTCCCGCGCATCAGCCTGTCGTATTTGAGAACGATCTGGCGGCCGCGGATATTCACCGCGTTCTGATAGCCCCAGACATTCTGGATGCACGAGCCGTAGCACTTGTCGGCCAGCGCGCCGACAAAGCGGCTGACCCAGTAAAGATTGTCGGTCTCGGCGTCGAGCGTCACATTGCTCAAATAGTCCGGCATCTGCGGGACATTTGTGTACACCGGCAGCCACGCGGAAAATGTCGTGGAGCCGAAGCACACCCACTCGATACCCTTAATGGCATCGGGGACGTCGCTTCTAATTTGACAGATCGTCGTCACGCCCGTGCGGTTGATGCCGATAGGACGGTAAATGCCGCCTTTTTCCGCATGGCCCGCATAGGGATCGTAGGGTGTACCCTGATAGTGGGACGAGAGCAGGTATTGGATATCCTCCGCGGCAACCTTGCGCTCGGGAACGTAGGACCACGGAATGTCATCGCTTTCGGGCGTGAAGTCCGCGTTTTCGCCGTCCCAGCGGTAGGTGTGCGGTGCAAGGCAGCGGCCCATGAACCACGCGCGCGGCGTGTTGTAGATGTGGTCCATGTCGCGGTACGAGCCGAAGATATCCCGCGGGTTGAACTTGCCATCCTGATTCAGATCCAGATGGTTTTCCGAGATGAATTCTCTGAGGTCTGCCGAGCAGAGATGCGATTCCCGGGCACCGAAGGCGTCCTCAAGGTCGAACGAGTCCATACCGAACTGGTTCGGGTTGATGATGACGCGATCCTCGGGAATTTTCTTCGCGATCCAGTGGTGCCCGCCGATGGTCTCGAGCCACCAGACCTCGTTTTCGTCGTTGAAGGCGATGCCGTTCGACTCATATGTGCCGTATTGCTCCAGAAGCGCACCGAGGCGCAGCACACCCTCGCGCGCGGAATGGATGTAGGGCAGGACGAGGACAACGATATCCTCCTCGCCGATGCCGCCGCAGCGCTCCTCTTCCCCATCCTTCGCCTCGCGCAGCTCGACCATCGGGTCGGCCGCGAGCACGCGCGGGTTCGAGGTCGTGGTTTCCGTCGCCGTCATGCCGACGTTCGCGGCGTTGATGCCGGTCGCGGCCCAAATGCCGTGCTTCGGGTCCACACTCGGGCAGGACGTGTAGCGCATGGGGTTCTCCGGCAGTGTGATCTCCACGTGGGACTCTACGCTTTTATAAATCTTCGGCTGCTGGTCGGGCTCGACCACGATCAGCTTTTTCTCATCAAAATGACCGTCGTCCGTGCGGGCGATCATCGTCGAGCGGTCATTCGTCGCCAGCTTACCGGCCAGTACAGTGGTGCAGGGCATAATTACATCTCCGTTTCCTGTCGATTTCACCGCAGCGCCGCTTTTTCGCAGCGCCGCCAAATTTTATCTGCATCCATTATATTCACGGAATCGTCCTCTGTAAAGGCAAAATCCCCTTGCAGGTGCATCTCCCCTACTGCTCTGCCGCGAAAAAATGTGGACAGGCCCGCTAAAAAGCGGACCTGTCCAAAAGGTTGGTAAAGAGAGGTCGTACCTATCAAGTTTGGATCGATCACACCATGATGGGCTCGTCCCAGAGCTTGAGCTTCTGGCCGATGCCGTTTCCCTTGGCATACTGGTAGACGCGCGCGGCGATCGCCACGTCGTAAAGGCCGAGGCCGACGTTGCAGGTGTAGGTGAGCTGGTCGTCGTTGTCGCGGCCGGACTTCCGCCCCGTCACCAGGTCGGAGACGCTCGCGTCGATGCGGGAATCGTCGATCTTGCCGTCGCGGAACATGTAGGCCATCGTGTCCCCCACGCGGTGCTTGTCGGTCTCCCAATCGTCGATGACGACCTTGTCCGCGCGCAGGATCAGCTCCTCGTCGACCTCGTTGTCGCCAAGGTGAGCAACGTAAACGCCCTTTTTGATCTCCGCGCCGTGGATGATTGGCTCGGTCGCGGTCGTCGCGGTCACAAGGATGTCGCCGCTTTCGATCGTGGCGAGGCGGTCGCTCGCCGCCTGCACGTCCATGTTCAGCTTTTGGATCGCTGTGACCTCGCGGATCATATAGACCTTTTCCGCATGTTCCTCATTCAATCTGACCTCGGAAAGCGAGATCGCAAGCCTCTTTCCATAATAATCGTAGAGTCCGCCGCCGCGTTGAAGACGAGGACATTGTCGCAGGCATCCAGCGTGATGATCCCCTCGTCCACCGTCTGCACGACCGTCTCCATCTCGCGGCGCATGGATTCGTTGTTGTGGTTGAGGTGGTTGATCTCCCGCGTGAGCGCGATCAGATCCTTCACATACTTCGCCGTGACCTGATGCATTTTCTCGTCCGGCAGGCCAAGACGCAGCATGATCTCGACGATCGTGCTGATATCGATAGTGCGGATGCCGACATCGATGATCTTTTCAATGCACCGCGGCAAATAGTGACATTGATCGTCGTATTCGCCAAACGTGATAAGCGGGCGCGCAACACCTTCATCCCTCGCACCGGGATAAAACGGGATATAGCGGAACTGGTTGAGGCCCAACGTTTCAAAAAGGCGTACCGCGTCATAGGCAGAGGACTTAAAGTCATTCAGCACATACACCTCCGAGCCCTCCGGCAGGCCAAAGACCTCGTCCAAGCGCTGCGTGGCGGACATTTGTCACAGCTGCACAGTGCTTTTTATCATCATAAATCAAATTTTTGTAAATGCCTATTGACACAGTAGGAATTAAGCGTTAAAATTCCTATCTGCAAAGTAGGCAATTATGAGCAAGGAGGCATGCCGCATGATGATCTCAACAAAAGGGCGCTACGCTTTGCGGGTCATGCTGGATATGGCCGAGCACGGAGGCAGCGAGTGGCATCGTTTGAGCGACGTCGCGCAGCGCCAGCAGCTCTCCAAAAAATATCTGGAGAGCATCATGGCCGCGCTGAGCCGTGCGAATCTGGTCGAGAGCGCCGTGGGCAAATCGGGCGGCTACCGCCTGACCCGCTCCCCTGAGGATTACCCCGTAGGTGAAATTCTGCGGGCGGTGGAGGGCAACCTGTCGCCGATTGCGTGTCAGGCTGAGGACGGCTCCGGCTGCGGTGCTTCCTGTGACTGCGACGCGCGCCTTTTCTGGCAAGGGCTGGAAGACCAGATCAACAGCTATGTCGACAACCATACGCTGGCGCAATTCATGCGAGTCAATGAAAAAACACCGGCCGTCCTGAACGGCACGGAAAGAAGATAAGGTGGTTCAATATGAGTAAGGCACTTTTAGAGATTCAAAACCTGCACGTGCGGGTCGAGGAAAAGGAAATTCTCCACGGTGTGGATCTGACCGTGGGACAGGATGAGACCCATGTGCTGATGGGCCCCAACGGCACCGGCAAGTCGACGCTGGGCTATGCCATCACCGGCAATCCGACCTACAGCGTAACCGGCGGTTCGATCATTTTTAACGGCGAGGACATCACGGAGCTCCCCGTCAACGAGCGCGCGAAAAAGGGCATTTTCCTGTCCTTCCAGAACCCGCTGGAGGTCCCCGGCGTAACGCTGAGCGCGTTCATCCGCAGCGCGCTCGAGCAGAAGACCGGCGACCGCCTGCGCCTGTGGGACTTCAAGAAAAAGCTCAAAGAGACCATGGCGCTTTTGAACATGGACGAGAGCTACGCCGAACGTGATCTGAACGTGGGCTTCTCCGGCGGCGAGAAGAAGAAAGCCGAAATTTTGCAGATGCTCATGCTTGAACCCAAGCTCGCGATCCTCGATGAGACCGACTCCGGCCTCGATGTCGACGCGGTCCGCACCGTCAGCGAGGGCGTGCGCCTGTTCCGCGAGCGGACGCACGGCTCGCTTCTCATCATCACCCATTCCACCCGCATTTTAGAGGCGCTCCATGTGGACGCTGCCCACGTGATAGAGGAAGGCGTCATCGTCCGCAACGGCGGCGCTGAGCTAGTGGATGAGATCAACGAAAAGGGATTCAGCAGCCTGAAGGAAGACTGAATCGGGAGGCTCTTGACATGGCAGATTTGAAAGAAAAAACCTATGTGGAGGACGTGGACCGCAGCGTCTACGACATTCGGGACGCGGAAAATGACGCGTACCGCATGGAATCCGGCCTGACGCCGGAGATCGTCGAAAAGCTCTCCAAGGAGAAGGACGATCCCGTGTGGATGCAGCAGTTCCGGCTCGAATCCCTCCAGATCTACAATGAAATGAAGATCCCCAACTGGGGCCCGTCAATTGAGGGCCTTGATATGGATCATATCGCGACCTACGTTCGCCCGAACACCAAGATGCGCAACGACTGGAAGGACGTGCCGGAGGACATCAAGGAGACCTTCGAGCGCCTTGGCATCCCGCAGGCGGAGAGAAAATCCCTCGCCGGTGTGGGTGCGCAGTACGACTCCGAGCTTGTCTATCACAACGTCAAGGATTCCGTGGCGGCCGAGGGCGTGGTTTACACCGATATGGAGAGCGCCATAAAGGGCGAATATGCCGACATGGTGCGCAAGTACTTCATGAAGCTCGTGACGCCCCACGATCACAAGTTTGCGGCGCTCCACGGCGCGGTGTGGTCCGGCGGCTCGTTCGTGTACGTGCCCAAGGGCGTGCACCTCTCCATTCCTCTGCAATCCTACTTCCGACTGAACGCCAAGGGCGCCGGCCAGTTTGAGCACACGCTCATCATCGTGGACGAGGGCGCGAGCCTGCACTTCATTGAGGGCTGCTCCGCGCCGAAGTACAACGTGGCAAACCTCCACGCTGGCTGCGTGGAGCTGTACGTCAAGAAGGGGGCCAAACTCCGCTACTCGACGATTGAAAACTGGTCGAAGAACATGTACAACCTGAATACCAAGCGTGCGCTGGTGGAAGAGGACGGCACGATCGAGTGGATCTCCGGCTCCTTCGGCTCCCATGTTGGCTGCCTGTACCCCATGAGCATCTTAAAGGGTGACAATTCCCGCATGGAGTTCACCGGCGTTACGTTCGCCGGTGCGGGGCAGAACCTCGATACCGGCGCAAAGGTCGTCCATGTGGGCAAAAATACGAGCTCCTATATGAACACGCGCTCGATCAGCAAGAGCGGCGGCATCAGCACGTTCCGCTCAAGCGTTGTCGTGAAAAAGGGCGCCAAGGGCGCCAAGTCCGCCGTGTCGTGCCAGTCGCTGATGCTGGACTCCGAGTCCCGCTCCGACACCATCCCCGCAATGGACATCCGCACGAAGGACGCGGCCATCGGCCACGAGGCGAAGATCGGCGCGATCAGCAACGAGGCCGTCTTCTATCTGATGAGCCGCGGCATGAGCGAGGAGGACGCGCGCGCGATGATCGTCAGCGGCTTTGCCGACAATGTCTCCAAGGAGCTGCCGGTGGAGTACGCGGTGGAAATGAACAACCTCATCCGGCTCGAGATGAAGGGCAGCATTGGCTGAAAGGAGTTTGGACATGAACGATACGATTTTGATCAACCGGCTCCCGACCCGTACCTGGAACCGGCTGGGTGTGAACGAAACGGCCCTCACCTGGGGACAGGCCGACGATTTGGGCGAAGAGAAAATCACCGCCGCCGGTCAGACCGAGCGGCTTGAGATCACTGGCTCCGGCGAGCGCGGCGAGAAGATGGTGGACATCCACGTGCCCGCGGGCCAGACCGTTACGGTGTTTGAAACGCTGAGAGCGGAAAAGGGCCTGCTCGTGCGCACGGCGCTCCACGTTGAAAAGGACGCAAAGGTGCGGCTCGTGCAGATTCAGAATGCGGCACAGGGCTCGCTGCTCCGTCTGGAGACGAGCGGCGAGTGCGCCGAAAACGGTCAGGTAGAGCTGATCCAGGTCCTGCTGGGCCGCGGCGATGTGTACAGCGACGGCCAGTTCGAGTTGAACGGCAACGGCGCGGGCTTCACGGCGGGCATCGGGTATCTGAGCCAGAAACAGCAGACCGTGGACATGAACCTTGTCGTGAACCACTGGGGCCAGAAGACCACGAGCGAAATCAATGCCGCCGGTGCGCTCAAGGACGACGCGCAGAAGATCTTCCGCGGGACCATCGACTTTAAGAAGGGCTCCGCGGGTTCCGTTGGCAGCGAGCAGGAGACGGTTTTGATGCTGGGTGACGGCGTCGTCAACAAGACGGTGCCGCTGATCCTGTGCGCCGAGGAAAACGTCGTCGGCAACCACGGCGCGACCATCGGCGAGCTGGACGAGGACACGCTGTTTTACTTTGAAAGCCGCGGCATTTCCGCAGCGGAGGCGGAAAACATCATGGCCCGCGCCGCCATCGAGCGGCTGGCCCGCACGATCGAGGATGAAGCGGCGCAGGCCGCGATCCTCTCCGAGCTTGAGGAGGTGCTGTAAGATGGCGCATGCATATCGGGACGACTTCCCCCTGCTCAAGAGTCAGGATGTTGCGTATCTGGACAACGCCGCGACGGCGCAGCGCCCGCAGTGTGTGCTGGACGCCGTAACGGAGTTTTATAAAAGTAAGAACGCCAACCCCTTGCGCGGCCTCTATCCCCTGAGCATCGCCGCGACGGAGGCTTACGAAAACGCGCGCGAGGCCGTTCGCGCCTTTCTGAACGCGAAGAGCAGCCGCGAGATCATCTTCACCCGCAACACCACCGAGAGCATCAATTTAGTGGCTTACAGCTACGGCCTCTCCCACGTGAAGGCCGGGGACGAGGTGCTCGTCTCCATCATGGAGCACCACAGCAACCTTCTCCCCTGGCAGATGGTTTGCCGCCAGACCGGCGCGTCGCTCAAATTTATGGAATGCGAAATGGACGGCACGCTGGACTTAAATAAGGTCGAAGCCCTCATCACGCCGAAAACAAAGATCGTCGCCTGCACGCATGTTTCGAACGTCTTAGGCCGCGTGAATCCCATCCGCGAGCTCGCGGCGCTGGCGCACCGCGCCGGCGCGGTGCTGGTCGTCGACGGCGCGCAGAGCACGCCGCACATTCCGGTGGACGTGCAAGCATTGGACGCGGATTTCTTCGCCTTCTCCGGCCACAAGGTCTACGGCCCCATGGGCATCGGCGTTCTCTACGGACGTGAAGAATTGCTGAACGCCATGCCGCCGTTCCTCACCGGCGGCGAGATGATTGAATCTGTCACCCGCGATGGTGCGGTCTTCGCCGAGCTGCCGCACAAGTTCGAGGCCGGCACGGTCAACGCAGCAGACGCCGTGGGCCTGCATGCGGCCATTGACTATGTCAAGAGCATCAGCTTTACAGCGATGCATCAGCAAGAGGTCGCGCTGACACGCCGCGCGATGGACGCGATCGGCGAGATGCCGCACGTCCACGTGCTGGGCTCGGAAAAGCCCGAGGAGCATTGCGGCATCATCACCTTTACGGTGGACGGTGTTCACCCGCACGACATCAGTGAGATCCTCGCGAGCGACGGCGTCGCCATCCGCGCAGGCCATCACTGCGCGCAGCCGCTTCTGGCCTATTTGAAGCATCCGTCCACCGCGCGGGCAAGCCTCGCGTTTTATAACACGGAATCCGAGGTCGACCGGCTGCTTGACAGCATTTCCACGCTAAGGGAGCGAATGGGTTATGGAAAATAGAAGCTTTTACAATGAAATTCTCACCGAGCACAACCTGCATCCGGAGTTCAAGCACGACCTGCCGGACGCCGACATCGTGCTCGAGGGCGTCAACCCGAGCTGCGGCGACGACATCTTCCTCAAGCTGAAGCTTGACGGCGATGTGATCACGGACGGCGCATTCGTCGGCGACGGCTGCGCCATCTCGCAGGCGTCGGCGGACATCATGCTCGGCATGATCGTCGGCAAGAAGAAGGAAGACGCGCTGAAAATGGGCGAGATCTTCCTGAAAATGATCCAGGGCGAGGCGTCAGAGGACGAGATCGACAGTCTGGAAGAGGCCTCCGCCCTGCGCGACATCGCCCACATGCCCGCACGTGTCAAATGCGCGGTGCTCGGCTGGCGCACGCTGAAAGAGGCCCTGCTGGGCGGGGACGAGCTGTCGTAACGCTGTCACTCCGTTGAATTTCAAATCAAAATAATAAAAAGAGGTATTTGCCGCAGCATGCGGCAAATACCTCTTTTTATTCAAGCAAAAACAGGGCGAGAATTCGGCCTTTGCCGAATTTTCCGTTCCTCTCCCACCTGCTCATTGATCGTAATGCTCCAAAAACGAATGCACTTCTCCCTTTGTCTTGTAGCCGGGGAAGGTGTCGAGCGCGACAGTGTGGATGCTGTTGAAGATGGATTTTTCGATGTTGGGGTTGTCCCGCTTCAATCTTCGCAGCAGCGTCTTGATTTCCTGACGCTTTGAGCCGCCTCCACCGTTATCGCAGATGGTGCAGTTTTCTGTAAAGCGGCAGGCGCACTGGATGAACTCTAACTGATTGTACTGCCGCCAGGCGATGATGTTCTCCTCGTGGATGCAGTACATCGGGCGGATGAGCTCCATGCCCTCAAAGTTGTCGCTGTGGAGCTTTGGCAGCATGGCCTGCAGCTGCGAGCCGTAAAACATGCCCATCACCGTCGTCTCGATCACATCGTTAAAGTGATGGCCCAGCGCGATTTTGTTGCAGCCGAGTTCCTTGGCCTTGCTGTAAAGGTGGCCGCGCCGCATGCGGGCGCAGAGGTAGCAGGGCGATTTGTCCGTGCTGTTGGCCACCTCGAAGATATTGGTCTCGAATACCGTGATGGGGATGTGCAGCAGCGCCGCGTTGCTCTCGATGCGCTGGCGGTTGATGGCATTGTAGCCCGGATTCATGACAAGGAACACCAGTTCAAACGGCACGTCGCTGTGGCGGTGAAGCTCCTGCATGAGCTTTGCCATCAGCATCGAGTCCTTGCCGCCGGAGATGCACACGGCGATCTTGTCCCCCGCCTGAATGAGTTCATATTTTTTCACCGCATAGACAAACGGTTTCCACAGCTCGTCGCGGTATTTTTTGATGATGCTCCGCTCGATCATCTGATAGGGCTCTAACGTTCTTGGCATGGATAACTCCCTCTTCTCTAATAGCTTCCGCCGCGGCGGAGCGTTCATTGCGCAAGCTCCCGATAGCAGCGGTCAAAAATTTGCAGAAATTCCGCGATTTCCGCCTCTGTTGTCAGGTGGCTGAGGCTGATGCGCCACGAGGATAGCGCGTTTTTCCGGTCGCGGCTCACCGCGTAGACCGCCTTGGACGGCGTCCCCTCCACCGAGCAGGCGGACTTCACGGACACGCAGACATCATTTTTTCCCAGCTCCTGCTGAAAAGCCGTCCCCTTGACGCCGTTGACGCTCAGATTCAAAATGTGCGGCACGGCGTTTTCCGGACTGTTGAAGCGGACTTTTGGATACTTCGCAAGCTCCGCGCGCAGCAGACGATTCAACGCCGCAACGTGTGCGATGCGCTCGTTCTGATTTTCGAGCGCCAAACGCAGCGCCTTCTCGATCGACATCGCCATGCCCAGTGCGGGCGTGCCGCTGCGATAGGGCGTGGTGCTGCCGCCGCCGTGGATCTGCGGCTCGATGACAAGGTCCTTCTTTTTGACCAGCAGGCCGCTGCCGTTCAGGCCGTAAAACTTGTGCGGCGCGATGCTCATTGTGTCCACACCGGAGAGCACCAGCTTGGTCTTCCCCACGGCCTGCGTCGCGTCCACATGGAGGCGGCAGTTGGGGTAGTCTCTCAAAATATCCGCGATCTCTTGGATTGGCTGCACCGTGCCGAGTTCGCTGTCCACCGCGCAGATGGCGACGAGCACCGTGTCCTTTCGCAAAAGCTCGCGCAGATGTTCCAAATCAATGGTGCCGTCTCGCCGGATGTCCACGAGGTCGACCTCGCAGCCCTGCTGCTGCAATGCGGACAGCGCACCGCCCACGGAGGAATGCTCCAGCGCCGTGGAGATGATGTGCTTTCCCACATGGCGGGACGCCTGCACGATGCCCTTGAGCGCAAGGTTGTTGGATTCGCTCGCGCCGGAGGTGTAGATGATCTCCTCGGGCGCTGCGCCCAGAAGTTCCGCGATGCCGTCCGTCACCCGGGCCATTTCCACCTGCGCTGCCCACCCTGCGGGGTGGGTGGAATTGGGGTTTCCGATATAGCGCCGCTCAGTTTGATAAAACGCGTCCAGCACGGTAGGGTCTGCCGGCGTGTTGGCAGAGTAATCAAGATAGATCATAACGGTCTCTCCCACGCGGTCAGGTCCTTGACGACCTCGCCCGCGACAATCAGGCCGACCGCGGCGGGCACAAAGGCGTTGCTGCCCGGAACTTGCCGTCGCTGCGTGCACTTGCGCGCCGTGCCCGGCGGGCAGATGCAGTGTGTCCGGCAACTGATGGACATGTCGTCCAGCGGCGTGATGGGCGGCTCTTTGGAGTAGACAACTTTTAGCTTCTTGATGCCGCGCTTTTTGAGCTCGCGGCGCATCACTCTCGCCAGCGGACAGACAGAGGTCTTGTAGATGTCCGTCACCTCGAACGCGGACGCGTCCATCTTATTCCCCGCGCCCATGCTGCTGATGATGGGCGTTCCCGCTCTCTGCGCCTGCTCGATGAGCTCCAGCTTACCGGTCACGGTGTCGATGGCGTCCACGATGTAGTCATACTGCGTGAAGTCAAATTGATCCGCCGTCTGCGGCGCGTAAAACGTCTTGTAAGTGTGGACAACTGCGTTCGGGTTGATCTCCTTGATGCGCTCCTCCGCCACGTCCGCCTTGTACTGTCCCACGGTCTTGCGTGTGGCGAAGATCTGGCGGTTCACGTTCGTCAGGCACACCCGGTCGTCGTCGATGAGGTCCAGCGTGCCGACGCCGCTGCGCACCAGCGCCTCCACCGTGTAGCCGCCCACGCCGCCGATGCCGAACACGGCTACGCGGGCGTTGTACAGCCGCTCCATGCCATCCTGACCTAAAAGCAGCTGCGTTCTTGAAAACTGATTGAGCATGCTCTCTCCCCGATTTTGAAAAATTCAAGCAGATTGATCGTCAAGCTATTCTTATCGGCTCTCGCTGATCCTTCGCCTGACGTTGGAAAAATGTCTGCGTTACACCTTTTACATCCACAAACATAGTATGATTGTTGGTTTTCGTATCATGGCACGAGTGAACCGGCACTGTCAACCGCCGCATAACCAGAATCGCGGCCCGCGCGGCGGATGATTTCATCCATGTTGACTTTTACGCCCCGTTGTGTGACACTATAGGCAACAAAATGATCTTGCAAGGAGAACAATTATGGCTACCACTTCCGTTTCCGCGCGCTTTCAGGAGCTTTTTCCCGAAACGAACCTCATTTCTCTGCTGACCCGATGCGGCGGCGACGCGGGCGATATTTTCGAGACGCTTCAGGATCAGTACGACGCCCACGAGCAGGAGCCTCTCGTCGGTCTCCTCGGCATTAAGGCCGCGAATATCGACGCCTTTGCCCGCGCCGCCTACTGGGACCTCGTCAGCGACATCCGCATCAGATACCTCTCGTCCCTTCCCCGCAGCGAAGCCGCCGCCATCGCCGCCGCGGCCGACGGCCTCATCACGCATCCCGAAAATGACGATATCGACTGGACCCCCGACGAATTCGTCAGCGATTGGAATGATCTGCACCGCGGCGAGGAGCCACTCAAATAACCGGTGCTAAGCTGTACACCATGACAGATGCAAAAGGGCAAGGGAAAAGCGTTGAGGAACTTTTCCCTTGCCCTTTTTTCACTGGTGCTGAAACAGGACAGTGCAAATCGAATGGAAGCCTATATGCAGCACGCCATCTGTGGAAAGAAGCTGCAAAACGGTTAAAGGGTCAGATAAAGGGTCAAACAGAAAAAAGAAGTCCGAAACCTTACGGTTTCAGACTTCTCAGTGGAAGGGTGCGACAATCTGGATATTTTCCAGACTACTCGCGCCCCTCCTCTCTTTTAATTCTTGATAATATTATATCAGATTTTATGAGTTTTGTAAAGGCTTTTTCTTATTGCTTATTACCTGTTTTCTCGGCTACTATGATGTTAGTCATCCAGCTCCGCCTCGTGCTTGAGGATTGCGCCGGAGGCGGCGTTGATCTCGTAGCTATACTCCATGCCGCCGGACTTGAACTCGACCTCGTAGACGAGCGTGCCGTCCTCGTCGTCCAGTTCGATCTCCATGTCATACGCTTTATTTTCGCTCACGCCCGCGTGGTTCAGGGCGATGGACTTCGCCTTGGCATAGCCGATGTCCGCGCCGCCGGACGGCGCAGAGGGCTTTGCCGTCGCATCCCCCACGGGAGCTGTGGCCAGCAAGTCCTTTTGCCCGCTGAGCACTTTCCCCGTGTAGGCATCCACCAGATACTCGAACTCGCCCCATGCCGTTTGTAGCTCTACTTCGTAGTGTGCAGGGGATTCGTCGAGTTCGGGATCGACCTCCGCTGTAACGGAATCCACCGCCGTCGTTCCGGCATACTCCTCCGCAGCGGTACGGGCTACATCCATACCGATCGGCATGGCAGGTGCGCCCGCTTCGGCGAGGTCCTTGAGCTCTTCGACCGAGAGCTTTGCCAACGCGTCAAACTTCAGCGTGGCGTTGAGTGCAAGCACACGGTTCACCAGCGCCGCCTTGCCGGTGGAAATATTATTTTCCCGCGCCTGCTGCTCCCGCGCCGCGTCCTGCGTCAGCGTCTGCGTCAGAACGGAGGCCTTTGCTTCGCTCGTCTGCAACACGTCGTCCACGGCGCTGGTCAGCTCACGCTGGAGCTTTTCCGCGCGGGCGGCGTCCTTGTCCTCCACCGAGATCATGATGGCAGAGGAAATGCTGTCGAGATAGCCGTTTCGCACGAGGCTGCCCACGATGGCATTCACCGCCACATCGAGCTTCGCGCCCTTGAGATCCGCGCCGCTGCCCATATCCGCAAGGATAGCTTTCGCGTCCTCGTTGAGCGGCGTGCAGACGAGGACCTTTTCACTTCGATTCACCTTCAACTCAATGCTGGGGTTCACATCCAGCGACACCACGGACGCAACCGCGTTCACCTGCTGGTAGAACAGTCCGCCGCCGAGCAGCATCACCGCAAGGCAGGCGGCAATGAGCGATGTCCATCTTCTCTTCGTCGTTTTCTTTGTTGTCATGGGAATTACCGTTCCTTTCCGCTCTTCGCAGCGGGAGAGAACGCCGTTCACATCATCCGGCGCGGTCTTTTCGACCGCCGAGGCCAGATGGCGCTCCATTTGCTCGTTGGTCATCGGGCGTCATCTCCTTCCAGAAAGCTGTGCATCTTTTTCAATGCTCTGTGATATTTCGACAGGACGGTGGGAAGCGGCAGTTCCAGCAGTGCCGCGATCTCCCGGTGCTTCATGCCCGTGACCGCGTGAAGCAGCACAATGCGCCGCTCCTCGTCAGCAAGGTTTGCCAGCGCGCCTTGCAGCAGCGCACGCTCGTCGGCATCCAAACCGCATTCCTGCGCGGGAATGGCATCCCATTCCTCCTCGCTGAGCGCGGCATGGCGTTCTTCGCGCCGCAGGCGCATTAGACAGAGGTTGCGGCATACGGTCAGAAGCCACCCCATCGGCGAGCCGGTGGAACGGTACTGCGCTGCACAGTCCCACACCTGCACATAGACGTCCTGCGTGAGATCCTGCGCGTCGTGCGCGTTTTTAAGGTAGGAAAGCGCTAAGCCGTACACCGCCGTGCGCGTGCGCTGATACAGCGCCGCCAAAGCGTCACGGTCACCACCGGCAACGCGGAGGAGCAGTCGCTGCAGCTCGTGTCGATCCTCTGCCGGAGCGTATTCGGTTGTCATCAGCAAGCTGAGCATAGGCTTCCGTCTCCTGTCATCCATGTAATGCACGGAAAGGACGATTTATTGCACGGGATTTTTTATTTTTATGATTTTGTTTCTTTCGCCTCATCGAACTGCAACATTCTGTGATCCTCCGTCAGCACCTTCATCTGGCTGATGGCAATGGTGTTGAGCTTTGCCAGTCGCTCCGTTTGCGGGACTCCTTCGTTGATGAAAACCGCATTCAGGTTTTCCAAGTTGGACAGGCACACAAGCTGCGAAACGTTGGCGTAGTCACGGATGTTACCCTTAAGATCTGGATTGGCATCGCGCCACTCTTTTGCTGTCATCCCGAACAGTGCCATATTCAGCACATCGGCTTCGTTGGCATAGACCAAGGAAATCTGACGGGCGGACAGCTCCGGCGGAATCAGATTTTCTTTGATAGCGTCCGTGTGAATCCGATAATTGATCTTGGCAAGGTTGCGCTTGATGTCCCAACCGAGCTGTTTCATCTCCTCGGTCTTGAGGCGCTCAAACTCTTTGACTAAGTAGAGTTTAAACTCCACAGAGATCCAAGAGGCAAACTCAAATGCAATTTCCTTATACGCGTAGGTTCCGCCATAGCGGCCAGCCTTGGAAACAATGCCGATGGCGCCAGTCGAATCTACCCATTTCTGTGGTGTCATCACGAAACTGTTCAAACCCGCTTGGCTTCTAAACGCATCGAATTCGACACGGTTAAAATTCGGATTGTAGAGTGTTTCCCACACGCCGAGGAACTCGATGGTGTTTCTGTTGCGAAGCCAGTTTTGGATGATGTACCGTGGATTATCACTATCCTTGATTTTTGCAATGTCTGTCAAGCTGAGGAAATCATCCCGCTTGAGATCCCACTGCACATTGATTTCTGTTCCACGAACGACCAACTTATCCATTTCTATCGCCCTCTCTTGCAGTCAGTTCATCCAGCAACCTCTGACACCCCGCCGGCACATCCCGCCAAGTCGACTCGAAGTCCTCGGTATACCACGGGTCGGCAACATCGCGGGGCTGCTTGGTGTAGTCCATCAGGAGGCGGAGCTTGCCGTCCGGGTCGCCGCCGCAGATGCGCTGCATATTCCGCAGATTCGCACTGTCCATGCCGATCAGCAGATCGCATTCGTCGTAGTCCCGCTTCGTGAGCTGCCGTGCCGCATGACCATCGCAGGATATCTCATGCTCCGCCAGCTTGCGCTGTGCCGGAGGATAGACCGGGTTGCCAATCTCCTCCCGGCTGGTTGCTGCAGACTCGATATAGAATTGTGACGCCAGCCCCGTCTTCCTGACCAAATCCTTCATCACGAACTCGGCCATGGGGCTGCGACAGATATTGCCGAGGCAAATAAAAAGTATTTTTATCATCTTTTTATATCTCCATTTAAGTCTTGTATTTCTTCTCAAACACTTGATATTTCAGGGTTTTCCGACTTTTGAATTTTCCTTTCTTTTTAAGGTATCTTCTCAAATCTTCTCGTATTTTCTTATGTTTTTCCCTGCAATCTTGGTAAATTCGTTGGTAAAGCAAGCGTCCTTACCAACGGGCTTTTTTAACTATTCGCTATCCGATATACTTCTTCCTTTGCATCATCAAAATTTACATGGGTGTAAGTGTTCAAGGTTACACTGATGTCTGCGTGACCCATGATATACTGCAAGGTTTTTGGATTCATCCCGGATTTTGCCATATTAGAGCAAAAGGTGTGCCTGCATACATGAGGGGTAACTTTCGGCATCTGGATACGGTAAATTTTATTGTATTTCTGAATGATATGCTCCAGATACTTCTCCCAATGAAGGGCAACCATCGGCATATCGTTTTTATCCAGAAACAAAAATCCGGCATATCCTTCCACCATCGGCTCAACCTTTGGCGTCTTTCGGTTGGCAATGATTCTGCGAAAACACGCTGCAACAGTTTCTGTCATCGGTACATATCGAATACCTTTGTCTGTTTTCGGTTCTTCGATCACATACTGCATCTGTGCAGTACGCTGTAGCTGATGGTCTACCTTGATACGCATTTCTCCATACTCAATTTCTGAAACTGTCAGCCCACAGAACTCTGAGATACGAAGCCCTGTGTGAAAAAGAATATAGATTGCATCATAGTATCTGCTGAAATGCTTATCTTCCTGAATAAACTTCAGCAAATCTCTCTGCTGCTTTCGGGTAATCGCTTCTCTGGTAACAGAATCATTGACAATGACGGATGCAAGCTCAAATTCAAATGGATTTTTACGAAGCAGGTCATCATCGACTGCCATCTGAAATGCCGGTCTTAGAACTCCCCGGATAGAATGAATGGAACTGTATCCCCGTCCATCAATCTGCTGGAGCTTAATCAACCATGCCTTTGCATCTGACAAACGCACCTTATCAATTCGCAGATTCCCAAAACTCTCTTTTTTCAGCA
>OLQL01000777.1_pt1 | contig 31012 bp, 24 predicted proteins | sample 1672971 | NCBI WGS metagenome assembly OLQL01 (sample SAMEA3136742, study PRJEB25190) | human gut metagenome | biome: human gut; feature: human-associated habitat; material: faeces | place: Austria | collected 2013
GCTGGCACGGCTAACGCCGTATTTCTCGGCATACTTCATCAGCGATTGCCGATACACCATGTCTTGTGTTATACTCTTGCTCATGAGGGATATGGTCTCCTTCCGTAAAGTTGGTGTGACAACTTAACTTTAACTCATGAGACCCTATCTCTCATATCTTTTTTCGATTGTCCAAGATGTATTGTAGTCCTACATGAAACTTTTCGAAGCATATCAAAACATAAGTTTATTTTCGTGTTAATTATGTTACAATTAGTATTTAGTATGATATTCAGATGGGAGCATTGAGCAACCAATTCCCTGGGGGAAGAAATTTGTCAAGGGTATATTTATCCAGTGTCAAAATAAAAGCAGGCTTCCTGTAAAACACAGGAGGCTTCAGATCATCAACAAACCTCCAACCTGCGTGGCTGGAGGTTTGTTGATGATCTGAGCACAGCCGAAGCTGTGCATACTGTAATGATAGTGGTTGGGGACAACTTTTTTCGTAAAGGGAAAGCATTCAAAGTGGTCAAAGAATCTGAACCAAACGAGAATGGCTTTCTTTATTCCTGGGCTGAAGGGAAATGATCGCAATAAACAGCAGCTACCGTACTGGACGGCGCATGGCACACTCTACCTCGCATCCATTGACCTATGTGGCCCAAATGGGATTTACTTCATCGTCATTTCATCATGTGCGGGTAGCTCGAAGGGCACGCTGGCAGGGTGATCCAGATACCAGTAGGCGGTGGAGGTGTAATCATCATAGCGAGGCCCTGTCCAACCAAGATTGTCCATCGCCATGCGGAAGCTTTGGTTAAACCAGATTTCATCCTTCACATGGAAACGGTAGAGCATGAAACGCTTCTGCGCGTTGTATTGTGCCCGCGGATCGCCAAGAATGGCATACAGTCCGGCGTAGGGTGCACTGTAGGCCTGATATTGCTTGATGGCGATGTCGTTGCCGAAGCCGTAGGAGCCGCAGAAATAATCCTCCGTGCCGGTGTAGTTCATGGAGGGGCGGCTTTCGCCATCGATGTACATCTTCGCCTCGCCCTCTACCCAGCAGGTGTTGTGGCCGTTGACGCCCACTGCCAGGGTCATGCCCAGGAAGCGGCCGCGGCCTTCTACACCGTCCAGCACGACATAGGAACGGCCCTTCTGTACTGGGTGCTCCTGCCGGTAAGCTGCATGGAAATAGCCGATGTCCTCCGGCAGTGCGCCCTTCCAGCCGGAGATCATGTAGAACAAATCGCAGGGATGATCACAGCGGTTTTCCATGGTGATGCGGCAGTGGGAACGGAAGGGCATCTCGAAGTAGCTGTTGAAGCCGCGTCCGGGCGCAACCAGCAGCAGCGCGGAGTTCAGGACGGGATAGCGGCCATCCATGTCCTCCATGTTTTCATCGTATGCACAGCCAAAGAAGGCGGACAGCGGCGCCTCCACGGAGGGCGCTTCCATGCCGTCCCAGTAGATGCGCAGGATAAAGCCATGGCCGATGTAGCCGGTGAACCACATGTGGGTGATCATACCGGGGCCGTCCACATCGCACAGGGTGATGGTTTCGCCGGACTTGATGCTGATGCAGGGGCGGAGTTTCTCGCAATCCTTGCCGGGAGTGCCGCCGTTGCGTGCGCCGGTGGGATTCTCGGCGGAAAAACCAAAGGTCGCCCGGTGATGCAGGTGATATATAGGTTCCTCCTTGAACGTAGCAGCGTTGAATTGGCTATATGATAGCAGACGATGTGCGCAAATGTCAATCTGTATAAACAGAAAAAATAAACACAAAAAGGTGCAAATGCACATTCAAGAAAGTATGCAATCATGAATGAAATGTTGTAAATGAAAATAATTAAACCAAATTGATAAAAATATTGAAAAATACTTTGAAAAAGGTGCAAATGCACACTATATTATGTTGACAAAAGCTTCTGTAAAGCTTACAATATACGTAGTTACAACGTTTCGGAGGTGTCCCCATGAAACACATCCGCAAAATAGCCGCAGTCTTGATAACGATTGCGCTACTATTTGCCGTACTTGTTTGTTTGGGAAACAACGGTGTCCGTGAAGTGGCATGGACTGTCCGTGAGATTGAAGATCTGCCACGCACCGCAGCGGAAGATGCTTTGCGTGCCGCAGATATCATGGCGGACAGCAGCGGCTGCGAGGTGCTGCCGGCTTATGAAGGCCGTGAGAAAGTCGTGCGCCTCGATACGGACGGGCAGATTTCCCTGAAGCTGAACGCGCCTGCAGCAGGTGATTACCGCCTGCAGGTGGGCTATCATACGCTGGAAGGCAAGGGCATTGACATGGAGTTCACCCTGGCGGTGAACGGCAAGCTCTATGGCGATGGCAAGACTGTCACGTCCCTGAACCGCGTGTGGGTGGACGAAGGCGCGCCTGAGCGCACCAGCACGGGCAACGACCTGCGTCCCAAGCAGATGGAGCGCTTTGTCTGGACTGAGGCGCTGCTGGCGGACAGCAATGACGCCTCCGGTGAGGCGTCGGTCTTCCTGAATGAGGGCGAACACACCATCACGCTGACCAATCTGCGGGACGCGCTGGTGATTGACTATGTGTGCCTTCTGGGCAAGGAAACGCTGCCGACCTATCAGGAATACAGCACGGCCCACGCCGGTGTGAAGACGGAGCCCATGCAGGTACTGCTGCAGGCGGAGAACACGCTGTGCAAGTCTGCTTCTGCGATTTATCCCACCTATGATCGCACCTCCTCCTATACCCAGCCCTACCACCCCACCCAGATGCGGCTGAACACCATCGGCGGCAGTGGCTGGAAGCAGGTGGGCGAATGGGTCGAGTGGGAGCTGGAGGTTCCCGCGGACGGCCTGTACCAGATCGGCCTGCGCTATCATCAGAATCAGGTGAAGGGCTACTATGTGACCCGCCGGGTGATGATCGACGGAAAGGTGCCCTTTTCTGAGCTGGATGCGGTGAAGTTCTCCTACCACGCCGATTGGGATTACATGACCTTTGGCGAGGATGAGAAGAATCCCTACCTGTTCTACCTGACCGAAGGTAAGCACACCCTGCGCATGCAGGCAACCCTGGGCGATATGGCGCCCCTGCTGGAGGAAATGCAGGATACGGTCTACGACCTGAATGAGCTGTATCGCCAGATCATCATGATCACCGGTACGGAGCCGGACTTCTACCGTGATTACTATCTGGAGAAGGTCATCCCCAACCTGACGGAGCGCCTGACCGGCCTGGCAGACACGCTGGACGGCTATCAGGATGACATGGATGCTCTCCTGGGCTCCCACAGCACAGCGGGTCAGACCATTCAGGTGCTGTCCTACCAGATGCGGGAATTCGCCAAGGAACCCTACACCATTCAGAAGCGTCTGACAACTTTCTCTTCCAATATATCTGCCTTTGCGGAGTGGACGCTGTCTATCCGCGAGCAGCCGCTGGAGATTGACTACTTCATCCTCAGCGATGCCTCCGGCAGCTACAAGGCAAAGAATGACAACCTCTTTGACTCCGTCAAGCGTGAGGTGAGCGCCTTCCTGGGCTCCTTCACCCAGGATTACAATGCCTTTGGCGGCGGCGAGGAAAATGTCCGTCAGGAGCCCATCACGGTGTGGCTGTCCACCGGCCGTGACCAGGCGACGGTCATCAACCGCCTGATCGAGGAGGGCTTCACGACCAAGACCGGCATTCCCGTCAACCTGCAGCTGGTATCCGGCGCGCTGCTGAAGGCGACCATCGCCGGTCAGGGTCCGGACGTCAATCTATTCACCGGCCGCGGCGAGGTGATGAACCTGGCCTTCCGCGGTGCGCTGGCTGACCTGAGCGGCCTGGAGGGGTATGCCGACACTGTGTCCGCCCTGCGGGACGGCGCACAGATTCCCTACACCTTCGGTGAGGGTGTGTACGGCCTGGCGGAGGGTCAGGACTTCCTGGTGATGTTCGTGCGCGACGACGTGCTGGAAGACCTGCAGCTGGAGGTCCCCAACACCTGGACTGAGCTGATGAACATCGCTCCCATCCTGCAGAGCAACAACCTGGGCATTGGCCTGCCCTACGCCCAGCTGGACGGCAACACCGTGCTGAGCAACGGTGTGGGTCTGACCAACATTTTCCCCTCTCTGCTGCTGCAGCGGGGCGGAAGCATCTATACCGAGGATCATCGTTCCACGCTCCTGCATGAGCCGGTGGCCAACGCGGCCTTCCGCATGTGGACGGATTTCTACACCCAGTACGATTACGAGCTGTACAAGGATGACTTCACCCGCTTCCGCACGGGCGAGATGCCGGTGATCATCACCTCCTACGGCATGTACACCCGCCTGGAGGGTACGGCTCCTGAGATCGCCGGCAAGTGGAGCATGCATCTGCTGCCTGGCACCGAACAGGAGGACGGCACCGTGAATCACACCAGTGCGGCCAACGGCTCCGCGGCGGTCATGCTGGCGGACTGTGAGAACCCTGAGGCTTGCTGGCAGTTCCTCAAATGGTGGGTCAGCGCGGAAACCCAGGCACTCTACGCCCGCGACATCGAGGCGGATCTGGGTGTGCTGGGCCGTCACACCACGGCCAACAAGGAAGCCTTCAGCGTGTCCAACTGGTCCATCCACGATCAGCGCATGCTGGAGGAGCAGTGGAAGTGGGTCTACGAGCTGCCGGAGATCCCGGGCGGCTACTATGTGTCCCGCAACCTGGACAATGCATTCCGCGCGGTGGTGCTCTCCAATGAGGATCCCCGCGAGAGCCTGTTCTACTGGACAAGCTCCACCAATGAAGAGATCCTGCGCAAACGCGAAGAAATGGGTCTGGAGTAAAGGAGGCGCCTGAGAATGATGAAATCGCAAACGGTCAAGCACGGCACAGTGCTTCAGCGGATCAAGCGCCACCGTGAGAGCTATCTGCTGATGCTGCCCTATCTTCTGTTCTTCACCGTGTTCACCCTGGCGCCCGTGGTGGTGGCATTCGTACTCTCCTTCACGGAGTACAACATGCTCCAGCCTCCGCGCTTCGTGTTCATGGCCAACTACATCCGCATGTTCCTGGAGGACAATGTCTTCCTGACGGCGGTGAGCAACACGCTGAAAATCGCGGTCGTCATCGGCCCGGTCAGCTACATGCTGTGTTTCTTCATTGCCTGGGTCATCAATGACCTGAAGCCCGCTGCCCGTGCCTTCCTGACGGCGCTGTTCTACATCCCCACGGTGGTGGGCGGCGCAGCCTGGGCGGTGTGGCGCCTGCTTCTCAGCGGCGACCAGTACGGCCTGCTGAACAACCTCCTCATGTCTGTGGGCATCATCTACGAGCCCATGGCCTGGCTGACCGAGGAAACCACCATCCTGCCGGTGCTGATCATTGTGCAGCTGTGGATGAGCATGGGCATCAGCTTCCTGTCCTTCATCGCCGGTATGCAGACGGTGGACGTCTCCCTCTACGAAGCCGGTATGATGGACGGTATCAAGAACCGCTTCCAGGAACTGTGGTACATCACCCTCCCGGCAATGGTGCCCCAGTTGCTCTTCGGTGCGATCATGCAGATCATCTCCGCGTTCACTGTGGCGGACGTCTCCGTACAGCTGGCGGGTCTTCCCTCCACCAACTACGCAGGCGAAACCATCGTCACCCACATCATGGACTACGGCAGCATCCGCTATGAATTCGGCTATGCCTGCGCCATGAGTGTCGTGCTGGTGCTGCTGATGCAGGGCGTGCGCGCGCTGGTGACCAAGATGCTGAGCAAGGTTGGCACATGATGCGCCGGAAAGGAGTCAAGATGAAACAAGTAGCCAAGCGCGGGTTCTTTCACCGCAAGGGGCGGGTTGGCATGAAGAAGCGCCGCTCCAAGACGGGCAGTGTTCTGCTGTTCCTGCTCATCTTCCTGCTGGCGGCCTTCATGGCGTTCCCGCTGTATTACACGGTCATTCAGTCCCTGAAGCCCATTGAGGAGATCTTCCGTTTCCCGCCCACGCTCTATGTGAGCCGTCCGGTGATGGACAACTACGGCGAGATGTTCCGCATCCTGGCGAACATGTGGGTGCCGCTGTCCCGTTATCTGTTCAACACGCTGTTCATCGCGGTGCTGGGTACGGGATTGCATGTGCTGGTAGCCGGCATGGCTGCCTACCCGCTGGCCAAGCATAACTTTCCCGGCCGGAACCTGATTTTCGGCGTGATTATGCTGGGTCTGCTCTTCGTCAACCAGGTGACCTTCGTGCCCTCCTTCGTCATCATCGCCAAGCTGGGCATCCTTAACACCTATCTGGCATACCTGCTGCCCACCATCGGCGTGTCCCTGGGTCTGTTCCTGATGCGCCAGTTTATCTCCCAGCTGCCCGACAGCATGCTGGAGGCTGCGAAGATCGACGGTGCCAACGAGCATCGGGTGTTCTTCAGCATCGTGTTCCCCAGCATCAAGCCGGCGGTCATCACGGTCATCATCTTCCAGTTCATCAACCTGTGGAACGGCCTGCCCTCCGATGTCGTGTACAACGAGGAGTTCAAGTCCCTGACCCAGGCGATGTCCCAGATCACTGCGGCCAACGCCTACGCGCGCTACGGCCCGTCCATGGCGGCGTCGGTGATCATGATGATCCCCCCCATTGTGATTTTTGTGTCCCTGCAGAGCAAGGTAATCGAAACCATGACCAGTGCCGGCATCAAGGGTTAACCGGAGGAGGCGAGAAAAATGCGAAAACTGATAAAGGTCGTCATTCTCTCCCTGCTGCTGGTCAGCTTTGCAGCTGCGGCGCTGGCGGATGTTCCCTATGCGTCCTATTCCTATGATGAATGGGATCGCTCCGTATCTGCGCCTGTGGGCTATACGGTGGAAAAGACCGTCTACGGCGCAATGACATCCTCCGGCGCCTGGAAGGAAGCTCAGGATCTGATCACCACGGCGGACGGCCGCATCCTGGTGGCGGATACCGGCAACAGCCGTATCCTGGAATACGATGCGTCCTTCAATCTCCTGCGGACGATCACCGAATTCCAGCGGAATGGTCAGCCCATGGCAGTCACCGGCCCCACCGGTTTGCATGTGGATGCGGACGGCAAGCTCTATGTGGCCATGTCCAGCGCCGCCCAGGCCGTGATCGCAGACCTGCAGACCCTGGAAACCACGCTGGTGATCGAGAACCTGGAGCATGCCCTGCTGGGCAGCGACTTCAAGTTCGTGCCCGCCAAGATCGGCGCGGACAACGCCGGCCGCATCTACATCCTCAGCACCGGCTGCTTCTCCGGCCTGCTTCAGTTCTCCCCACAGGGCGAGTTCATGGGCTACTACGGCAGCAACAAGGTGGCTGTGACGGCGGAGGTCATCTTCCAGTATTACTGGAAGTCCATCATGACCGACGAGCAGCGTGCCAACATGACCAGCATTCTGCCGGTGGAGTATTCCAACCTCCACTGCGCGCCTGACGGTTTCGTGTACGCGTCCACTGTCGGTACGGAAACACCCGTCAATCAGATCAAACGCTTGAATCCCCTGGGCAACAACACCTACTTCGCACGGGGCGGCAAGGAAGTCAACTTTGGTGACGAAGAGCTGGCCTCTGTGAAAAACGTTTCCACCATGGTGACACTGCTGCCCACCTTTGTGGACGTGGTTACCACAGAGGACTGCGAGTTCATCTACGCGGTGGACCGTGCCTACGGCCGCATCTTTGAGCGCGACCGCAACGGCAACCTGATTTCCGTCTTCGGCGCATTGGGCAACCAGGAGGGCACCTTCAAGCAGCCTTCCGCCATCGCGCTGCTGAACGGCGATGTGCTGGTGCTGGACACCGGCAAGAGCAGTGTGACCGTCTTTGAGCCCAGCGAGTACGCAGCCCTGGTGCACGAGGCTGTGCAACAGTACAATGCTGGTGAATACGCTGCCTCCCGTGATGTGTGGCTGGAGGTGCTACGCCGCAACACCAATGCCACCCAGGCTTACGCCGGCGTGGGCCGCGCACTGCTGAAAGAAAACCGCTATGATGAAGCCATGGAGTACTTCAAACTCGGCGACAGCCGCGAGGAGTATTCCCAGGCATACCGCATCGTCCGCCTGAACGTCATCCGTGACAACGCCCCCTGGGTGGTGTGCGCGGTGGTCGTCGCGGTGATCCTCTTCAAGCTCCTGGGCTTGCTGCTGCGCAAGCTCGGCTGGAAGGAGGGGATGATCGCCGATTTCGGCGGCAGGCTGCTGGATAAGGTGCATCTGTCCCGGAACACCGTGTTCCCCAAGGTGCTCTTCCATCCCTTTGACGGCTTCAACCAGATCCGCTTTGGCGGCTCCGTAGCCCTGTGGCCCTCGGTGATCATCCTGGTGCTGTATGTCATTGCGACGATCTACCAGTTTGTCGGCACGGGCTATCTGTTCAACCAGAACAACATTGCGGATATCAACCTTTGGCTACTGCTGGCCAAGTCCCTGGGCGTGGTAGCGCTGTTCATCGTGGCACAGTGGTCCATGGCCATCCTGACCAATGGCAGCGGCCGCTTCAAGGATATCATCGTTACCGCCTGCTATTCGCAGGCACCCTACACCGTGGGTCTGCTGGTGGGCACCTGGCTAAGCAATTTCATGATCATGGACGAAATGTACGCCGAGTACATCATCCTGATCGGTCTGGCCTGGAGTACGATGCTGCTCCTCATCGGCACGATGGTGATTCATGAGCTACCCTTTGCAAGGGCTCTGGGCTTCCTGGCGCTGACGGTAGCGGCCATGGCGGTAATCCTGTTTGTCCTGGTTCTGTTCTACACGCTGCTGATGCAGCTGCGCACATTTGGTTACACGCTCTATGTTGAGCTCGTGTTCCGCATGTAAAGGAGGCGCGTTGATGATGAAAAAGTTCCTGATTCTTCTTCTGCTGTGCCTCCTGCCCGTCATGGCATTCGCTGAAGTGATCCTGGTGGCTGAAAATGACCGCCTGGAGCTGCACTACGACACGGTGGAAAGCCAGATCATCCTTAAGGACAAGCTGACCCAGGAGGAATGGCGCTCCACCCCCGACGATATTGCACAGGACAAGCGCGCTACCGGCGTGAACAAAATCAACCGCCAGAGCGACCTGATCGTGCAGTATCACAACACCTCCTATGTGACCGACCAGGTCAACAGCTATACCGGCGCGATCAAAAAGGGTGACTTCACCTGGGAGCTGATCGAAAACGGCGTGGCGATCCGTTACTACTTCCCCAAGCAGGGCTTCGTGATCCCGGTGCAGTACGTGCTGGAGGAGGATTGCCTGGCTGCTTCCATCATCTCTGAAGGGATTGAGGAGGAGGTCTGGGAGGATCCCGATACCGACCCGGAAAAGAAGCAGTCCGTCATGAATGTGGCGCTTCTGCCCTTCATGGGCGCTGCGGGCAGCGATGACGAGGGCTACCTGATCATCCCCGACGGCAGCGGTGCGCTGATCCACTTCAACAACGGCCGCACCGGCGCTGCGATCTACCAGCAGGACGTCTACGGCCGTGACGATGCGCTGACCATCCGCAAGGCCGCCACCACTACCTACGATGTGAATATGCCGCTCTTCGGCATCGTCCGCAATGGCCGTGCCCTGATGGCAGTCGTGGAAAACGGCGACTATCAGGCGCAGCTCAACGCGATGGTGAACGGCCAGCTGACCGGCTACAGCAATGCCTACTTTGCGGCCCAGTACATCCACATGGAAGCCAACACCATCATGCCCGGCTCCGAGCACAGTACGGACGTGATGCTGCCCACCAATACCTTCCGCGACATGGGCAACTTCACCGTGCGCTACTATCCCCTGGCGGCGGAGAACGCCACCTACGCGGATGTGGCTGCGGCCTACCGTGCTCAGCTGGGGCTAAAGGAATCCATTGCGGATGCGGCTACGCAGCAGCTGGAAATGGTTGCATCGATTCCTTCCATTGATACCTTCCTGGGCGTGCCCTATGAGAGCGTCCGAGTGCTGACCAGCTATGAGCAGGCTGCACAGACGCTCCGTGACTTTGCTGCCGAGGGCTTGAATGATCTGACGCTGCGCTATACGGGCTGGTCCAAGCAGAGTGTACGCGGCAAGATGGTCACTGGCCTTGATCTGGACAATCGTCTGGGCGGAAAGAAGGCCTTCGATGGTCTCCGTCAGGCGGTGAAGGAAACCGGTGCGGAAATGGTCCTTGCTGTCGACCTGATTGACATCTACGAGGACGGCAATGGCTACTGGTCCCTCTTCGCGGCGACGGACAGCGTCAACAGCACCGCCAAGCAGGTGCCGGAGTTCCTCCAGAGCACCGGCTATCAGGATCCCGAAGGCAAGCCTTGGTACCTGCTCAGCCCTGACAAGGTGCCTGAGGCGGCCCGCAAGCTGGCGGAGAACCTCTCCGGCCAGGTGGACGGTGTTTCTCTGAGCATGCTGGGCAACACGGTCTACTCCAGCTTTGGCAAGACGGGCATTTCCCGCACATCCGCCGGTATGTACTGGCAGCAGGCGCTGGAAACCCTGTCCGGCAAGATTCAGACCCTGTCTGCAAAGACAGCCTCTGCCTACGCTTTCCCCTATATTGAGCAGGTGGATGCGACGCCCTGTGCTTCCAGCCGCTTTGAGGTGACGGACATGGAGATCCCCTTCTACCAGATGGTGACCCACGGTGCCATGGCCCTCTATACCGAGCCAGCGAATGAGGATGGCAATGTCCGTAAGGCACTGCTGCGGGCCATCGAATATGGCATGTATCCCTCCTGGCGGGTGATCGCCGGGGATACGGCACTGCTCTCCGGTACGGATTATGCCTCCTGGCATGCTGCGTCGCTGGATGCATGGCGCGAGGAAATCAAGAATACCGCGGCCTGGATGGCGCCGCTGGGCGTCTATGCAGGCATGCAGATGACCGGGCATGAGCAGGTGACGGCAACCCTTTCCGTCACAACCTATGCCAACGGTGATATGGTGCTGGTGAACTACGGCAGCGAGGATGCAGAGCATCTGGGCGTCATGGTTCCGGCACTGGGCTACGCGATCAAGGAGGTGAGCGAATGAAGCGCATGGGCTATGAGACCAAGAGAAAGTGGTATGGCTTTTCCTTCATCCTTCCCTGGCTGATCGGCTGTACGCTGTTCTTCATCCTGCCCCTGATCCAGACCTTCGGCTACGCATTCCAGTCCCTGCAGGCAAGCCCCACGGGTTTCACTGCCACCGATGTGGGCTGGCTGAATTTTGAAAACCTCTTCTTCAAGGACGCTGACTTCCTGCCCGCCTTGGTCACTTCTCTGGGCGAGCTGGTGCAGGTGCCGCTGATCCTGGTGTACAGCCTCTTCTTCGCGGTGCTGATCAAGGACAAGTTCCCAGGCCGTACCTTCATGCGTGCGGTGGCCTTCATGCCGGTCATCATTGGCTCCGGCGTGCTGATGCAGATTCTGAAGGAGGACGTGTTCTCCTCCGGCGTGCGCGGAGGCTCGGCGAATACCTACCTCTTCAATGCAGGCAGCATCGCAGAAGTCATGGCGGCCATGGGTCTGGGCCAGGGCATCATCAATTTCGTCAACGATATCATCAACCGGGTGTTTGACCTGACCTGGCGCTCCGGCGTTCAGATCATGCTGTTCCTGGCCGGCCTGCACAGCGTGCCCGACTACCTCTACGAGGCCTCCTCCCTGGAGGGCGCGGGTTCCTTCGCCCAGTTCTGGAAGGTCACGCTGCCCATGCTGACCCCGATGATATTGCTGAATACCATCTACTCGGTGGTGGACATGATGAATGATTACAGCAATGCGATCATTCAGCGAATGTATTCCACCATGTTTGAACTGGTCAAGTTCGGCTATGCCAGCGCGATGTCCGTGGTGTACTTTCTGGTCATCATGGCGGTGCTGGGCGTGGTGGCGCTGTTCATCAGCCGGTTCGTGATTTACCAGGAATGAGGAAAAGGAGGAAATGACATGAAGGCTGGTCAAAAGAAGCTGGACGCCAGGGTGCGCATGCAGCGTACCGGCAAGCTGCTGGGCAGGATCGTGTTCTACGTGGTCTGCCTCTGTCTGGCGTATCAGCTGCTCTACCCGGTTTTATACATGATCTCCATGTCCATCCGTGAGCCTTCGGACATGAACGATCCTTCCATCATCTGGGTGGCAAAGCATTTTACACTGGATAATTTCGCCGATGCAATCAAGTCTATGAACTTCTGGAACGCCTTCCGGGTCAGTCTGACGTTGTGCATCGTATGCGGTGTGCTGGATGTGTTCTCCTGCGCGATTGCGGGCTACGGCTTTGCCCGCTTTGACTTCTGGGGCAAGAAGGCGCTGTTCGTCCTGGTGATCTTCACCATGGTCGTGCCTACGCAGACGCTGGTGCTGCCCTTGTACATGCGCTGGCGCTATGCGGATTTCGGCGGTATTGTCGGGCTGTTCAACGAGCAGGGCTTTGTGAACCTGATCGGTACGCTCTGGCCGCTGATTATCCCCGCAGCACTGGCGATGGGCGTGCGCAGCGGTCTGTACATCTTCATCTACCGGCAATTTTTCATCAATCTGCCTGTGGCACTGGAGGATGCCGCCTACATCGACGGCGCAGGCCCCTACCGCACCTTCTTCAGCATCATGCTGCCCAACATTAAGAACGCCATCATCACGGTGTTCCTCTTCTCCTTCGTATGGAACTGGGGCGAGTACTACCTGTCCAAGCAGTTCCTGGGTTCCACGGACCGGTCGATCATGGTGGCGCTGTCCGCCATCCGCCGCGACCTGGCGAGCTTGTCCTCCCTGGCGGGCACGCAGATCGGCTCCAACCCCGAGAAGGTCGCCACCCGTGTCATGGCCGGCTGTCTGCTGACGGCTGCGCCCATGCTGATCATGTTCATCTTCACCCAGCGCTTTCTGGCGGACAGCATTGAGCATATCGGCATCAAGTAATCCCGTGTTCCTGTGAATTTAGGGCGGAAAGCCTTAAAGAATAAAAAAGGAGGTATCCCCATGAAGAAGTTCCTGTCCCTGTTCCTGGCCCTGGTCATGATGGCCGCACTGGTTCCCGCTGCGATGGCGGAGGAGACCATCACCATCATCTGGCACACCACCAAGGAAGTCTACGAGAATAATCTGGCTACCAACCCCGACACCGCCTTTGACGCTGTTTGGAGCGTTGTGCCCGCCTTCGAAGAGAAGTACGGCGTGAAGGTTGACGTCCGTGCGGTTGCCTGGGGCGACATGCTGTCCACCGCTGTGAGCATGGTCAACAACGGCGAGTCCGTCGACCTGGTGCAGGCGAACGACCAGTCCTTCCCGGTCTATCCCGCCCGCAACATGCTGCTGCCCATCTCCGATTACGTTGACGTGAACGATCCTGTCTTCACCGCCAGCGCCACCAACGCCTTCACCTTCGGCGGCAAGCCCTACGCTGTGGGCGCTGTGGCGACTCCCGTTGTCCTCTACTACAACGTTGATCTGTTCGAGAGCAACGGCATCGACCTGCCCCGCGACCTGTACGAGGCCGGCGAGTGGGATTGGGAAGCCTTCCGCAAGGCTGCCATGGCCCTGACCTTTGACTCCGACAACAACGGCGAGAACGACGTGTTCGGCTTTGGTTTCTGGGATACTGACTATGTGCACTTCCTGGCTTCCAACGGCACCTCCAACCTGATCTACAATGCGGACGGCACCATCTCCACCGGCTACCTGACCGAGGCTGGCATCGAGACCATGACCTTCCTGCAGAACGCCTACACCGTGGACAAGTACATGTACGTTTCCGCTTCTGGCGATGACTTCGTGGCTGGCTTCAAAAACGGCAAGCTGGGCATGACCTTGGAATACGGCTTCGCTTACATGAGCAAGGCCCTGAACGGCGACTTCGACTTCGAGGTTGACTGGGTTCCCATGCCCCGCGGCCCCAAGATGGACGTCAACACCGGCATGTGCGCTCTGACCGGCTGGGGCATCGGCATCACCTCCGCCAACCCCACCGCGGCTGCCAACTTCATCAAGATGTCCTGCGAGATGGAAGCTGAGTTCGCCAACAAGAACAACACCGCCCTGTACGGCGCGGAGGCTGTTGCTGAGATGAACGAGCTGGCTGCCCGCAGCGTGTTCGTGCCGATCGGCATCGACAAGTACTGGGACAACAACCACACCGTGTTCACCGGCCTGCGCTCCAACGAGCCCGTTGTGAACTTCCTGACCATCGCTGAGGAGCAGGTGAAGTCCGGCTTCGAAAGCACCATGAGCAACTAATTCCAAAAAAACCGCCAGCCGGCTCGGAGCAATTCGGGCCGGCTGGCATACGAAAAGAATGTAAATTCAGGAGGATGTGCCATGTTCATGAAGAAAAGAATCATTGCCTTCTGTGCTGCACTGCTGATGATGCTCCAGTGCTGTATTGCTGGCGCATCTGAATTGAAGAAGGAGCCGGATATGCTTCTGACCAATGAGCGTACCTGGGATATCCGTAACGCGCAGTATACCATCTTTGCCAAGCCTCCGGTGGGCTGGGTCGGAGATGTGATGCCCATGGTCGGTGATGAGGATTCCGGTGAGCTGCGTCTGTTCTATCTGCAGGACTGGCGTGACGGAAAGCCCACCTATCACCCGTTCCATTCCTTTACCACCAGCGATTTCGTGCATTACACCTACAATGGCGAGGATATCCCCGTCACAAACATCAGCCATTACGACATGGCACTGGGTACCGGCTCGGTGACGAAGGTGGGAGATACCTACCATGCCTTCTACACCGGCAACAATCCGCATTTCTACAATCAGGGCAAGCCCCGCGAGTACATCCGCCATGCCATCAGCACGGATGGATTGCAGTCCTTCGTCAAGATGGAGAAGGAGACCTTCACCATGGATCAGGATGATGGCTACAACCGCCATGATTTCCGAGACCCCTACCTGTTCTGGAATGAGGAGGGGCAGGAGTGGTGGCTGCTGATCACCGCTGTCAAGGACAATCGGGGCGTGGTTGCCCGCTATCGCTCCCAGGACCTGAATCATTGGGAGAAGATGGAGCCGCTGTGCGACATCCGCGGCGGCATCATGGAGTGCCCCGACCTGTTCAAATGGGGCGATTACTGGTATCTTGTGTATTCCACCGACTGGACAACCCGCTACCTGCGGGCTGAATCCCTCGAAGGATCCTGGGTGCATCCGCCGATGACTGCCTTTGACAGCCACGGCTTCTATGCCGCAAAGACCGGCGTGCTTAACGGCAAGCGCTACCTGTGCGGCTGGATCGGTACCCGCGGCGGTTACTCCGGCGAATTCAAGGACACCTCCGAATGGGATTGGGCCGGCAATCTGGCGGTGTTTGAACTTGTGCAGGATGAGGAGGGCTGGCTGAAGGTCAAGCTGCCCGAAACCATCCGCACGGCCTTTGGCGAGCCGGTTCCGATGACCTACAAGGTAATCGACGGCACTGCAGAGGCTCAGGAAAATGACATTACCATCATCGGCGACAAAAATGGCGGCGGCGTGACCTTCGGGAATCTCCCGGACGGGCCGGTGCTGATCAGCACGACGGTGGTGATCTCAAAGGATGCGCGTGCGGCGGGCTTCTTCTTCGGCGGCGACAATTTTATGAAGGCGCTGGCGGTGGAGCTGAACATGAAGCACGAGCAGCTCCGCTATGACAACAGCGTGGTTGCCCGTATGCGCTATGTGGCAGAGGCCTCATATATCAGCCGGGATATCAATACCAGCGAGCGCACCTATCAGCTGGATATTCTGATCGACAACGATATTGCGGTCTTCTTCCTGGATGGCCGTGAGGCGCTGTCTACCCGCATATATAAGATGCCGCAGATGCCCTGGGGGTTCTATGTGGCGGATGGCACAGCCGTTTTCCAGAATATCACCATGCGCATGCTCAAGGGATAAGGAACGAAGGACGGAAAAGGACATGACGATGCTCGAACGGGCAAACGCTTTTATTGCTGCCAACAAGGATCAGGTAAATCCTCGTTATCGCCCCCGTTTTCATGCGATTCAGCCCATTGGCTGGATCAACGACCCCAATGGATTCCACTTTGACGGCGAATACTATCACCTGTTTTATCAGTATTACCCCTACGCTGCCCATTGGGACAGCATGCACTGGGGTCACTGGCGCAGCAGGGATCTGGTGCACTGGGAGGACCTGCCAGTCGCGATGGCGCCGGATCAGCCCTATGACGCAGCGGGCTGCTTCTCCGGTACGGCCAAGCCGGACGGCAAGGGCGGCGCTTACATTCTGTACACCGGTGTGTCCAAGGATGAGACTGAAAAGGATATTCAGCAGCAGTGCCTTGCATATTTTGACGGCACAAGGATTGAAAAGTGTAGCCTGAACCCGGTCATTCCCTTTGAAATGCTGCCGGAAGGCTATGTGCGCCATGACTTCCGCGACCCTTGCCTGATCAAGGTGGCAGACGGCTGGCGGGCCATCATGGCGGCGGGGCACAAGGATGGTACCCGCCTGGTGTGCTGTTCCTCCAGGGATCTGGAAAACTGGACGTATGACGGCGCGTTTATGCCCACAGTCAGCCTGATGCCGGAATGCCCTGATGTGATTGAGTTGGACGGTAAGACGGTTGTATGGTACTCTTGCGTGGAATACGAGGGAGAATTGACGGACAATACCCGTCCCGTGGTGTACAGCGTGGGTGATATGAAGGACAACAGCACGCGCTTTGAGGGCTCCCCGCTGGCTGTGCTGGATCATGGTACGGACTGTTATGCCACCCAGAGCTGTGCAGGCCATGACGGACAGCAGATCTCCATCAGCTGGATGGCCTCCTGGAACAGTAAGTTCCCCACGGCGAAGCTGGGACATGGCTGGTCCGGCATGATGACGCTGCCCCGCGTGCTGCATCTGTGCGGCGACCGTCTGGTGCAGCAGCCTGCACCGGCGCTGGAAGGAGCCCGTCACAACGAGGTCAAGGCGGTGCAGACGGTGGATGCGGCCCATCCTGCAGTGCTGGATGTGTGCGCCAATCATGCGGAGATCCAACTGGAAGCGGAGGTGTCTGCTGCCAGGACGCTCACCCTGGAGCTGATGCGCACCTGCGATGAAGCCGTCCGCCTCACCTGGGAGAACGATATGCTGACCCTGGATCGTACGACGCTTTCCCTGTGCAGCGACAGCGGGATGACCAAGACGATGTCCATGCCGCTGGTAGCAAAGGATGGCCGCATCAGCCTGCGGGTCTATGTGGACGCCTGTGCGGTGGAGGTCTTTGCAGAGGGAGAAACGATGACCGCGCTGGCTTTCCCGGTGGGAGAGGATTACGGCGTGGCCGTCAAGGCGGAAGGCAAGGCGGATGTGACGCTGACCTGCTGGGAGATCGCCTGAGAGATCGGAAGGGAGTGTTATGTATGGCCGATGTGGTTGCGCTGGGTGAACTGCTGGTTGACTTTGTGTGCAAGGAAACGGATGAGATCGGATATCCGACGCTGGTAGGCAAGCCTGGCGGCGCGCCCGGCAATTATCTGGCAGCGGTGAAGAAGTACGGCGGCTCCTGCGCGATGATCGGCAAGGTCGGCGAGGACGCCTTTGGCCGTCTGCTGTGCCAGACCCTTGCGGACGCCGGCATCGACCTGAGCGGCGTCATCCGCGCGGAGGACTGCTTCACGACAATGGCTTTCGTCACCCTGGATGAAACGGGCAACCGCCATTTCAGTTTTGCGCGTAAGCCCGGTGCGGATATCTGCCTGCGGTCGGATGAGGTCAATGAAGCTCTGATCCGGGATTGCAGGGTGTTCCATTTCGGCACCCTGTCCATGACGGACGATCCGGCCCGGGAAGCTACCCGGTATGCGATCCGCCTGGCAAAGGCGCAGGGCAAGGTGATTTCACTGGATCCCAACCTGCGCAAGCCGCTGTGGCCCAGTGAGGCTGCGGCGAAGGAAGCGATCGAATGGAGCCTGCATCAGGCAGATGTGGTGAAGATCAGTGATGAGGAGATCGACTTCCTGTGGGGCATTTCCCCGGAGGAGGGCGCGCAGAAGCTGCTTCGCGAATACGGTGTGTCCCTGGTATATGCGACGCAGGGTCCAAAGGGCTGCCACGCAGCGAACAAGTTGGGCTGCGTCACCGTGGAAACGCCCAAGGGCATCCATGCGGTGGATACCACCGGTGCGGGCGATATCTTCGGCGGCAGCGCCATGAGCCAGTTGCTGAAGACCGGCAAGCATCCTGGTGAGCTGATCGCGGAGGAGCTGAAGGACATTGTCCGGTTTGCCTGCTGTGCTGCGAGCCTGTCCACCCAGAAGCAGGGCGGCATTTCCAGCGTACCGGAGGAAGCGGAAGTGCATGCTCTGGTGAATACAATGGCATAATCGCAGAAGCCCCAACCGGAAACCTGCATGTATGGGGCTCATCCGCAAGGACGGGCCCCTTTTGCATATCAATCAGTAAAGGAGCGTTGGCATATGAGCAAGCAGGAAATCTTCTACACATCCCCCAATGGTGCGGGCGGCGATATCATTCCCTTTTATGATAATGGGGAGTACCGGCTGTTCTTCTTGGGCAAGGGCTGGACCTGCGTCAGCACAAAGGATCATCTGCACTTTCACGATGAATACAAAACCGGTATCTATGGCGGTACGGGCTCCGTGCTGAAGGTGGACGGCGTGTACCACATGTTCTACTGCAAGTTTACCTTCCACCCCTACATGCGCCAGTATGTCTGCCATGCCACCAGCGAGGATATGGTCAATTGGGTGGAGCATCCTGCGGAGACCTTCCAGCCGGATGATGTGATCTACGAAATGAGCGACTGGCGCGATCCCCACGTCATCTGGAACGAAGAGGAGCAGTGCTGGTGGATGCTGCTGGCGGCCCAGGCCAAGGGCAAGACGATGCGCAAAGGCTGTGTGGGTCTGTGTACCTCCAGGGACTTGACACACTGGGAGATCCAGCAGCCGCTCTATGCACCGCAAACCAACCAGAGCGCCAGCGAATGCCCGGACATCTTCCGGTGGGGAGATTGGTGGTATCTGACCTACTCAGTGTACACTGATCGGTTTGTGACGCTCTACCGCAAGGCTCGCTCTCCCCGCGGGCCCTGGATCACCCCGGATGTGGATACCTTCGACACCCGCTGCTTCTATGCCGCCAAGCACGCCACTGATGGTGCGGAACATCTGATGTACGGCTGGAATCCCACGCGCGAAAAGAACCTGTGGGATTTCAATCCCCAGAAGTACCCCGGGCAGGATTACAACACCTGGGACTGGGGCGGAACGATGATTGCCCATAAGCTGATCCAACAGGAAAACGGCGACCTGTCCGTTACTGTGCCTGAAGCAGTGGATGCAGCCTTCACCGAGCCTGTCGGGCTGAAAATGACTCCCTTGAACGGCAGCTGGCAGCTGGGTGCAGACGAAGCCGAGGTGGATTCCCCTTATGGCTATGCCAGCCTGCTGATGAACCGGGTGCCGGAGTGCTGCAAGCTGGAAATGACGGTCCGCTTTGATAAAGCGCCCCGGGAATTCGGTGTGGCGCTGCAGGTGGATCAGGACTTTGCAATGGGTTACTATCTGAACTTCGAGCCTAAGCGGAACCGCGTGCAGTATAAGACTGGCCTGAGAATGTACGAGGACGGCGGCAAAATGTTCCCCTACGAAGTGGAGCAGGAGCGGCCTATCAAATGGGAAGCAGGCCGTGATTATAAGGTCCGTATCTTTGTGCAGGGGTCGATCCTGCTGCTGTATGTGGACGATCAGATTGCCTTGGGCACCCGTATGCTGGACAGGAGCGGCAAGCAATTCGGCCTGTTTGTGTCCGACGGCAGCGCATCCTTTAAGCAGATCCGTCTGTGGGAATGATCAGGAGGGAATATCATGGCACAGATGCATTGTAATTTTTTCTCCTACTCTCTGGGCTACCCGGTAGATATTGAGGTGACGCTGCCGTCTTTCACGTCCTGCAACCTGCATTTGCCCCACACCCACGCGCTGCCGGGAAAATTCCCGGTGCTGTATCTGCTGCATGGGCATGGCAATGACTATCAGGCATGGCTGCGCTACACCAGCGCAGAGCGCTATGCGGAGGAATACCGCATGGCTGTGGTGACCTTCTCCTGCCACAACAAGGCCTACCAGAACGCTCCTCTGGGGGAGAATTTCTATGACTTCCTCAACGAGGAGCTGCCGGAGTTTGTGGAAAACTACTTCCCCGTTTCCGACAAATCTGAGGAGCGCTACATTGCGGGCCTGTCTATGGGTGGATACGGCGCGCTGCTGCACGGGCTGACCAATCCCGGCAAATATCGTGCCATCGGCGCATTTTCTCCCGGTATCCCGGCAGAAAATGCAGATCCTGATCTGAACAGGATCGACCGGTTCAATCTGTTTGATGTAACCTGCAAGGCGCTGGCTTCCGGGGAAAAACTGCCGGATCTGTTCATGTGCATCGGCGATGGGGATTTCCTCTACGAGCGGGTGACAAGCTACCGCAAGGCCTTCCTGGACGGGTGGACGGCATCCCGCTGCCGGTATGATGACGTTCCCGGCTATGAACATGAATTTGCCTTCTGGGATAAGGAACTGGTGGAATTCCTGGAGTGGATCCGCCGGGAGGATGCGTACAGCAAAATGGGCAAGAACAAGGTGTAAGGCAATACCGCACAAATGAGTTGGTGCGGTGGCGAATGCATTTTTCGTCAGATGCAATTACAGATTTTGAAGGTTTACTGGCGGTAAATCGAGAAGTCTGCAAGCAGCAGATGGCGGAAAAGGCATCGCCAACGCTGCCAACGAATTGTGCGGTATTGCCGTAAAAATATGAACCGCTGCTTATGCCTCAGCGGCACAGGCAGCGGTTCTTACGATACGGTTCAGAAGACTTCAATGCGGGAGTTAAGCTTGATGGTTCGTTTGGTTGCGTCAGGATTCTGCATACGGTCAAACAGCAGCATACACAGGGAGGATGCGATCTGCTTGCGGCTAACGTTGACCGCTACGAGCATTTTTTCGTTAATAACCAGATCATGGGTGGTCTCAAACACTACAAGCCCGGAGTTTTCCGGCAGCGTGATTTGCTCATCCCGGACGGCATTCATCAGCTGAATGGCGATCATGGCATTGGCACAGACGAACACCTCGGGAATATCCAGCGAACGAAGTGCACGTCGGTAGGAGTCCGGCTGATGCATCAATTTGTCCGAAGTGAGGATGGAGTGCTTTTCATGGCTGCTCAGTCGGAAATCGGCCAGTGCAAGGCGGAAATAGTCATATCGGTTGCGGAAACCGGCACAGTGGTCAGGATCTCCAACAAAGCCAAACCGGGTATATCCTTTCTGGTAGAGCGTTTCAATAGCAACATACAGCCCTCGCTCCCCCTGCAGGACAATATCAAAGGGGATTTCGATGTCATCGGTGTCAATGGCGCAGTCAAAGAATACACAGGGCTTGCCGCATTCCACGATCCTCCGGACATAGTCGTGATCCAGCAGCTCCAGACCGATTACGCCGTCTGCCGACTGCAGCAGGGAAGGAACTACACCACGCCGGATTTCCTCGGGGGACATATACTGCATGGTGATCGTGGCGCCCCGGGCTCTGGCAAGATGCTGCAGCTGTAGGTTCAGCGGCCCGAAGAAGGAGCTGATCAGCTGGTGATCCTTGCAGATCAGAAGGATGGTGGAGGGTTCCGTGGGCTGCAGCCGCGTCACATGGGAGCCCATCATCTTATAATTCATTCGGACGGCCTGATCCAGCACGCGCTGGCGGGTTTCATTGCTAATGCCGGCACTGCCGTTCAGGGCTTTGGATACCGTATTGCGGGACAAGCCTAAAGCATTGGCGATGTCGGCAATGCTGACTCTGTTGGACATCGTGAAAGCAACCGCCTTTCTTCTCATTGGAAGGAAAAAGAAAAACCGGAAGAGCATATCAAGTATACCATTTGCAACGATTGATTGTCAAATGTAACGCGGATGCAATATTATTGAGTACATTTGCCCCATGTACAGTGCAGAAAGAAAGCCATGGAGGGGATATGGCGGAACAGTGGCGGCTAATCAAACAGAAGTTTGATGAAATGTATGAAAGGTTCATTGAACATATTGAGCAGCGGGGTGTTGAGATCCCGGACAGTGGGATTCTGGCTGGTCCGGTTTGCCCCGTCAGGCCGATGATCGAGGCTAGTCAGATCCGTTGGCGGGACATGGGGTGGGACAACGCCCATTTCCCGTTGGATTATCGTCTGTTGATGCAGAAGGGCATTCCTGGGATCATCGCATGTGCCAGCGAACCGCACCAGGACTTGACACCCACGCAGCAGATGTACCGGGCGCTGATTGCCGATTGCTGGATCAGAATTCGGGAATATGTCCGCCAGCATGGGGAGGCTGCACTGTCCAGGGCGGCAGAGAGGCCTGCGGAGGCTGATCGATTGAAGCGAATGGCCTTCAACTGCCTGGAGCTGACCAGCCATGCCCCGGAAACCTTTGAGCAGGGGTTGCAGCTGTTCTGGTTCATCTGGAGGCTGAGAAGCAACTTTACCTCCTGTATCGGGCGCATGGATGTGCATCTGCAATCGTTGTATGAGCGGGATGTGCCGCAACGGATCAGCCGGGAAGAAGCGTTGGCGCTGCTGTGCGAGCTGTGGGAGAAGCTCAATGCGGTGTACGCAGGCGATACGCTGATGAATCTGATGCTTGGTGGTGTGGATGCAGAAGGAAAGGATGTGTCCAGCGACCTGTCGGTGCTGATCATGGAAGCGACGATGCGGGTTGCCAGGCCGGAACCACATATCAACGTGCGCATCCATGCAAACAGCCGGGCGGACTTCCTGGATGCAGCAGCCCGGCTGATCGCCATGGGCCAGGGGCAGGGTGTGCTTTATTATGACGAGAACATCATCCCAAACCTGGTTGCCAGAGGGGTGCCGCTGGAATATGCCCGGCAGTATGCCAATGACGGCTGCACGGAAATCACCTTTGACGGCCTCAGCGGCATCTGGTTCTGGCAGATGGAGTCTGTCAAGAGCCTTGAACTAGCGCTGTTCCGCGGCCAGGAGAACCCCAGTACGCCCTTCAACCCCTATACGAAATGGGCACATTTCCAGAAACCAAGCGTGTACCGCACACGCCTGACGCTCGGCCATGACAGCGGCGATTTTGCCCGGATGACCAGCTTTGACGAGGTATATGCAGCTTTCCTGGATCAATACGGTTATCAGATCGACCGCTATATGGATGTACTGGCCCGGGAAGTTCTGAAGAATGCGGCGGAGGATGTGTTTCACACATCTCCCATCGTGGCGGGCTTGAATGAGATAACCCTTGATACCGGCGTGGATCCCATGCGGGGCGGCTGGGCGGTAGAGAATTATCAGCTGCTGTCAGGCTCCATTCCTACGCTGGCGGATGCTCTGTATGCTATTCGGGAGGGCGTTTTTGAACGCGGTCTGTGCACGATGAAAGAACTGATCCATGCGCTGAGCGTGGATTTTGAGGGTTTTGAAGACCTTCGCCTTGCTTTGAAGAAGCTGCCAAAGTTCGGCAATGATGTCGATGCGGTGGATCAGCTGGCAGCAGACCTAGCAGCTTTCTTCTGCGACCGTGTGGAAAACTATCCTACGCCGCTGGGCGTCAAGCCTCTGCCGGGCATCTACAACATTGATTTCAACACTTTCGCAGGGTCTGTCGGCGCTACGCCGGACGGCCGCAAGGGCGGAGATCTGATTTGCGAACACTATTCACCTACGCCGGGCAATGCGAAAAACGGGCCGACTGCTGTCATTCAGTCGGCCGCGAAGGCAGATCTGAAGCGGGGTTGTGCGTCCTCACCCTTGTATCTGGTGCTTCCCCGGGGCCTTGGTGCGGTGGACGCCAAACTGATCCGGCAGATGATGAAGGGCTGCGGTGAAGCCGGTTTGCCGGTGGTCAGCATCTCCATCTATGACAAAAGCGTGCTGGAGGACGCCCTGCTTCACCCGGATAAGCATGAAGACCTGGTCGTAAGGGTGTGGGGCTTCAATGCGCGCTTCATTGATCTGGATGAAGGCCTGAAACGTCATGTAATGAGCCGCATCCTGTAAGGAGGAAGATATCATGGGCCTTGTGATGGATGTTCAGCGTTTTTCGCTGCACGACGGGCCTGGCATCCGGACAACTGCCTTTCTGATGGGCTGCAACCTGCGCTGCCGGTGGTGTCATAATCCGGAAAGCTGGCTCATGACCCAGAGGATGCTATTCTACGGGAATCGATGCAGACAATGCGGAAGCTGTGTGCCATTGTGCCCCAAGGGGGCGCATTGCTTTGATGCTCAGGGACATCATATCAACCTGCAGCTCTGCATATAGGGCCTTCAGCAGGCTCATATCATTCGGGAAGACGCTGCGGCTGCGGTTGAGACGGCGGTAGCCGCTGTTCAGGCTCTCGATGGCATTGGTGGTATAAAGCACCTTCCGGGCGGTCTCCGAGAACTTGAACATGGGACTGATTACATCCCAGTTCTCCGCCAAGCGGTTCATACAGCCCGGATATTTCTGATTCCATGCCTTTGCAACAGCTTCCATTCGGGCATGACCGCTCTGCTCGTCCGGTGCGTGATAGATCGTTTTCAGGTCGTTTGCAAACGCTTTTTTGTCTTTATCGGCAACGTATTTGAGCGTATTCCGGACGACATGAACGATGCATCTTTGATACTCGGTCATGGGAAATGCTGCCGCTATGGCCTCCTTGACGCCGGTTAAACCGTCCGCACAGAGCACAAAAACGTCTCGTACGCCGCGATTTTTGAGCTCGTTGAGCACGGCAAGCCAGAATTTCGCACTCTCATTTTCACCGATCGTGATGCTCAGTACCTCTTTGTGGCCGTCCTCGTTGATGCCCAGAATGACATACGCCGCTGTTTTACGAATCACGTTGTTGTCGCGTACGTTGAACACGATGGCATCCATAAATACGATGGGATAGACGGCTGCCAGAGGTCGCTTCTGCCATGCTTCAATCTCCGGCAGCAGCTTGTTCGTGATCGCCGTTACCATGCCTTCACTCACGTCGAAGCCGTAGATGTCCCTGACCTGATCTGAAATCTGCCGCACGCTCATTCCGCGCGCATACATGCTGATGACCTTGCCCTCGATCTCCGAGATGTCCCTCTTGTACTTCGGCACGATCTGCGGCTCAAAATCACTGTTTCGATCCTGTGGCACGGATATCGGGATTTCTCCCATGCTGGACTTCAGAGACTTCGGTTTATAGCCGTTCCGGCTGTCTCTGTACTCCGGATCAGCTTCCTCTTGCTCCTGCATTTGCGTGGACAGCTCCGTTTCCAGCATCGGCTGGATCGTTCCGCCCAGCAGGTCTTTGAGAGCCTCCTGAATGTCCGCCGCGGTTTTGATGTCGTACATGCATGCTTCGTATTTTCAATTGAAATCGTCCACAGAGAACTGCTTTCAGATATTTTGTGTCTGCGCACTATCTGAAGCATAGCCCGCCCGTCGAATAATAGCTTTTTCCGGTTACGGCTCGGCAGCGTTATTATTAACGTCCCTGTCGATAAAGGGAAGCGTTTGTATTCGTGCAGAACGTAGTCTTTTCCTTCAACGGGTTTATCGATATTTTCATATGCTGCGCATTCGAAGGAGACACTGATAGAGTCAGTGCTATTAGGCAATGCAAAGGAAATCGCCATTACAGAAGGCCGAAATTGGTTCGCTTCTCGAATGCTATCGACTAAATCGTCTTCAATCTCTGCGCCTATATTTTTATCTGGGCTTTCATCGTCATGCTCTTCGATCTGTGTTTCCTGCGGAGAGCTTACATCAGCTGTAGAAGTTCCCTTGGGCCATAAGATTCCGCAGACATATGTATCCAAAGGTGGCTCCTGTAGAACCTCATTTTTCCCAATCGGGCCAAATGCATCTTTGACTATAAAGTCAAAAATGGTATCCCTGGCTGAATAATATGCTTCGTACGGCATGACAGCATCTCCTGTTTTCTCTTAATACCATTCGATAGTTGGAAAGCCACCCAATTCTATACCTAACCAGCATCCAGACTTTTTGTACTGCGGATCAATATCTGTTTTCTCAGGCATTATGACAGTGGTTATCGCTGTAATATATACATCCTGAATACTAGACGGCCAGTTTTTATTATGGTTTGTTGCATCAAATCCAGCAAATAAAGCTGTTGTAAACTCCCTCGATGTATATCCTATAAGCTGACCGTCAAAGTAAATATCAAAACGATTACAATCTTCGTTTAATAGTTTAGCAATCCATGCAGCGAGAGTGCGGTGGGAACCGAAGAAGTCTTTGCCAAATGGACTCGTCGCGGATTGCTTGAAGAAGGGGACGTTATTTTTACGCGTGAAGCTCCTCTTGGTGAAGCTGCAATTGTTCGGGATGCAAAGAATTACTTCCTTGGACAAAGATTAATTCTATACCGAGCTAACCCAAAAGTATGTGACAACCGATTCCTCTTGTACTGGTTCCTCAATCCTATCAACAAAGAAGGGTTGAAGACCAGAGGAGTAGGCTCAACTGTCGCACATATGCGAGTACCGGAATGCGAAAGAATAAAAGTCACGGCGCCTTCTTTAAAAACTCAACAGAGGATATTCAGGTCGTTGAGGCAGCGCTCAACGCTCTAAATAATCAAAGCACTCCCGCTCGGGAGCCGGAGCACCTTGACAACAGCACATCTCAGCAATCATCGCCGGGCACGAAAATGACATTGTCCGTCCGGGAAGCAGCGGAGCTGATCGGGATCAGCAAGCCGAAGATGTACGAGCTCATTCACAGCAATGAGATCCCGTCCATCCACGTCGGAAAGAAGATTGTGATCGCCCGACAGGCGCTCATGGACTGGCTGTCGGAAGGAGATACGAATGGCAAGAAAGCGTGCTAACGGCGAAGGAACCATCAGAAAACGGGCTGACGGAAGCTGGGAAGCCCGATACTGTGCCGATGGAAAACGGCATTCGGTCTATGGCAGAACCCAGGCGGAAGTCCGGAAGAAACTGACCGAAGTCTCCGTCACCATCGACCATGGTGATTTCAGAGAGGACAGCGGCCTGACCCTCGGTCAATGGCTGACCATGTGGCACCGCGACTACCTGGGGAATGTGAAGCTCGGCACTGCCGATACCTACGAAAGGCAGATCCGGGTGCACATCATCCCCGCGCTCGGAGACGTCAAACTGTCGGCACTCCGAACGCCCATGATTCAGCGCCTCTACAATAAGAAGCGGGAGGAAGGGCTCAGTCCGAAATCCATCAAGAACATTCACGGCTGCCTGCATAAGGCACTGGATGTGGCTGTCAGGATCGGCTACCTGAGCAAGAATCCATCCAGCAACTGTATCCTGCCCCGGATCGAGCAAGCGGAGATTAATCCGCTGGATACGCCGGAACTTTCCAAGCTGCTGGCCTTTCTGAAAGGCCACGAGCATGAGGCGCTCATCGTGACCGCAATCTTCACCGGATTGCGGTCCGGCGAACTGCTGGGGCTGACCTGGGATTCCGTGGACTTTGAGAACGGTCTGATCCGGGTCACCAAGCAGCTGGCCCAGCCGAGAAAGAAAGGCGAAGTCTTCCGGTTTGCGACGCCGAAGAACAGCAAGCCCCGCACCATCGCTCCCGCTCCTACGGTCTTCCAGGTGCTGAAGAAGCACAAGGAAGAGCAGGAAGCACAGCGGAAAGCGCTGGGGCCGGCATGGAACGATGGCGGCTTCCCCCACCTGGTGTTCACACATCCGGATGGCAGCCACCTGTCCCAGCCGACCGCATGGAAGATTCTTCACAAGATCCTGGTGGCAGCGGGTATCGACGCGCACCGCTTCCACGATCTGAGACACACTTATGTAGTCAGTTCCATTATGGCGGGGGATGACGTAAAAACGATCCAGCAGAACGCCGGGCATTACTCTTCGGCATTCACACTGGATCGCTACGCACACGTCACCGCCACCATGCAGAAGGAAAGCGCGAACCGCATGGAAAAGTTCATCGCCGGGTTGTAAAACGATGAATAATAATAGAAAATTTCACCCAACCATGTCCCATGGTGTATAGCCCCACCCCAATATCAGGTCCGTTGGGGTGGGGTTGGGGTGGAACGCCGCAAAAAAGAAGCAGAACCCTTGAAAAATCAAGGGTTCTGTGGTGCGGGAAACAGGACTTGAAGTCGGCCAGATTATACATCCTCGATCAATTCTACCACATGATGTAGAACAATGAAAGAAGAATAATCAATATCTTGTTGTATCGACCAACGATAGTAAACCGTGTGTTCTCACGGTTTGGGTACGATCAGGCGACGATTTTGCGGTATATCGGCAAATTTACCCAAACCAGATTTTAGCCGACGAAAGTGAAAAACGCGGCTAAAAACACAAGAAAGGAGGACATCAACATGACCCGTTTCCCGAAAGAAATAACTGAAAATGGCATCCATTATACTCTGCATGGCGACTACTACTTTCCGGATCTCGATCTCCCAGATTCTCCTCGGCAGACTATCGGCCGCTATGGCCGGAGGCGGAAAGCTTACCTGGAGGAGCATCGCTCCGGACTGTACGAACGGTTGCTTCTTTCCGGTAAGCTGTACGACCATCTGGCAGAAACAGATCAAGTCTGCCGGGATCGTATGGAACGGATAATTCCCCGGATGGCCGAAGCTGAAGGGATCAATGAGCAGCTGAAAGCCTCAGATCAACTGGGATGGGTTTCCCGGATGATCAGTATTCATCAACGTGCTGAGGAAATCATACTGGATGAACTGGTCTTTGCCTGAATCCGGATCGCCGCCTCTTCGGAGGCGGCTTTTTTATTTCTGTTTATCTGATCGCCAGCATGATCTCTTCACACAATATTGTCATAAAGAAATGCATTTATCGGGTCAATAAATCAATAATCAGTTCAATCACCATTGCTTGCATTGGATTATTGATTCATAATATGTTCGCTTGTGTAATTCTCATGCTTCAGCATTCTCGATTTCCTCCAGAATCTCCTTCATCTCGTCTTCTCTGCCGCGCCGCCGAGCATAGCGCATCATCTTTGAGGGTTCAATGTGATATGTCTCCATTGCTTGTTTCAGCACTTCAGGGTATTCTGATTTACTGTATGCCGATGAGATCAGTTTATCGCAATACATATCCACCAGCATTTTCTCCAGACAGATTTCGTGCGGCGCAGATGCAGATAACGGTGCTTCGGAAATCATATCTGTCACAACAATGCAATCCTTTTCCCAGTACAGGGCATAGTCTGCTTTTTTCGGCTTGTACAGCAAATGCGCATAACCAAGTTCCCGAAGGTGACGGAAAACAAAAATGCTGACGTCCTTTTCCGCTTGAATAAAAACTGTGTTTAGTGCAACCAAATGATTCAGAAAATCATTCATCAATGCTGTCTCAAACACCGTAAAGCGAACCGATGGATACTTATCTGATACTTGCGATATCAGTTTTGCTGCCAGATCAGAATAGGCCGGACGATACATTGGCTTTTCCCGCTCGTTTTGAACCACATATACATTGCGTGCAACCTTTGTTAGGTTCCCGCTTTTAAGCATTCCGCAGACAGCCCAATGATAGGAGCTTTCACTCATTTGTGGGTAATCGCTTTTCAGCAGCCTGATTAAATCCTGATGGGAATAGCGATACCCGACTTCGAGCTTTTTAGAGGTCCCCTCATACCACTGCACTGTTACTCCCCTCCGCTCTGCATTATGGCAATTATATATTAGTATTGCCGTAATGCATTATATCGCTTCTGATTCGCGCAATCAATACACATCGACAATTTCTAACAAAAACCCGATACTCACTAGACACTGTCGACAAAAGTGTCGTTTTGTGGTATAATGAAGAAAAACGCACAGGGGTGTTTCTTCATGGAGAACAGCTATCGACGGCACGATATGTCCGATGCGATGTGGGAAATTCTCAAGCCGTACACAATAGGAAACAAGGGAACGTGGGGAGGCAACGCAAAGGATACCCGTCAATTTCTGAATGGCGTGTTCTGGATTTTGAGAACGGGAGCACCATGGAGAGACCTGCCGCCGGAATATGGTAAGTGGAATACTGTCCAGCGGCGTTTCTGTCGCTGGAGAGACAAGGGCATCTGGGAAAAAATGCTGGAAGCGGTGATACAGGAGCCTGATTTCGAGTGGCTGATGATCGATGCCAGTCATATCAAAGTACATCCCCACGCGAGCGGCGCGCCTGGTGGAAATCAGGACATGGCACGCACAAAAGGGGGCTCAACACCAAAATACATTTGGCCGTGGATGCGCATGGTATGCCGATCCGATTTTTGTCACAGCAGGTACCATTGCTGATTGTACACAGGCTTGTGCCCTGATCGACGGAGTTTCGGCCGAGTATTTGCTGGCAGATCGAGGCTATGACAGTCGCAGGGTCATCGAAAAAGCGTTGAGGGCGGGGACGAACGTAGTGATTCCTCCTCGAAAGGACCGAAAAGAGCAGCGTGATTACGACCGGTATCTCTATAAACTTCGCCATCTCGTAGAAAATGCGTTTCTCCACCTGAAACGCTGGCGCGGTATCGCGACGCGGTACGCAAAACTCACCTCTTCATTCGTCGCAGCAGTGCAAATTCGATGCATTGTTCTCTGGGTAAGTACGTTGATTTGACTATTGTCGACAGTATCTAGTGTGTCAAATTATTCAATCATCAATCACAGCGCATAGCTTTCCCCTGTAGCAATAGAGAAGTAGACCGCTGCGATAAACCCTTTTCTGCCTTGCTTGATCTCTACGGACAAATCGTCCTTTAGAGTCTTTGTTGTATTATTTATAAGCTCCATAACCGAATTCTCCCACATTTCAAATCAGTTCTTGCTGCTTGGCAATCGGGAACAATTAGATCCAATAGGCTCGTTCCGTCAACAAGCATTCCAAAGTGCCAATTTGGCACTTTGGAACCGCCGTGTTGGCACTTTGGAATTTCGCTAAAGTATCAAATTGATACTTTGGAATTCTCACTCCTCATCCGACTGCCACTTCAACCTTTTTACCGCTGAAGGCTACGCCGTATTTATAAATCGTCCTGACCCCGGCGGTCGTCAGCTCGGTTTCGTATTTCTTATCGTTGATCTGCTGCAAGGCCGTCTCGGACAGCTTTT
>OLQL01000788.1_pt1 | contig 30722 bp, 28 predicted proteins | sample 1672971 | NCBI WGS metagenome assembly OLQL01 (sample SAMEA3136742, study PRJEB25190) | human gut metagenome | biome: human gut; feature: human-associated habitat; material: faeces | place: Austria | collected 2013
CGAGCGCATGCTCGACATCGAGGTGCCCGGCCGCGTGCAGTATATCCGCACCATTTTGCACGAGCTTTCGCGCATCCACTCGCATCTGCTGTGGCTGGGCCTACTCGCCGATGCCTTTGGCTTTGAGGCGCTGTTCTATCGTTCGTGGACGCTGCGCGAGCAGATTCTCAAGATCTTCGAGAGTACCTGCGGCGGCCGCGTGATCCTTTCGATTAACGAGATCGGCGGCCTTAAGCACGACATTGAGGATTCCGAGCTGGCGGGCATTGTCCAGACGCTCGACGCCATGCGTCTCGACTACGAGACCCTGGTGCATACGTTTTTGGACGACAATAGCTGCGGCGAGCGCCTGCACGGCGTGGGCGTGATCAGCAAGAAGGACGCGCTGGATCTGTCGATGGTCGGCCCGTTTGGGCGCGCCTCGGGCGTGGATTACGACGTGCGCATGTTTGGCGACGGTGCCTATGCGGATTTGGCTGCGTTTGAGCCCATCGTTGCTACCGATGGCGATTGCTATGCCCGCGTTCAGGTGCGCGCCGAAGAGGTGCTGCAGTCCATCGATATCATCAATGAACTGATCGACAAGATCCCTGGCGGCGATTTCTACGTGCCCGTGAAGGGCGCACCCGCTGCAGGAAGCGAAGCATGCAATATTCTTGAGCAGCCACGTGGCGAAGTGTATTACTACTGCTCTGGCAATGGTACGAAGAATCTCGAGCGCATGCGCATCCGCACCCCAACTACGCAGAATATCGCTGGCATGACCGTGGCGCTTAAAGGCTGCGACCTAGCCGATGTCAACATGATCGTTCTTACCATCGATCCTTGCATCAGCTGCACGGAAAGGTAGAGCAATGGGATATTTCAAACTAGGAAAAATGACGCTCAAGTCGCTCTTCAAGCGCCCTGAGACCATCCGCTACCCGTATGAGACGAAGCCTCCTGTGGAGGATCTGAAGGGTCATGTAGAGAACGACATCGTCGAATGTACGCTCTGTGGCATTTGCGCCAAGCGTTGCCCAACGGGCTGCATCACGGTGGATAAAGAGGCTGAATCTTGGACGATCAACCCGTTCGATTGCATCCAGTGCCGCACGTGCGTGCGTGAATGTCCGCAGCATTGTCTCACCATGATGCCGGAATATCGCAAGCCTGCTTTCGAGAAGGTCGTTTCGGTCACTACGAAACCTGAGCCTACTGAAGAAGAAAAAGCAGAGCTTGCACGTAAGTAAGCGGAAAAAGCTGCTAGAATTAAGGCGGCGTTGGAAGCGAAAGCTGCACGTGAAAAAGCTAAGCAGGAACAAGCTGGCCAAACGCCTGAAGCTTAGGCTACCGATATAGAATTCTGTGTGATTCGGGCCTTTTAGAGGCCCGTTTCCTTTTTGAAGAGGGAGAGAGCGCATGGGCGCGAATGAGTCCTACGAGGTGTCGAACAAGATCTTCACGCTGCCGAACCTTATCTCGTTCATTCGCCTGCTCATGATCCCAATCTTTCTCGTATTGCTCTTTCATGACCTGAACCTTGCTGCCACGCTGCTCTTTGCGATCGCGGCATCGACCGACTGGGTCGATGGTCAGGTCGCGCGCCGCACGAACCAAGTCTCTCGTTTGGGTCAGTTGCTCGATCCCGCGGTCGATCGTTTGCTCATGATCTCGGGCGTGCTCGGGTTGTTCTTGGTGGGGCGTTTGCCGCTCTGGATCATCCTCTTCGTGGTCATTCGTGATCTTATTCTGCTCATTGGTGGCGGCTATATCTTGAAGCGCTATCAAGTGCGCGTGCCCGTCATCTATGCGGGTAAGGTTGCCACCACGTTTCTCTACATCGGTTTCGTGGGCGTGCTTTTGAACTTCCCACTATTCGCAGGGTTGGGCGTATGCGACTTCTCTTGGCTGCCGGGTTTCTCTGCTGAGCAGTATTCGTGGGGATTCTGGTTCGTGTATGCCGGTCTTATCTTGAATATTTTCACCACGTCCTACTATCTTTATGCTGGTATCAAGGGTGCTCGATCAGCGAAAGCGCGTGAGCTTGCGCAAGCTTCATCGGAGAGTACTCATGGCTAGGAAGCGCGATGCGCAAGGAGCGGCTTCTTCGTCGAACCGACGCGATCAAGACAGATCCAGCATGCGCTCCTCACGTACTTCGCGCGCTGCCTCATCCTCTCGCGAGGGGCCTGTAAGCCAAAGTGGGCGTGTGGCACGAGGCGGGCGCAGCGCTTTAGAGGGGCGTCCTTCACGCATCGGTGGAGACGCGAGCTCAGCGCGCAGTTCGCGCTCGCTTGAATCGAGCGTTCGCTCACGTAGAGATGTTCGGAATGGATCGCAAGCGCGCACGAGCGCCCGTCCGTCTCGCAGAGAACCCGAGCTCGATCCTGCGCAAGAGAGCCGTGATGCCGCACGGCAGCGGCTGCAGGCACGCGCTGCTGCAACGCAGCAAGAGCGCTCGTCTCTTTCAGACGGTGCTCAGCGTTCATCTGCGCGTCCTGTTCGCGCTGAGACGCTTATGCGCACGGCTAGGCGCACTGCGGTAGCAAAAGACGAACCTCAAACAGAAGCTGCTTCGCCATCAACGAACACGCGTACTCGCAGGGAAGCTGCGCAGTCTGCTCGCAGCGCTCGTGCGGAAGGTAAGCGCCGTTCGCAGGCGGACCAGACGAACAATATGCTGGGGGGCGAACAGGGGATTCCTCATAATGTGTTGAAGAATCCTATGAAGCCAGCTGGAGGAAAGGGTTCAGGCTCTTCGGGAAGAGCGGGCGTGTTCGCTCGATTCGCTGGCGGATGCGCCTGGCTGTGGTCGAAGAGCAAGGCGCTTTCGGTCGCGCTGGTGGTGGTTGTGGTGATCGTGGTTGCGGGAGGCGTTGATTCGCTCGCCACGATGAATCGCATCTACCAAGGCGTGAGCGTAGGAAACATTGATCTTTCTGGAAAAACGCCCGAAGAAGCAACCGCGCTCATCTCGCAGGAATACGAACCACGCTTCAACAGCAATGCGGTAGTCTTCTGCGCTAACGAACAAGCCGCGCAGCGCTCCGAAGAAGAGCAGCAGCGCAACGAATCGCTTGAGGAGCAGATATCCTATGAAGAATCGCTCTCTTCGCGTGATCGCTGGACGGTGAACGCGCCTCTTATAGGTGCAACATTCGATCCAGCTGCCTACGCCAAAGCCGCCTATGAAGTCGGGCGAAGCGATGGTGGGTTCTTCGCACGTCTGGCAGCCCAGTTCTCGGGGTATGATATCAAGCCGGTTTGCACGTTCAACGAGACTTCGCTCGAAGCCCTTCGCGACGAGATTATCGAAGCGCTCGGAAGCAAGATGGTCAACTTCAACATTGAGATGAAGGATGCGCATGCGCAAGTGACCGACGGGCACGATGGCTATGAGGTGTCCGAGGAATGGCTCGTCGATCGGTTGAATCAGGCGCTTCTTGAGGCGGAGGGCGAATCGCGCTTCATCATCGACATGCATGATGTGGCCATCCAGATCGATCATGACAAGGCACAGGTGTGTGCGGACGAGATCAATGCCTCGATCCCTTGCGGGGTCAATTTCACCTATGAGGACAAGAGCTATTTTGCGGACAAGAATGTACTTGCCGAATGGATCAAGACGGAGGTGAAGCAGGAGGGAGACGCATTCACGCTCGTGCCGCTTTTCGATGGTACGAAAGCTAATCAGAAGATCATCCAAGGGTTCGGCTTCAGTTATGGTGGGTCAGATTATCTCGTGCACTTCACGAACGAAGGTGGCAACATCACCGTAAGTACCAATGCAACCGGCTCAGTGCCGCAGGTCTCTGAAGCGATCGCGCACCTGAACGAAACGTTCTTCTCGCCCAACGAGAAAACGACCGCGGCAGAGGTTCAGGTCGTTTCCGCGCAGATTCCTGAATCGATGAGCTTCGAAGAGGCGCTCGATTACGGACTCATCACCGAAATATCTTCCTATACCACGCGCTATGCGTCAGGCGCAGAAGCGCGCAATAACAACATCCATGTGGCAGCCGATGCACTCAACAATTCGATTTGCAAAGCAGGTGAGACCTGGTCATTCCTGGCGCTCGCGGGTGAGGCAACGCCAGAGAAGGGTTACCAAGGCGCAGGTGCAATCATCGGCGGCGAGTATTCCGATGCGATCGGTGGTGGTATCTGCCAGGTGGCCACTACGGTGTTCAATGCAGTCTATGAAGCAGGCTACCCGATCGAGCGGCGCAACAATCATTCGCTCTATATTGCAAGTTACCCCGAAGGACGCGATGCAGCCATCGCATACCCTGATATCGATCTGGTGTGGCGAAATGATACGGAATCCGATGTGCTGCTGCGCATGAGCTACACCAATTCATCGGTCAGCGCCACGCTCTATGGTGTCGACCCAGGATATGAGGTAACGACCGTTTATGGCGAGTGGGAAGAAGGCGAGCCCTATCGCACTGTGGTGCGCAAAGATCCCGATTATCCTATCGGCACGGAGTTCATCGAGTCTTCTGGCGCTAATGGGCGCTCGATTACGATTGTCCGCACGGTCAAAGACCGTAATGGCAATATAATTCAAGAGAAAGAATTCCATTCGAATTATCAACCGAAGAACGAAGTTAAAGTTCAGGGTTCAGCCGAACCTTCGAGCGAACGAGAATGAAAGGAGCAGTTGTGTACTACCAGCCCGAACTAGAAACGATGCCACGTGAGGAGCTCGACGCACTTCAGCTTGAGCGTCTCCAGAAGTTGGTCGCTTATGTCTATGAGCGCATTCCCTTCTATCGCGAGTCGTTCGATGAGGCAGGCGTTAAACCTGAAGACATCAAGTCGCTTGACGATCTGCGCAAATTCCCGTTCACGGTGAAGCAGGACTTGCGCGACGCCTATCCGTTCGGCATGTTCGCGGTACCACGAAGCGAGGTCGCTCGCATTCACTGCTCTTCGGGCACAACAGGCACGGCAACCGTGGTTGGTTACACTGAAAAAGACCTTGAAGTGTGGGGCGATTGCTTCGCTCGCTTCCTCTATGCAGCAGATTGCGGCCCCGATGCCGTGCTGCAAGTTGCCTATGGCTATGGTTTGTTCACGGGTGGTCTTGGCGCTCACCAGGGTGGTGAACGCGGTGGTCTTACCGTGCTTCCCATGTCTACGGGCAATACGAAACGCCAGGTGCGTCTCATGAAAGACTTTGGTGTCGACGTGCTCGCGTGCACGCCTTCTTATGCGCTCAACATCGCTGATGTGGCGATCGAAGAGGGCTACAAGCCGGCAGAAGAATTCAAGATCCATGCAGGCATCCTTGGTGCAGAGCCCTGCTCTGAGGGCATGCGCTCAGAGATCCAAGACAAGCTCGGTATCCAGGTCTACGATATCTATGGTCTTTCCGAGGTCATGGGCCCTGGTGTGGCTTGCGAGTGTGAAGCGCAGAATGGCCTCCATGTATGCGAGGATCATTTCATCATCGAGATCGTTGACCCGCAGACGCTTGAGCCCGTGCCCGATGGTCAATGGGGCGAAGTGGTCATGACTACACTCTCTAAGGAATGCTCACCGCTTGTTCGCTATCGTACGCGTGATATCTCTCGTATTATCACCGGCCAGTGCGAATGCGGACGCACTTTCCGTCGCATGGATCGCATCACGGGTCGTACCGATGACATGCTGATCTTGCGTGGTGTGAATGTCTTCCCATCGCAGATCGAGGAAGAGATCGTCTCGTTCCCCGAGATCGTTCCGCAGTATCAGCTCATCCTCACGACCAAGGGCTCGCTCGACCATGTTGAACTTCAGGTCGAGACTGTGCCTGATTTCCCCTTCGACGAAGTGGCTCGCTTGCAGAAGCTCACGAAAGACCTCAAGAAGGCGCTCAAAGATAATCTGCAGATCGCGGTCGATGTGAAGATCGTCGAACCGAAGACCATCGAGCGTTCTGAGGGTAAGGCAAAACGCATTATCGACCTGAGGGAAGGATTGAAATAATGATCTCGCAATTAACCGTATTTCTTGAGAACAAAGAAGGCAGACTCGCTTCTGCGGTGCGCAGCATTGCTCGTGCTGATATCAACATGCAGGCGATGTTCTTGGCGGATACGAAGGATTTTGGCATCTTGCGCATCTTCTGCGATACGCCTGAGAAAGCGTGCCGCATCCTGCAAGAAGAAGGCTATCAAGCGAGGTTGATCGATGTCGTTGCGGTCAAGGTTCCCAACGTTCCGGGGTCGCTCTCGAAGCTCTTCGATTATCTCGATGATAAGGATATCAACGTCGAATACGCACACTGCTTTATGGTGGGCGATCATGCGATCGATATCTTGAAGGTGGCCGATCCGGCGCTCGACGTGAAGCTTGCTGCAGAAGGATTCGAAGTCTGCAAGCCTGAGGATGTGTATGCGCTCGACTAAGTCGCATATTCTTGATAGAGCACGGACCAAATACGCAGGCATCTTTGCTTGCGTATTTGCGTTTGTCCTGAGCGTTGCGCTTTGTCCGGGTGTCGCTCAGGCTGAAGTGCGCAATTCCGATGTGGTGCTCGGCCAAACCATCGAGGAGCAAGGCTTCACCGCTGCTCAAGCACCGAATATCGTTGCTGAATATGCCTATCTCGTTTCCAGCGATGGCACGATCTATTTTGCGCGCAACGCGTATGATCAAGTCCACATCGCATCCATCACGAAGATCATGACCGCTCTCGTTGCGCTCGACTATGGGGGAGACCCTACGCAGACCGAGATCACGGTCAGCCAAGAGGCAGCGAGCATCGGTGAATCCACAGCGGGGTTAAGAGCGGGCGATGTGCTCACGCTCGAAGCTGCGATCAAGGCGCTCATGATTCCTTCAGGCAATGATGCAGGCCAAGCCTTGGCTGAATCGCTTGGGCCGAAGATCTTGGAAGAACTGCAAAAGGATAAGAGCATTCCTGAAGATGAGATGCCTCAGAATGGCTATGACGCATTCGTCTATGCGATGAACAAGAAGGCGCTCGCTCTCGGCATGAATGATGCGCATTTCAGCAACCCACATGGGCTTGACTACGACCAGTTCAGCGGGGATATGCATTGCAGTGCCCAGAACGTTTCCATCATGGCGCGTGCTGCCATGGAAAACGAGCTTTTCCGTTCGGTCGTAGCAACGCCGAAGACTACGATCTCGGTAAAGCGCGGGGAGAGCTGGGTCGATCTTCAGCTTGAGTCGACCGATCTTCTGATCGGTGTCTATGAAGGCGCTTGTGGTATCAAGACTGGTTTCACCGAAGAAGCGGGCGAGTGCTTTGCGGGTGCTTGCGAGCGCGATGGGGAGACCCTCTACGCGATCGTGCTTCATTCGAGTTCGGAAGCGCAGCGCTTCACCGACTGCACGACCATGTGGAACTGGGTCTACGACAACACGATCGATGTTCCGCTAGCTTCTTCAGACGAAGTGATCACGCTTCAGCTCAATGGTCAGGAAGTCCAAGCGCCCGTCGTGGCGAATGTGAGCCATAAAGGCTGGCTCGATAAGACCTTCAAAGCAACGATCGCAAACCCGACTGAGACGGTCGAGGTCTTCCGCTATAACGGAAATGTGAGCCAAGAAGTGATTTTCGACGACATTACCAACACCGTGCATGCGGGAGACAAGGTGGGTACGGTAAACTATTACCAGAATAACGAGATCATCAAAACGGTCGACCTTATTGCCGCAGAAGACTGCGCCGGCCCGAACTTCCTTGAAGGTATCGGCATCTGGTGGAGCAGGTTTACGGGCGGCGATCAAGCAAAGGAAGCTGAAAGTGAAGTGGTCAGCTCGATGCCAATCATCTACGGTGCCGATGCCACGCGCTAAGCGTATAGAGGGGTAAGAGGGAAGCATATGACAACCTGTCCAGTGTGCATGAATGAAGCGAATAACGATGGAGACTGCTGCTCGGTGTGCGGCTACCATTTCCAAGATGCCACCGAAGCATTCGAGGCGATATCCATCGATACCGAAGGTGAGCGTGCTCATGCTGCCGATCAGGCACCTGCATCGCTTCGCGTGTGCTATGGCAAGCAGGAAGGTCTGGTGTTTCCGCTCGAGAGCGATTTCATCGAGATCGGTCGTTCTCCGCAATGTGGCGTGATGCTCAACGATATGACCGTTTCGCGCGTCCACGCTGAAATGGAGAAGATCAACGGCGAATGGACCATCACCGACCGCGATTCGTTCAATGGCGTGTGGGTGAATAACGAAGCGATCAAAAATGCCGTGTTGAACCCAGGCGATCTTCTGCAAATCGGCTGCTTCGTTCTTCGTTTCGTTGAATAATCGCCCCTTCAAAATCTCGTCTTTTGAATCTTTTGAAAATACGAACAAGGATTACGTATGGAATTTTTATCAGGTAATGAAGCGATCGCGCGTGGTGCGTGGGAAGCAGGGTGTCATATTGGCACTGCCTATCCAGGAACGCCTTCTACCGAGACCATGGAAACCTTCGCAACGCTTCCTGGGGTCTACGCGGAATGGTGCCCGAACGAAAAGGTCGCGCTCGAGGTTGCGATGGGTGCTTCTGCGGCGGGCGCACGCGTGCTCGTTACGATGAAGCACGTGGGCGTGAATGTGTGTGCCGATCCGCTCTTCACCGCCTCTTATACCGGCGTTAACGGTGGAGTGCTCTTGCTCGCTGCCGACGATCCGGGCATGTTCTCTTCGCAGAACGAGCAAGACAGCCGCTATTATGCCATGGCTTCGCTCGTACCCATCCTTGAGCCTGCCGATTCTCAGGAAGCGCTCGATTTCGCACGTAGCGCCTATGATCTTTCCGAGCAGTTCGATGTTCCCTTCATGATGCGTTCTACCGTACGCATCTCGCACACGAAAACCCCTGTTGAAGTGGGGGAGCGCACCGACGTTGAGAAGAAGCCCTACGAGAGCGATCCTACCAAATGGGTCATGATGCCCGCCTTTGCGAAACCGCGTCGTAAGGTCGTGGTCAAGCGCACCGAAACGCTGAAGGAATGGGTGGAAACGTGCACGTTCAATCGCGTGGAGAAGGGCGATACGAGCATCGGCATCATCTGTGCTGGTGCGGTTTATGAGCACGTGAAAGAGGCCCTGGGTGACGTAAGCATCTTCAAGCTGGGCGTGACCTGGCCACTGCCCGCAGACGCGCTCGCGCGCTTTGCTGAGAGCGTGGATAAGGTGTACGTGGTCGAGGAGGCTTCGACCTACCTTTCCGATGCGGTGCGTTCATGTGGCATCGCGCTCGATGAATTCGTTAACCCCTTGCCTGCCGATGGCGAGGTTCATCCTGAAGATATCCTGCACGCGTTCGGAAAGGAAACCCCTGCGCACCTCGATACTCCTGGCGATGTTCCCAATCGTCCGCCTGCTCTTTGTGCAGGCTGCCCTCATCGTATCGTCTTCCGTGAGCTCGCACGCAATAAGGCTATCGTCACGGGCGATATCGGCTGCTATACGCTCGGCGCCCTGCCGCCGCTCTCAGCCATGGATACCACGCTCGACATGGGCGCCTCCGTTTCGATGGCGCACGGCTTCGAGCTCGCAATGGCGGGAAGCGACCATCGTCCGATCGTGGGTGTGATCGGCGATTCCACGTTCGCGCATTCTGGCCTTTCGAGCCTCATCAATACGGTATATAACAAGGGTGCTGGCACGATCTGCATCCTCGATAATCGCACGACCGCCATGACCGGCCAGCAAGGCAATCCGTTCAATGGGGTGACGCTGCAAAACCGCGAGAGCAACGAGCTCAATCTGCCGGTGATCCTTGATGCTATCGGCGTTGATCACGTGCAGGTGGTCGATGCGTTCGATCGTGATGCGGTACGCGGCGCGCTCAAAGAGGCGCTCGGGCGCGACGAGCTTGACGTGATCGTGTTCCGCGGTCCTTGCGTACTGCTTTCAAAAACGAAGGACAAGCCGTACTACGTGAACGGGAACTGCACGGGCTGCGGTGTGTGCGTCACGTTGGGATGCCCCGCAATTTCAACCGATCGCGAAACGGGCTTTTCGTCGATCGATACCGATATGTGCAATGGATGCTCGCAGTGCGCTCAGTACTGCGCGTTCGATGCGATCGAGCGTCTGTAGAGGGGAGCGCGATATGAGCGATAAGACATTCACCATTCTGCTTTGCGGCGTTGGTGGTCAGGGAACGATCACCGCAGCCACGTTGCTCGCACGTGTTGCGAGTGCGGCAGGGAAGTGCTGCAAGGTGTCTGAGATCCATGGCATGGCACAGCGTGGTGGCGCGGTTACCACGGTCGTGCGTTTTGGCGATACGGTGTCCACGATGGTCTGCGACGAAGGCTGCGCCGATAACATCGTGTCGTTCGAGACCACCGAAGCGCTCCGCAATCTTGCTTATCTGAAGGAAGGTGGCGTGCTCGTCGTGAACGATGAGGAGATCAAGCCGCTCCCTGTGCTCACGGGTAAGGCCGAGATGCCCGCTCGTGCGCGTGAGCGTCTCGATGAACTGGGAGCAACGCTCATCCCTGCGAGCGAACTCGCACGCAGCGCAGGAACAGCGAAATGCGCGAACGTCGTGCTGCTCGGTGCGCTCGCCGTGAGCCTTCCGTTCGATTTTTCCCTTTGGGAAGAGGTCATTCGTAACAATGTCCCGCCCAAGACCATCGATGTCAACCTCGAGGCATTCCATCTGGGTGCCAACTATATGCAAGGAGAGTAGCTATGGCTGTTGCCCAGTTAAGTGTTTTCATCGAGAGCAAGGTCGGCCACCTGAAGCGTGTGCTCGAAGTGTTCGTGGAGAACGATATCAGCGTGAAAGGCTATGCGCTCAGCGATACCGGCGATTATGGCATCGCGCGGTTCGTGGTCGACAAGCCGCAGCGCGCTTTTGAAGTGCTCGAGGCGAAGGGTATGGCGGTCAAGCAGGCTGATGTACTCTGCTTGAAGCTCATCGATGAACCAGGTGAGCTGGTGCGCGTGTTCGATGTGATCGCTCAACAAGATATGAACGTGAAGTATTCCTACTCGCTCATCTCAACCTATATCGCGGTCGGTGTCGAAGACGTTGCGCGCGCGGAAGCTGCCTTGGCTGAACAACCGGTCGAACTTGTTTCGCAGGTTGATTTCTCAGCGTAATGCGCTTGTTGCCTGCGCGCTACTAGCATTCGTTACCTTCTTCCGTCCCTTCTATTTTGTATCAGAATCGAGAACCTATGAGTAATTCAGTGATCACCCCGATGTTCCAGCCCGAGATCGAAACGATGTCGCGCGAAGAGATTCGCGCCTTGCAACTTGCTAAGCTCAAGGATCAGGTTGCATGGACCTACGAGCGTGTGCCGTGGTATCGCGAGAAGATGGGGGAACTGGGGGTGGTGCCGGGCGATATTCAAACGCTCGAAGACATCCGCAAGCTTCCCTTCACGGACAAGTCGGTGCTGCGCGATACCTATCCGTTCGGCCTCTTCGCCATTCCGCTCGATGATGTGGTGCGCCTGCATGCTTCGTCGGGCACTACGGGAAAGCCGATCGTGGTGGGGTACAACGATCATGATCTGGATATCTGGCGTGATTGCATCGCCCGCTTGGCTCAGATGGCAGGCGTAGTACCTTCGGATCGCGTTCAGATGGCATTTGGCTATGGCATGTTCACCGGTGGCTTCGGGTTGCACTATGGTCTTGAGCATCTGGGTTGCATGGTCATCCCGGCTGGTTCGGGCAATACCGAACGTCACCTCATGATGATCAACGATTACCAGACTACCGTGCTCATCGCCACGCCTTCCTATGCGATGCACATGTGTGAATATGGCGAGAAGCACGGTTTCGATTGGGAGAACTCGAGCTTGCGCATCGGACTCTTCGGTGGCGAACCTTGCCCGCCAGCGCTCAAGGAAGAGATCGAACGCCGCATGCACATCATCTGCACTGATAATTACGGCCTCACCGAGGTGATGGGTCCGGGTGTTTCGGGTGAATGCCTCGCGTGTCGCGACATGCAGCATATCGCTGAGGATCATTTCTTCTGGGAAATCGTCGACCCGAAGACCGGCGAGCCGCTGCCTGAGGGCGTGCCGGGCGAGCTGGTGCTCACGCCGCTCGACAAGCAGGCGTTCCCCGTCTTGCGTTATCGCACGCACGACCTGAGCTATGTGATCACCGAACCATGCGCATGCGGGCGTACTCATGCGCGTATGAAGAAGGTTCGCACCCGCACCGACGACATGCTCATCATCCGCGGAACGAACGTATTCCCTTCGCAGGTAGAAGACATCTTGGCTGGCATCGAAGGCGTGAGCCCGCACTATCGTATCGAGGTCGATAACGACAACGGACTCGATCATATGGTCATCATGGTCGAGCTGCTGCCAGAAGCGTTCAGCGATTCCTTCGAAGAGATGGATCGCTTCCGCAAGCAGATCCAGACCAAGCTCAAGGACACGATGCTCGTTTCGTCAGATGTGAAGCTCATCGAGCCAGGCGGGATCGAGCGCAGTTTCGGCAAGACGAAACATGTTACCGATCGCAGAAACTAATGAGATGAAACGGCCGCACCTTCGCGGTCGTTTTGCACCGAGCCCTTCAGGACGGTTCCATATCGGCAATATCTTCGCGTCTCTTATCGCGGCGCTCGTTGCCGATGAGATGGTGCTGCGCATCGAAGACCTTGACCCCGATCGCTCCAAGCAGGAGCATATCGATGCGATCATGTGCGATCTTGAGTGGTTCGGTTTCGAATGGACAAGTGCGGTCGTCTATCAAAGTGCCGAAGACCAGCAGGAACGCTACCGGCATGCGTGCGAGGTGCTTGAGACGCAAGGGCTCGTGTATCCCTGCTTCTGTACCCGTGCCGACTTGCATAGTGCCCGTGCCCCTCATGTTGGGGAAGAGTTCATCTATCAAAACACCTGTAAGGGCATCTCAGCTGAAGTGCGCGATGAGCGCATGTCTTGCGAGCGCTATGCACTGCGCCTTGATGTGGCTGCTGCTCCAAGTCCGCTGTGCTTTGCTGACACATTTCAGGGCGAGAGCTGCTTCGATCTTGTGCGTGAAGCGGGGGATTTCATCATCAAACGCAGTGATGGGGTGTTCGCTTATCAGCTTGCGGTGGTGGTCGATGATGCTGCTTCGGGTATCGATTCGGTCGTACGCGGTGTTGACTTGCTCACGTCAACGCCCAAGCAGATCTACCTTCAACGATTGCTCGGTTTGCCCACACCTGTTTATGGTCATGTTCCGATTTTCGTGGATGAGAGCGGACGCAAGCTCTCTAAGCGCAACAAGGACGCATCGCTCAGCTACCTTATCGATGATTTGGGCTTGAGCGCAGAGGCAATCTTGGGGTATCTCGCGTATTGCTCTGGCATTATCCCCGAGTGGGAAGCGATGAGCATCGTAGAGCTCAAGCGCGAGGCATGCTTGAGCGCGCTCGAAGGAAAGCGCACGATCGTTTGGCAGCCACCAACGCGGCATATCTAGAATAGTGCTTAGATAATTCCTAGATGAATGAGACGATCGGCGTGATCGCGATCGCCAGACAATAGAACGAGATGAAGATGATGTTCAAACTGATGATCTGAGCCATGGCACCATCGCGGGAGTTCTGGTTCAGGGGGTTAGCGAACAGGGCGCGCAAGACCGGGAAGGCTGCGCAGATCATCAAGATCCCCATCACTATGCCAGGAGTGTAGAAGCACAGCTCAAGGACGAGCGTTACCGCCATCCACACGATAAGGGCGAGCTTGTAGAACATCGGTGCCTGTTCGCGACCGAGTGTGACGGCGAGGGTGTGGCGCTTCGAAGCGATGTCCTTTTCGATGTCGCACGTATTGTTCGTGGCGAGGATCATGCCGATGCCGATCATGAGCGGAAGCCCGGTGAGCATGAGCCACCAGTCGAGCACACCAGAAAGAACGTAGACGCAGGCCAGAGGAATGAGCCCACCCATGGTGAAACCGATCGCAACTTCACCGATTGGAAGATAGGAAAGAGGCGTCTTGCCTGCGGAATAGATGACCACTACGAGTGCGCCGATGATGCCGATCATTAGCACAGTGAGCCCTGAGAGGGAAACGATATAGCAGCCGAGGATCGCAGCGATGACCAGCTGTGCAATGGCGAATACGAGCACATGCTTCGGGTTCAAGCGATGGTAGACCAGCACCGCATCGAAGGCATCTTCAGAGGAGTTCTCGAGCGAATCGGTGCCCTTTTTGTAGTCGAAGTAATCGTTCAAGGTGTTCGCCGCAGCTTGCATTAGCGTGCAGATGACGAACAGGACCGCGAACAGAAGAAGGTTCACGCTTCCTGAGAACGTGACCGTGGTGAACACGAGCGTGAAGGTGAGCGCAAGGATCGAAGGTGCGAGCGTGTGAGGTGCCATGAGTTGGAAGCAGAGCTTTGGCGTGAGCGGCTCGAAAGCTTTTTCAACTGACCTGCGGTTGTTTCTCTGTTCCACGGTACCTCTCTCCATAAACATCTCTTCTGCGTTCAATTATATAAGTTAGTATTAAGTGCGAGATCAAAAGATGGGGAGTGTAGCAATGGAGTTCGTGACAGATATCGAAGTGCGCTATTCGGAGACCGATTGCATGGGCGTTGTCTACCATGCGAACTATTTCAGCTGGTTCGACGTGGCACGCTGCCGCTTGCTGGAGGAGATCGGCTTTCCGTATCCTCAGATCGAAGCAGATGGTTATCAGTGCCCCGTGATCGATGCGCGCATCTCGTATGGCGTTCCCTTCAAGTTCGGTGAAACTGCAACGATCTATACGCGCATCTCGCAAGCGAGTGCGGTGCGCACCACCTATAGCTATCGCATCTTCGCCAAGGGCGAGGATCCCGAAACAGCGAAGCCGCGCATCACGGGCTCTACCACGCATGCAGTGGTATCGACAGAAACCTTCAAACCGTGTGCGGTGAAGAAGGTCATGCCTGAGCTCTACGCAACGTATAAGAAGATCGAGCAACCCGAAGCATAGCTACGATGTAAGGAAGAGAGATAGTAAACGCGCTTCGTGCGCCTATTGCTTTTCACAGGTGAGATGCGCGGGGCGTTGAGTAGGCATCGGGGTGGTCTGATGCAGATATTCGTTCTCTGTTCTTAAAGGGTCTGTTGTATGGTTGAAAATAGGATCGCTCAAAACTTCGGCGCGTGGGGATTGCTGAAATACGCACTCCCTACCGTGTGTATGATGCTCTTCACGTCCATCTATACGATGGTCGATGGGGTGTTCGTTGCGCAGTTCGTTTCGGTCGATGCGCTCTCTGCGCTCAATATCGTCAATCCGCTCTTTTCGCTCGTGATGGGCTTCGGGGTGATGCTCGGCGCTGGTGGTTCTGCCGTTATCGCGAAGAATATCGGCGAAGGAGAAGAGCAGCAGGCGTTCGATAACTTGAGCACGCTCGTGTTCTTCGGCACGATTCTCGGTCTGGTGCTCATGGTCTTGCTCCTCGTTTTCATGGAGCCGATCTTGAGTTTGCTTGGTGCAACCGAGATACTGATGCCGTACTGCAAGGAGTATTGCTATTACATCGTTGGATTCTTGGCACCTTGGGTGCTCGAGCTCATGTTCTCGAGCTATTTCATCACGGCAGGAAAGCCTCAGATCGGTCTTATCGCAACGCTTTGTTCTGGTGTATTCAACATCGTTGGGGATTACGTTCTTATCGTGGTGGTGGGAATGGGGATCAGGGGAGCAGCGCTTGCGACAGGGCTTGCGACCTGCATTCCTGTGGTGATCGCGCTCATCTACTTCTTCAATAAGGAGCACAGCCTTCATTTCGGGCGTATCATGAATCGTCCACGCATGATCTTGAAGAGCTGCACCAATGGAGTATCGGAGATGATCTCGAATCTTGCCGCGATGGTCATCACGCTTTCTTATAACCTCATCATGCTTCGTCTTGCTGGTGAAGCGGGTGTTGCGGCGATCACGGTCATCCTCTATCTTGAGTTCCTCTTCACGGCAGGGTTGTATGGCTTTGCGAGTGGTATCGCGCCGATCATCAGCTATAACTTTGGGGCGCAGAATCGTGTGCGACTGCGTCGAGTGGTGCGCGATGCTTATGTGTTCATCGCGGCTGCGTCGGTCATTCTCTATGCGGCCTGCATGTTCGGCAACGAATTCTTGGTAGGGATCTTCGTTGCGCCCGGAACCGAATTGTTCGCTATGGCAAGCGGGGGTTTGCGGATCTTCGCAACAGGCTTCTTGTTCGCAGGATTCAGCCTTATGACCTCGAATATGTTCACCGCGCTTTCGAACGGTGGCATTTCCGCGCTCATCTCTACGCTGCGCAGCTTTGTGTTCGTGCTCATCTGCTTGATCTCGTTCTCTACGTTATGGGGCATAACGGGCGTGTGGTGTGCAGTGCCTGTTGCTGAAGTGCTCTCATTGATCGTTTGTGGTATCTGTATCACCATTTTCTACAAGCGCTACTTCGCTCTAACGAAGTAGTTTGTCTGCCGACAAACTACTTTCTCGACGCTGTGCAGCTTCCATGCACTCCATCTTTGCCTTCAAAACGCATGTTGCGACCAAAAGGTCAGCACCATGCGTTTTTCAGTCAAATATGAAGCACCTGAAAACTGCTCGCTGACTCACTACGCCAACCTGGATGACAAAGTGGAAATCCACCTCATCGGTTCGATTCCCTCTATCTTGTTGAAATAAAAAAAACCAAGGTTGGCTTTCCTTGGTTGAGAGATCTTCTGGAGCGGGTGACGGGAATCGAACCCGCGTGACCAGCTTGGAAGGCTGGAGTTCTACCATTGAACTACACCCGCAAAAAAAATGGTCGGGATGACAGGATTCGAACCTGCGACATCCTGCTCCCAAAGCAGGCGCGCTACCAAACTGCGCCACATCCCGACGCGACGTTAAAACATTATAACAAAAATAGCGACGTATTTTTCTCTATTCTATTAGCGGAATATACGCTTTTGACAGGGCGATATAGGTATTTCTAATAATGCTATCCCGATTGACAATTAATACTATTGGATGTTTTCCGAGTAACCGCAAAGAATAGAGATACAGAGCCAAACGTATTCTATTTGATACGCGTCTGAAAGGAAGAGCAATGCAAGTATCGGGTCATACACAAACTATCGCATTAATCGGTTCCCCAGTTGAGCATTCTTTATCACCAGCTATGCATACTCAATCGTTCAATGAGTTGGGCGTAGATTGTGTTTATCTTGCATACGACATTGAACCACAAGACCTAGAGTCTGCTGCTGTAGGTATGAAGAAGATGGGATTTGCAGGGTATAACGTTACTATGCCTCATAAAACATTCATTCTGAAATACCTTGACGAATTATCCGATGCTGCAGAGTTGATGGGTGCTGTAAACACGGTTGCTATCAAGCAAGGAAAAGCCATCGGCTATAATACTGATGGGGCTGGCTTTATGAGAAACCTCAAGGAAAATGGAGTCGATGTTATCGGAAAGAAGATCACGATCGTCGGCGCAGGTGGTGCAGGATCGGCTATATATACTCAAGCGGCACTTGATGGTGTTGATGCGATCGATGTCTACAACATCAAGGATAAGTTCTTTGATGCGACCGCTGAACGTGTAGCAGAAGTTGCCGAAAAGACAGGTTGCAAAATGCGCCTTATCGATCTTGAGGACAAAGAATCACTCAAACAGTCTATCGCTGAATCAGCGTTGTTCGTTAATGCAACACGCGTTGGCATGGGGGATTTAGCTGATCAGAGCGTTATTTTGCCTGATTATCTTGTCGATGGCATTGCAGTAGCTGATACGGTTTACGAGCCACGTAAGACCAAGCTCTTGAAGGATGCCGAAGCAAGGGGACTCAAAGCAATCTCGGGTCTGGGTATGCTGCTTTGGCAAGCTGCGATCGCTGAAGATATTTGGGTGGGTAAGGAAATGCCCACGAAGTTCATTGAAGAGGAATTCTTCAACTAAGGGTTGTTGCCATAGGTGTCTTTAAAGAGGACCTCAGTGGCCTATCTGTTCAAAATCTTCCCTTGCATTGATTTGGCAAGGGTCACAAAGAAAGGGATTTCATCATGGCAATCAGACTAGCAGTTTTTGGACTCAATCAAGGATCGAAGATAGCTCGAGACGCAAAGGCAAGTGAGGAGTTCGATCTGGTGGCAGTTGCAGGTTTTGGCCAGCAAGCTGAAGACGTTTCAGCAGAGCTTGAGGTGCCGCTCTATGCAGATTTCAATGATCTTTTAAAAGAGATTCCGCTTGATGCAGTTGCGATCGCACTTCCAAATGGGCTTCATGTAAGCTCGACGCGTGCATGTTTGGATGCGGGGGTTAAGAACATCCTATTAGAGAAACCTATTGCTAATACGGTCGAAGAAGCGCAAGAAATCATCGCAATGTGCAACGAAGCAGGTGCGATGCTGCTCATTGGCCATCATCGTCGTTCTTCGTCAAAGTATCTTTTTCTGCGCGATTTTATCGAATCGGGCAAGCTTGGTGATCTTGTTGGTGTGCAGGCTTCTTATGCGATCGCGAAACCGTATGCTTACTATGATGTCGAGTGGCATACCAAAAAAGGTGGCGGCCCGTTCCTCATCAACGCGATCCATGATATTGATGACCTAAACTACACTACTGGTATGAAGGCTAACCGGGTCTATGCGGCAGCGCGTAATACGATCCGTGGTAACGAGATCGAAGACTCGGCTTCGATCGTTATTGAGTTCGAAAACGGCATCACGGCTACCTATTTCATTTCCGATGGCACTCCTGGTCCTTGGAACTACGACTTGGCTGCAGAAGAGAATCATTTCTTCAAGTGGTGCCCAGGTGAGAATAGTCTGCGTTTCTTCGGAACAAAAGGTTCGCTTGGATTCCCGAACATGGATTTCTATCATTACGCTGATGACGATCATTATGGTTGGGGAGAAGAGCTGATCGCTGAGCATTACGAGATCGAAAAAAATGATCCCATGACAGCTGAACTCGAGCATTTTGCTGATCTGTGTACGGGGCGCGAGGCTAAACCTCGTTGCACTGGTGAAGACGGCATTGCAACGCTCAAAGTTATCAATGCTATTCTTGAATCAGCAGAGACGCGTAAAGTTGTTGATATCAAATAAGCTATGATTTTATTTGGCAGTTCTTTCTCGGATCAACGTTAAGCAGAAAGCTCAGTGAGTGAATTTTTCTCATCTAACATATTTCAAAAAGCTTGCAGAAGTGAAGCATTTCACAAAAGCTGCTTCAGAGCTTTACGTTTCGCAGCCAACGCTTTCTGCCGCTATTTCTTCGCTCGAAAAGGAACTAAATACCCGTTTGTTCTATCGTGCGAACAATAAGATAGAGCTAACACCATGCGGAGAAGAATTCTATGATTACGTTTCTCGGGGATTGCGAATCATCGAGCAAGGAATTCAAGCTGTCGAAGAATATGAAGGGAAGATAAATGGAACCCTGAACCTCGGTACGCTTTACGCGATACAGAGTAAAGATTGGTCGCAGGCGATACAGTCCTTTCAAGACGAATGTGGAGCTGGTCTGACGATCAACATAACTCAGGGTTTCACCCCTTCTTTGTTTGAAGGACTAGCGTCAGGCAAACTGGATGTCATCTTCGCAGGAAAGCCTCAAACTTCGAATAAATACAACTGCACCTATTGCTGGGCGCAAGAGCTGGCAGTCGCAGTGAACAAGAAGCATCCTCTTGCGAAAAAATCGGTCGTATCGCTCGCTGACTTAGCTAAGTTTCACATCATTTCATACCATGAAGAGTCACCGGTGTACGATGAGATGAAAGCATTGCTTCAGCAGGCAGAATACGAATTGGACGTCGAATATGCTTATAACGATGAAATCACTTTGTCTTCTCTGGTAAATTCAGACACCAATGATGTTGCATTATTGTGCTATTCGTTTTTGGTCAAGGCTTTTGACGATGTTGTTTATCTGCCCCTTCAAGATGCTCCTAGAGAGTTTCACAAAGTCTATCTGATCTCAAATAAAGCCATTACGCAGCCAAGAGTCGTATCGGATTTTGTCACCTACATGAAAAACTACCATTTTCCAACCGCAACAGTACGTCCTTTACAGAAATAATGGGGGAGAAGGCAACGCAGAATAAAGAATGAAGAACAATGGCATCTGCTATCACTGTGGCGAAAAGCATCATATGGTATGCCTCAACCAGCCCTTGAATCGAATACTGTTTTCTTAAGACAAAGCAACATTAAGGCAAACACTTCTATTGCATATCTCTATTTCATGGTAAAAATAGTAGGTAAGCAACTTGCTATTTGTAGAGAATATTGGATATTGTGGAACTGCATTATTGCAATATCTCAATAGAAGTAAAGGATCTGCTATGCCTAATATCTCTGGTTGCACGAAAACGATCTGCCTGATCGGCTCACCTGTGGAACATTCGCTTTCGCCAGCTATGCATACGTTTTCTTTTGAACAGCTTGGTGTCGATTGCGTATACCTTGCTTACAATGTTGAACCTGATCAGCTCGAAGCTGCTGTAAACGGCATGAAAGAGCTTGGGTTTCTTGGTTATAACGTCACCATGCCGCACAAGACCTATATTTCGCGCTACATGGATGTGCACCATCGACACCGTGGACGGCCGCCTCAAGGTCCCTCCAGCTGCTGAGCTGATGGGCGCCATCAATACGGTAGTCATCAAAGACGGCAAAGCGATCGGTCACAACACCGATGGCGCGGGCTTCATGCGTAATATAAAAGAAAACGGCGTTGATGTGGTTGGCAAGAAGGTCACGGTAATGGGTGCAGGTGGCGCTGCGATGGCGATCTATACCCAGGCTGCTCTCGATGGTGTTGCTGCGATCGATGTCTATAAACGAAAGAACGATTCGTACGATGCCGCAGCAGAGCATATCGCGCATATTGCTGAAAAAACCGGGTGCAACATTCGTTTGGTCGACATGGCAGATAAGGATGCCATGAAGGCTTCCATTGCGGAATCGGTATTGCTCATCAATGCTACCAATGTAGGCATGGGCGATCTGGAAGGAATAAGCGTTGTTCCTGCTGAGCTCTTAGTTGAGGGCCTCGTTGTTGCGGATGTCATCTACGTGCCACGCAAGACGAAGTTGCTCGAAGATGCTGAAGCGAAGGGGCTCAAAACCATCAATGGTCTTGGCATGCTCCTGTGGCAAGCTGCTATCGCTGAAGATATTTGGGTAGGTAAGGAAATGCCCACGGAGCTGGTCCAAGAAAAATATGATCCGGAAGCAATTATTCTCTACGGCTCTTATGCCGCGGGGTGTTGGTGTTCGAGGGTAAGCACCAAAGATCTTTTGGGTATACAAGGAAAAATGGAGGGGTAATAACATGGCTATTAGATTTGCCGTATTCGGATTGAATCAGGGTTCGAAGATCGCGCGCGATGCGAAGAAGAATCCCGATTATGATTTGGTGGCGGTTGCTGGCTTCGGTCAGCAAGCTGAAGACGTTGCTGCAGAGCTTGAGGTGCCGCTCTATGCGGATTATACCGAGCTGCTCAATGAGGTACCGCTCGATGCGGTTGCGATCGCGCTGCCGAATGGCTTGCATGTGAGTGCGACCCGTAATGCACTCGACGCTGGTGTTCGCAATATCTTGCTCGAAAAGCCCATTGCCAACACGGTTGAAGAGGCGAACGAGATCATCGCAATGTGCAAGGAGGCAGATGCCACGTTGCTTATCGGCCATCATCGCCGTTCTTCTACGAAGTACCTGTTCCTGCGCGATTTCATCGCTTCGGGTAAGTTGGGTGATCTGGTCGGCATTCAAGCCACGTATGCTATTGCGAAACCCTATAACTATTGGGATGTGGAATGGCACACGAAAAAGGGTGGCGGCCCGTTCCTCATCAATGCGATCCACGATATCGACGATTTGAACTACACCACTGGCATGAAGGTTACGCGCGTTTATGCTGCTGCGCGTAACACGATTCGCGGTAATGAGGTCGAGGATTCTGCTTCTATCGTGATCGAATTCGATAATGGTGTTACGGCAACCTACTTCATTTCCGATGGTACGCCAGGCCCGTGGAACTATGACTTGGCTGCTGAAGAGAATCATTTCTTCCAGTGGTGTCCGGGCGAGAACAGTCTGCGCTTCTTCGGCACGCAGGGTTCGTTCGGTTTCCCGAACATGGACTTCTACCACTATGTTGACGACGATCATTACGGCTGGGCGGAGAAGCTCGTCACTGAGCACTTCGATGTTGAGAAGAACGACCCGATGACGGCAGAGATCGAACATTTCGCAGACCTCTGTCTTGGACGAGAAACGGCGCCGCGCTGTACGGGTGAAGATGGCGTTGCAACGCTCAAGGTCATCAATGCCATCCTTGAATCAGCGGAGACTGGCAAGCTCGTCGAAATCGATTAAGACACTTTCCTTTACTTCAATACAGCAGGAAAAGGCTCCTTTCGAGGAGCCTTTTCCTGTTTCGCGTTGTTTTTTCGCACTCGTGTGGCTTGCAGCAGACGCAGTTGAATTCCTAGGCTATAATAATCACGTTTTGCGCCCATAGCTCAGCTGGATAGAGCAGTGGACTTCTAATCCAAAGGTCGTAGGTTCGAATCCTACTGGGCGCGCCATTTTATTTGTTCACGGGCCGTAACGCACGGCCTCTTTTTATTTTTTGAGACAAAAAGCATCACGATAAAGCAAATAGAGGTGCTTTGACCGTTCATGCTGCGCCGTCCTTTCTTTTGACAAATATACCCCCTAGGGGTATGCTGAACGCGAAGAATCACTGGAAGACAACCGCTTGGCAAGGACGGATCTGTATGACAGAACAAGATTGTGCATGCAAATATAAACACACACCACGTTCCGAGGAACTGCAGAAAGATGTCACGCGACGCCTCAATCGCGCGATCGGGCAGTTGAATGCTGTTAAGGACATGGTTGCTGATAACCGCTATTGCGGCGATGTGCTCACGCAGCTTGCTGCTGCTGAAAGCGCGATTCATCGTGTCTCAGAGATGCTCCTTGAAGAGCACATGCACACTTGTCTGATCGAAGATATACGCTCAGGCAAAGACGAGGCGGTCGATGAGCTCTTCATGCTCATGCGACGTTTCAACTGATAGGAACAGGAAGACACCATGGAACAGACCATTCGTCTAGCGATCGATGGTATGCACTGTGCGAATTGCGTAGCTAATGTCGAGAAGCATTATCGTGCACTGCCAAGTGTCATCGATGTCGCGGTCAATCTTGCGAACAACACCGGGCGTGTGACGTTCGACCCTGCTCAAGCGAGTGTGGATGACATGCTGAAGGTCTTCGACGATCTGCCCTTTACGGCAGAGCTCATCGCTGAAGATGCGCCTTTGGTCGATGAGAAGCGACGCGCAAAAGAGGCTGCTGAGCGCAAGCGTGACCTCAAGGTATTCGTGGTGTCTGCCATTCTTACCGTGATCATCTTCTCGATCGGCATGATCCCTGGCTGGCATATGGCGGTAGGCCACTTCATCGCAAGCGTTATCTTCGGCAGTGCAGCAACGCATGTGCAAGCGATGTTCGCTGGCAATATCTTGCTGCTCGTGCTCACGTTGCCTGTGCAATTCGGTTGCGGCCTGCGTTTCTACAAAGGTGCATTCGATTCCCTGCGCAGTGGGAGCGCGAATATGGATGTGCTCGTTGCGCTCGGTACCACGATCGCATTCATCTTTTCGCTCTGGATCACGTTCTTGCCGGTTATCACGAACAACTGGAGCGATGCTGAAGTGGCGCTTGCCATCAACGAAGGCATGCCCTATTTCGAAACTTGTGCGATGCTCATCACGTTCGTTCTGCTTGGAAAGATATTGGAAACGCGCGCAAAGGGAGCGACCAATCAGGCGATTGAGGCGCTCATCAATCTTACGCCGCCGACAGCGCAGGTGCAGCGCGGAGGTGCGGTGGTGGAGATTCCGCTTGCGCAGGTAGTAGTGGGTGACAGCGTACTCGTCGGGCCAGGTGAAAAGGTGGCAGTCGATGGGGAAGTGATCGAAGGCTCGACCGAGATTGACGAATCCATGCTCACCGGCGAAGCGTTGCCGGTGATGAAGCAGCCGGGCGATAGTGTTACGGGTGGTACGGTGAATACGACAGGTGCCATTACTGTACGCGCGCTGCGTGTGGGAAGCGATTCGACGCTTGCGCGCATCGTTCGCGCCGTTGAAGATGCGCAGGGATCGAAGGCGCCAGTGCAGCGCTTGGCGGATAAGATCGCATCAATCTTCGTGCCCTGCATTCTAGGGATATCGCTCATCACGTTCTGCATCTGGTTCTTCTTCATTCCGCCAGCTGGCGCGAACACCCTGTTCACGCAGTCTCTTTTGCCGGCGATCGCGGTCATCGTTGTTGCGTGCCCCTGTGCGCTTGGCCTTGCAACGCCAACTGCGCTCATGGTGGGCATGGGTAAAGGTGCCCAGCTCGGCATTCTTATCAAAGACGGCGAAGTGCTCGAACGATTAGGGAAGCTCGATGCGGCGGTGTTCGATAAGACTGGCACGATCACGGTGGGGAAGCCCCAGGTAGTTTCGTGTTCGCTCACGCCCGAGAACCTTCGTCTTGCCGCTGCGCTTGAAACGAAGAGCGAACATCCGCTCGCACGTGCAGTCGTTGAATACGCCAAAGCGCGTGGGCTTGTGCTTCCTTCACCGAGCAGCTTTCGGGCGCTTGTCGGCGAAGGGGTCGAAGGCGAAGTTGAGGGGCGTCAGATGAAGGTGGGCTCTTCGGTCTTCGTTGATGGCGCCAGCGTGGGCGGATTCGAGTTCTCCGATGAAGCTAAGCCAGACGCGCAGCAGACGATCGAGGAACTGAAGCAAAGCTACGGCATTACAAGCTACATGGTTACGGGCGATAACGCCGTGCAGGCCACGCGCATCGCTTCCGAGGTTGGCATCGCGGCAGATAATGTGTTCGCGGGGGTCAAGCCGCTCGAGAAAGCAGAATGCGTTGAAGCCGTTAAAGCATCGCTTGAAGCAGCTGATCCGCGCACCAGCTCAAAGCAAATCACGAGAACCGTTGCCTTCGTGGGAGATGGCATCAACGATGCGCCAGCACTTGCGGCAGCAGATGTGGGTGTTGCGATGGCCTCAGGCACGGATGTCGCACTCGAGGCAGGCTCGGTCGTGCTCATGCGCAATCGCGTGCATGACCTGGTCACGAGCCTTCGCCTGTCTAAAGCAACCATGCGTAAGATCAAGCAGAATCTGTTTTGGGCGCTCATCTATAACTGCATCATGATCCCGCTTGCGGCGGTGGGCATCCTCGCTCCCGCACTTGCGGGCGCCGCCATGGCGCTCTCAAGCGTGACGGTCGTTTGCAATTCGCTTCTTCTGAAGCGTTTCCAATAGCGCAAAGCTGCCTTCGCAAGGCACACGCCGTTTCGCCCAGAAAATCGCAGACTTCACCTGCCTTAGGCGCTAAAGCGCGCGAAGAGATATACAATAATCTTTTCGTTTGAAACAACCTTCAAGGAGGACGCATGTCGTACGCGCTTTCAGGTAGGCATTTTCTCAAATTGCTCGATTTCACTTCAGAGGAGATCGTTGGCTTGGTCGATCTGGCTCAAGATCTCAAGGAAAAGAAGCATGCTGGCATTCCACATCGCTATCTTGAGGGCAAGAACATGGTTCTCATCTTCGAGAAGACCTCCACGCGTACGCGTTGTTCGTTCGAGGTAGCCGGCCACGATCTGGGCATGGGCGTTACCTATCTCGACCCTTCGGGTTCTCAGATCGGCAATAAGGAATCGATCAAGGACACCGCGCGCGTGCTCGGGCGCATGTTCGACGGCATCGAATACCGCGGCTATGGGCAAGAGATCGTCGAAACGCTCGCCGAGTATTCGGGCGTGCCCGTGTGGAATGGCCTTACCGATGAATTCCATCCTACGCAGATGATCGCCGACTTGCTCACGATCCGTGAGAACTTCTGCGATTTCCAGGGTCTCAATCTCGTCTTCATGGGTGATGCGAAGAACAACGTAGCGAATTCGCTCATGGTGGCCAGCGCTAAGATGGGCATTAACTTCACCGCATGCGGGCCAGCAGAATGCATGCCTAACGATGAACTGGTGGCCACTTGTCGCGCGATCGCTGCAGAGAACAACTGCGAGATCCGCCTCACTTCCGATGTGGAAGAGGCATGCACGGGCGCGAACATCATCTACACCGATATCTGGGTCTCGATGGGTGAGCCAGCAAGCCTCTGGGAAGAACGCATCCGCTTGCTTTCTCCCTACCAGGTGAACGCGAAGGTCATGGCTATGGCTGCTGATAATGCGATCTTCTTGCATTGTCTGCCGGCATTCCACGATACTGACACGTCGGTGGCGCAAGACATCGAGGCACGTTTCGGTCTCACTGAAATGGAAGTGACTGATGAGGTGTTCGAGTCCGCCCAGTCGAAGGTTTTCGATGAAGCGGAAAACCGCATGCATTCGATCAAGGCGATCGTGCTTGCTACTTTGGGTTAGAACGCCCTGTTCAACATGAGTTCATCGCCTGAAGAGGGGAGCGGCCCCGCGGGCGAATCGATAGGAAAGAGAGAAGGAAGATCCGCATGACGGTTCGTGAATCTTTGGAAGAGGTCGTGAGCAGTGCGCTTGCTGCGTGCGTGAACGATGGGAGCCTTGCGCTCGAAACAGTGCCCGAGCCAAGCCTTGAGCGTCCACGTGAAGAAGCGCATGGAGACTGGGCTTGCACGATCGCAATGCGTCTTGCGAAAGTTGCTCACAAGAACCCGCGCGAGATCGCACAGATCATCGTCGATCATCTTCCTGAAAATGCCCTCATCAAGAGCGTGGATATCGCTGGTCCTGGTTTCATCAACTTCACGCTCGAACCTTCTTCCTTCCAAGAAGTGGTGCGTGCGGTGCGCGACCTTGGAGAAGAATACGGCAAGTCCCAGCTTGCTGTTCCCTGCAAGGTGAACCTTGAGTACGTTTCTGCGAATCCCACCGGCCCCATGCATGTGGGTCATGGTCGTTGGGCGGCGCTCGGCGATTCGATGGCGCGCGTCATGCGTCATGCAGGTTATGCAGTGGACGAAGAATTCTACGTGAACGACGAAGGCAACCAGATGAACGTCTTCGCTGATTCGCTCGTGGTGCGTTATCAGCAGTTGATGGGCGAAGAGGTCGAGATGCCCGAGCAGTCCTATGGCGGCGCGTACGTGAAGGATCTTGCGCAGGTCATCGTCGATGCCGATGGCGACAAATGGCTCTTCGTCGACCCTGATGAACGCAGGCAGGCGTTCCGTGAGCGTGGCTATGCAGCCATGATGGAGTCCGTGCGCGATACGCTCGAGCTTTTCGGCACGCAGTTCGATACCTATTTCTCCGAGCATTCGCTCTTCATTCCTGGTGAAGATGGCAAGACGAAGGTGCAGCATGCCTTCGATGCCATGAAGGAGCGCGGCTACATTTACGAGAAGGATGGTGCAACGTATTTCAAGTCGAGCGAATTCGGCGATGAGAAGGACCGCGTGCTCATCAAGCAGAACGGTGAGCTTACTTATTTCATGAGCGACGTTGCCTATCACTACGATAAGAAGCAGCGCGGCTACGATCTCTTGATCGACATTTGGGGCGCTGATCACCACGGCTATATCCCACGTTGCCAAGCGATGATGGCGGCATGGGGCTATCCGAACGATCTTGAGGTAGTGCTGGGTCAGCTCGTTAATCTCTATCGTGATGGCGCGGCGGTTCGTATGTCCAAGCGCACGGGTGAGATGATCACGTTCCGCGAGCTCATCGATGAGGTGGGTGTGGATGCAACGCGCTACCTTATGCTCTCGCGTTCTTCCGATCAGCCGATCGATTTCGATATTGAGGTTGCGAAGAAACAAGACGCTACGAACCCGGTCTATTACGTGCAGTACGCTCATGCGCGCATCTGCTCGATCCTGCGCAAGGCTGCAGCAGAAGCGGGCATCGAAGATTGGGAAGCGCTTTCACCCGATGAATTGGCCGCAAAGCTGAACTTGGATGACGCAAAGCTCGAGCTGCTCACCCATGAATCAGAGCTTGCGCTCATGAAGGCCATCGATGGTTTCACCGATCTAGTGGCGGGTGCCGCGCGCGACCGTGCGCCGTTCAGGCTTACGCACTATGCGCAAGATCTTGCTGGTCTCTTCCATTCGTTCTACACCAATTGCCGTGTGCTTGGCGAAGAGGTGGAGCTTACCAAGGCTCGTTTGGCGCTGGTGGATGCTGCACGCATCAACCTTGCACAGACACTCGGCCTGCTCGGCGTTTCTGCTCCAGCAGTGATGTAGTTCGTACACGGAGCAGTTTTTGCAAGGCAGCGGATCGCGCTCGGATCGAGGTCGCGGATTCGTTGCCTTTCCCTTTTCCATTCGCCTGTAAGTTCGTTTCGTTGAAGCGCTGCATTGTTACATGCATGTTAAAGCTCGATGGCTCAGTCTTTTCCATCTTTTGAACATTTGGTTAAATACACTTACCGAAAAATTCATTAGGAGGTCACATGAGTTACGTCGAGTCCGTCATCGAGCTTGTCAAGGAGAAGAACCCGAACGAGCCCGAATTCATCCAGGCTGTTACCGAGGTTCTTACCTCTCTTGAGCCTGTCATCGAAGCCCACCCCGAATACGAGAAAGCATCGCTGCTCGAGCGCTTGGTCGAGCCCGAGCGCGTTATCATGTTTCGCGTTCCTTGGGTAGACGACGAAGGAAACGTGCAGGTCAACCGCGGTTATCGCGTGCAGTACAACAGCTGCATCGGCCCCTACAAGGGCGGCATCCGTCTGCATCCTTCCGTGAACCTCTCCATCATCAAGTTCCTCGGCTTCGAGCAGATCTTCAAGAACTCTCTCACCACGCTTCCTATGGGCGGTGGCAAAGGTGGTTCTGACTTCGATCCTAAGGGCAAGTCCGACAACGAAGTCATGCGCTTCTGCCAGTCCTTCATGACCGAGCTCTGCCGCCACATCGGCGCAGACACCGACGTTCCTGCAGGTGATATAGGAACCGGCGCTCGTGAGATCGGCTACATGTTCGGTCAGTACAAGCGCATCAAGGATGTCTGGGAAGGCGTTCTTACCGGTAAGGGTCTTTCCTATGGCGGTTCGCTCGCTCGTACCGAAGCAACGGGCTATGGCCTCGTGTACTTCGTTCAGGAATACCTCAACTGCCACGATGACAGCTTCGAAGGCAAGACCGTTGCTGTTTCTGGCTCGGGTAACGTTGCGATCTATGCGACCGAGAAGGCTCAGCAGCTCGGCGCTAAGGTCGTTACCATGTCTGACTCCACTGGCTGGATCCATGATCCTAATGGCATCGATGTGGCACTCGTCAAGCAGATCAAGGAAGTTGAGCGCGGCCGCATCTCCGAATATGCAAAGCGTCGCGAAGGCGTTGAGTACAAGGACGGTCGTGGTGTTTGGAGCATTCCGGTCGATATCGCTCTTCCGTGCGCAACTCAGAACGAACTTCACCTCGAAGATGCTAAGCAGCTCGCAACGCATAACTGCATGATCGTTGCTGAAGGCGCGAACATGCCTACCACCATGGAAGCAACCGAGTACCTCATGAACAACGGCGTGGTCTTCATGCCGGGCAAGGCATCGAACGCTGGCGGCGTTGCCACTTCTGGTCTTGAGATGTCTCAGAACTCTGAGCGTCTTTCTTGGACCTTCGAAGAGGTCGATGCGAAGCTCCAGCAGATCATGAAGAGCATCTACCATGCTGCTGATGATGCTGCTAAGGAATATGGCCACGAGGGCAACTACGTGATGGGCGCTAACATCGCTGGCTTCAAGAAGCTCGCTGATGCGATGATGGCCCAGGGCATCGTCTAGTCTTAAGTCCTGCTTCGGGCACTTCAAAAGCACGTGCATCTTGGTTGTACGGCGCTCATAGTGCAACTACGGTAATAAAGCTCCCCGATTTGGGGAGCTTTATTCGTGTTCGAGAGATTTTGAATCGACTGTTTTGAGCAGGATCATTTTGTGGCGCTCTTAAGCTCAAGAACTGAAAGGGCTTCAGGTATGAGCGAGATATCGTATTCGTAAGCGGGGATCGGTTCACCGTCAACCTGAGCGGGCACGATATCTTTGAAGGTGATCTTGATGTCCTTTCCAGCAAGGAAGTGGATATGAGGGTCGTTCGTGTGCTTGCCATCCTTCGCCTTCATGAACAGGCGCACTGCCTCGAATTTCGAGAGCGGGGGAGCGGCATAGCAGATATCGAACATGCCATCGTCAAGCTTGGCTTGCGGGCATATCTTGAAGCCACCACCATACGTTTGACCGTTTTGAACAGCGAACGTGTAGAACGTGAGATTGTCGTAGGGTTTTCCATCGATCACGATTTGAGCAGAGATGGCATTGAGATGGTTCTTGATCTGATTGAAACCGCTTTCGATATAGAGGATCGTTCCTGTCTTGTTTGTTCTCTTGCGGCGCTCCATAGTCTCAAGCGCGATAGCAGCATCCACGCCGAACGAGAGCGTTTCGCAGAAGTAGGTGTCGTTGACCTTGCCGATGTCGATGGTCTTCTTCTCGAGGTTGGCGAGCTTATCGAGTACTTGGAGCGGATTGAGCGGAAGGTTGAGGCTCCGCGCGAAATCGTTTCCCTGACCAGCGGGGAAGATGCCAAGTGTGGGCCGCTTTTCCTTCTCGATCTGCATGAGGCCGTTCACCACTTCATGTACGAGACCATCTCCGCCAAGCGCGAAGATCGTGTCGAAATTCTCACCTAACTCATGCGTGATGATGACCGCATCGAGTGGATGGGTAGTTTCGATCACTTCGAAATAGTGACCACGGGTAACGTTGGTGATGCTCTCGAGCAGG
>OLQL01000789.1_pt1 | contig 30702 bp, 28 predicted proteins | sample 1672971 | NCBI WGS metagenome assembly OLQL01 (sample SAMEA3136742, study PRJEB25190) | human gut metagenome | biome: human gut; feature: human-associated habitat; material: faeces | place: Austria | collected 2013
CGTGGGCGGCGCCGCGCTGCCCGTACAGGGCGTTTTTATCCTGCGCGCGGCCACGCCGCCGGACGCGCTGGTGCCCGGCCTTGCGCTGGAAAACGGCTTTGTAAAAACAGACGCCGCCATGCGCACCAACATTCCCGGCCTGTTCGCCGCGGGCGACATGACGGGCAAGCCGCTGCAGGTGGCCAACGCCGTGGGCGACGGCCTTGTGGCCGCGCTGGCCGCCGTGGACTATCTGGACGGCGTCAGCCCCATGACGGATTGACGCGCGGTGTTCCCGCGCAAACATCATACACAGATCAAGGAGGCCCTGCTTTGAAACGGACGGATTATATTTCCTGGGACGAATATTTTATGGGCGTGGCGCTGCTCACCGCGCAGCGCAGCAAGGACAACACCTCACAGGTGGGCGCGTGCATCGTCAGCCGTGAAAACAAGATTTTGTCCATGGGCTACAACGGCATGCCCACAGGCTGCTTCGACGACGACATGCCCTGGGAGCGCGAGGGCGAACCGCTGAAAACCAAATACATGTATGTCTGCCACGCCGAGCTGAACGCCATACTGAACCATGCCTCCGGCACAGGCAGCCTGAAGGGCGCGCGCATCTACACCACGCTGTTCCCCTGCAACGAATGCGCCAAGGCGCTGATCCAGAGCGGCATCTCACAGGTCATCTATTACGAGGACAAATACGCGGATTCCGATTCCGTGATCGCCAGCAAACGGATGTTCGACATGGTGGGCATCCGATACACGCCGTACAAGCGCACGGGCCGCGGCGTGGAGCTGGCGCTGTGAGCCGTGCGCTCCGGCTGATGCAGAAAACCAGAGCGGCGCTCCCTCTTTGAAAGGGAGCGCCGCTCTGGTTTGTTTTTATCCCGCCTGCATGTCAGAGCCCCTGCGCGGCAAGCACCCCGGCCATAACGGAAACACCCTTCACGATGTTCTCCGGCGTGGGGGTGGAAAAATTCATGCGGAAGCTGCCGCACGGCGCTTCTTCGTCCACCATGAACGCGTTGCCCGGCACAAGCGCCAGCTTGCGCGCAAGGCATTCCCGCACAAACGCGGGCATGTCCGCTCCTTCGGGCAGCGTGCCCCAGATGAACATGCCGCCCTCGGGCCGCGTATAACGGACCTGCGGGCACTTTTCATCCAGCTGTTCCATCATCAGCGCCGCCTTGGCCGCGTAAATTTTGCGTATCTCCCGGATGTGCGCGTCCATATCCGTGCGCGTCAGCATGGCCTCGCATACACGCTGCGCCCACACGTTGGTGTGCACGTCGCTGCACTGCTTCGCCACCACAAAGGCGGCCATCAGCTTTTTGTCGCAGACGCAGTACGCAAGGCGCATGCCCGGGCACAAAATTTTGGAAAAACTGCCCGCGTAGATAACGGCGCCCTCGGTGTCCATGCTTTTGATGGACGGCACCGGCTCGCCCGCGATGCGCAGCTCCCCGTAGGGGTCGTCCTCCAGCACGGGCACGCCGTACCGCACCGCAAGCGCATAGACGGCCCTGCGCTTGGCAAGGCTCATGGTCTTGCCCGTGGGGTTCTGGAAATTGGGGATGCAGTAGAAAAAGCGCGGCTTTTCCGGCGCGGCAAACACGGCCTCCAGCGCGGCCAGGTTTACGCCGTCGTCCTCCATCGGCACGCCGGCCAGGCGCGCGCCGCTGCTGCGGAACGCGTTGAACGCCCCCAGGAACGCCGGGTTTTCCACAGCCACCACGTCGCCCTCGTTGCAAAGGCATTTGGCCGCGAAATCCAAGATCTGCTGGCTGCCGGATGTAATGAGCACGCCGTCGTTTTCCTTCGCCACCCGTTCGCGCCGGTTGGCAAAGGCCCGCACGGCTTCGCGCACCGAGGGCACGCCCTCCGACACCGAATACTGCAGCGCGGCCACAGGGTCCTGCCGCAGCAGTTCGTCCGAAAAGCGCGCGATGTCCTCCGCCGGGAATGAATCCGCCGCCGGGTTCCCGCCCGCAAAGCTGATGAGCGTCGGGTCGCTCATCTGCTTGAGTATCTCGCGGATGATCGACGGCTTCATATTGCGCATCTTATCCGAGATTTTGAATTCCATGTTCTTTCCCTTCCCTTTCCGTATCCTTTGGCCGCCCCAAAAGGCGGGCGGCTCATTCCTTTCCGTCTGTTTTGCACGCGCCGGGGATGGCCGCGTAGCTGTGGTCGATGGTGACCACGGCGTAATATTTCGTTTCGCCCGCGTCGTGCGTCTCCACAAGGCTCTGGATGCGTTTGCGCAGCGCGGCGTCCGAAAGCGGAAAATTGTGCGGCACCACGGTGTCGAAAATCAAATTTGTGTGGGACGGCCCCTGCACCATGCGGAAATCGTGGATGGAAAGCTCCGGCGAAATGCTCCGCACCAGCTCCTTCACCCACTCCCGGGCCGTGCCCACCGCGTCGTCGCCCGTCAGGATGGGGTCGTAATGGATGATGAGGCTGATGTGGTCGTTCTCCTGGAAATCCCGTTCGATGTTGTCGATGATGTCAGAGATCTGTTCTGGCGTGATCGGGCGTTTAGCGCATGCAATGAGAATACCACGGAACAATTTATCACGGCTGAACGCTTCAGACGAATTATCGCTCTTAATGATAACGAGCGGATTATCTCCAAGTCTTTCATAGGTAGTGAAGCGATTACCGCATTCAAGACATTCACGGCGACGCCTGATAGATGCGCCGTCATCTGCGGGACGCGAGTCGACGACCTTAGATTCACCATAACCACAAGATGGGCAACGCATAGGGCTCCTTCGTTCGTTTGAGCACTACACTACCACAAGATGTTGTGTTTTTATACACCGCGCCCCTAAATAAGACGATCACTGAGGTTGAAAGGTTGAAGCAACAGTGGAAGACTGAGCATTATACCCCGAACACGATCAACAAGAAGGCGGCAACACCGGTTGCTGTGAACCCTTTTGCAAAGGTGATGAGATCGTCCCTGCGGTAGCGATTCACGCTCTTGTGCGCCTGAGTTTCTTTACGGAAAAGATCGCGCAAGATCCTATTGTGCTTGATGCGAACGAGCGCCTTATTCGGCAGCGAAAGAGTGTCTTCGAGCAAAGTGGAACGAGTGAAGGATCCATGAGAGCTACTCAAGGTCTGGCGTGCTTCCTTACACACGTCGTCGAAATCGATGATGATAGCGCGTTCAGATTTAGCACTGGTCATTGTACGGAATTGCGGCTTGCCGTACACATCGAATTCTTCGATGTCTGCTTCTAGTGCGTTCGAACCATTAGTTAAGAATCTCTTATGCGCTTCGTTCATAATTTGCTTCTTCCTCTTGCATAGAACCTTTGTTCGTGTATACTTTAAATCGAACATCCGTTCTTGTCAATGAAAAAACGAACAAATGTTTGTATAGGAGAAACTAATGGATTCACTCTCCAAAAGACAGCAGCAAATATACAATTTCATCGAGTCTTATATCGAGCAAAAAGGTTTTGGCCCTACTGTCCGTGAGATCTGCGAGGCGGTGAACCTCTCCTCCCCTTCCACGGTCCATGTGCACCTTAAAACGCTCGAGGATAAGGGCTACATCGTGCGTGATTCCTTGAAGTCGCGCTCGATCGCGCTCCCTCACAAAGAAGAGACCCAAACCCACGGCTCTGCCGCCTACGAGAATTCGATCTCGCTTCCGGTGGTAGGCCGCGTTGCTGCTGGTGAGCCCATCCTTGCTGAACAAAATATCGAAAATACACTCACGCTTCCTACTGAATTGGTGGGCGATTCTGCCTCATTCATCCTTTCCGTGCATGGGGATTCCATGATCGAAGCCGGCATCAACGATGGCGATTACGTGGTCGTCAAGGAGCAGCAAGTAGCTAACAATGGAGAGATCATCGTGGCGCTCATCGAAGACGGTGCAACTGTGAAGCGCTTCTACAAAGAAGCCGACCACATTCGTCTTCAGCCTGAGAACTCTTCTATGGAACCCATCATCGTGCGTGATTGTGCGATCGTTGGCAAGGTTGTTGCGGTCATGCGCCGCGTGTATTAATACCAGCTCAGACTACCCTTCGCCTATACGATAGCTACTGAACTGCGCAGAGAGTTCCGGAGAAACGCGCAAGCTCATACGAGTGCCTTCCTCGGTGTATTCTTCCGCAAGGATCGAGCAGCGCTTATGCGCAAGAGATACGAGCTCGCCTTTTGTGAAGGGGATCAATACCTCCATCAATACCTGATGCGCTTCAGCGGCAAGTCCGATGCGTTTGATGAGCTCATCGATGCCTTCTCCTGTAAGCGTAGAGGTGAAGAGCGCATGAGGAAAGCGCATTCGATACGCGCTCAACTGCTCTTCATCGAGCAAGTCGATCTTATTGAATACCTCGATGCGCGATATCTCATCTGCATCGATCTGAGCAAGAACTTCATTTACCGTATCTATCTGCTCTTTGAAATTAGGGTCAGAAGCATCAACGACATGAAGGATGAGATCCGCTCCACTGATCTCATCGAGCGTTGATTTGAACGCCTCTACAAGCGTGGTAGGAAGCTTTTGAATGAATCCGACCGTATCGGTTAACGTAAGCTCGCGCCCGTCGGGGATCACCAGTTTTCGGGTGGTCGAATCGAGCGTTGCGAAGAGCTTGTCATAGCTCAAGACTTCTGCACCGGTGATCGTATTCAATAAGCTCGATTTTCCTGCATTGGTATAGCCAGCCAAAGCAACCTTGAAGATCCCTGAATGATAACGCTGCTTGCGTTGCAAGGTGCGCGTTTTAGAGATATCAGCAAGCTCTCGCTTGATCGAGGTGATGCGCTTACGCACCATTCGGCGATCGACCTCGAGCTGGCTTTCGCCCTCACCGAAACGCGATCCAACGCCACCGCCCATTCGGTTCGACGCTAGATGCGCCCACATGCCGCGCAAACGCGGTAGCAGGTATTCGTTTTGAGCAAGTCGTACCTGAAGACGCCCTTCCCTACTGGTGGCATGAAGAGCGAAGATGTCTAAGATGAGCGCGGTGCGGTCGATGATCTTGATATCCTTGCCCACTTGCTTCTCTAGATTGGATTGTTGTGAAGGAGTGAGTTCGTCGTCGAAGATGACCAGATCAGCCGCATAGGATCGGCACAGCTGCGCTACCTCATCAACCTTTCCTGACCCGATGAAGGTGCGAGGATTAGGAGATTCAAGGCGTTGGAACGTTGTTGCTACTACCTCTGCTCCCGCCGTTTGTGCGAGTCGCTTCTGCAAGTGAAGACTCGGTTGGCCATTGTTGGTTAGGACGTTTGACGCCTACCAACACGGCTCGTTCCGCATAGTCTTGAGGGATTTTTTTCACATGAAGCTTTGCCAAAGCAGATGGATTCTCCTTAGTTGGTCTTGCATTATATTCTAACGTACGAGCGACTTTGAAGACTCTTGCCGGTAGCGTTCACAGATGATCGCAGTCATCTGCTCTACGGAAAGATCGTCTGCGTTAAGAGGAATCAAACGTTCATCGCGCCTGAACCACGAGCGCTGCCGCTTAGCATAGCGTCTTGTAGCGGTTTTGATCTGGCGAAATGCCCCATCAAGTGTGATCTCGCCCTTTTCATAGGCGATGATCTCCTTATACCCGATAGCCTTAGGGGCTGTGAGCGCTTCCTCGAAACCGCGAGCCATAAGTGCCTCAACCTCTTCAACGAGTCCCTCTTCGCGCATCATATCTACACGAGCATTGATGCGCTCAGCAAGGATGAATGGGTCAACCTCAAGGAAGAACCGTATGGAAGGTATTGCTTCCGGAAGTGATCTGATGTTCTTCACCTGATTAGCATAAGAAACGCCTTCTTCATGCATCTCGAGCGCACGGATCACGCGCTTGAAGTTATTCGGGTGGATGAGCTTGGCTGCAGCAGGATCCTTTTCGTTGAGCATGTTCCACAAGGCTTCATTTCCCTGTTGAGCCTGAAGAGCTTCATAATGAGCGCGCAGTGGGTTATCATCTTGTTCGCCTTCAGGAAAACGCATGTCTTCGAGTGCAGCCTGGACATAGAATCCTGTACCGCCTGAAAGGATAGGAACCTTATTGCGTGTGGCGATGTCCCTGAATGCTGCGCGTGCCTGATCTTGAAAAAGCTGCGCCGAATAGGACTGGCCGGGATCGACGATGTCGAGCAGGTGATGCTTTACTAGGCGCTCTTCGGGCTTCAGTTTTGCGGTGCCGATATCCATGAAGCGATAGATCTGCATTGAATCTGCACTCACCACTTCCCCATCGAGCTCAAGCGCTACCGACTGAGCAAGCGCTGACTTACCTGATGCTGTGGGACCGACGATCGAAACAACGAGCGCATCGTTTATGATTCCCGCTTTAGGTTCAGAAGAGGCGCTGTTGAGAGGATGCTGCAGAGAATGAGCCATGGTTTAAACAAGATGACCTTTGAGATACCAGGTTCGAGCTTCATCGATCTTCACCGACACGATCGTGCCCAAAAGATCTTCCAGCTTGACCCCCGAAGGAAGCGGAGCGTGAACCGTCTGATTCTTAGGACTCTTACCAGCAAGAATGGATGGATCGCGCTTTGAAGTGCCTTCAATCAAGACAGGAACAGTGGCTCCAAGATCTGCCTGATTGGCGCTAAAGGCACCCTGTTGTACGAGCTCAACTAACCGATCGAAACGATCCTGGATCTCTTCATGCGTAGAGGTTGGAGCAAGCTCAGCTGCAGGTGTCCCTTCACGCGGAGAATAGAGAAAGGTGAATACCTGGTGATAGCCAACCTGTTCGATGAGGCTGTAGGTATCGAGGAAATCTTGCTCGGTCTCTCCCGGGAATCCAACGATAACGTCAGTGGAAAGCGCGATATCAGGGCGCGCAAGTCGTAATTTGTCAATGAGTTCCAGATAGCGCTCGCGCGTATAGCGGCGATTCATCTCATGAAGGATCGCGTTGGATCCTGATTGAACCGGGAGATGCAGCGCGGGCATGAGATTGGGAAGCTCGCCGAACAGAGCGATCACTTCATCGGTCAGATCTTTCGGATGCGACGTGGCAAACCGCAAACGCTCGATGCCCGTATCGGAAACGCGTTTGAGAAGTTCGCTGAATTGCGGTGAGCCATAGAGATCACGCCCATAAGAATTCACATTCTGCCCCAGCAGTGTGATCTCCTTCACGCCTTCGTTAACGAGTGAGCGCGCTTCAGCGATGATGTCTTCGACCGTGCGGGACTTCTCGCGTCCGCGCACATAAGGAACGATGCAATAGGTACAGAAATTATTGCATCCAATGGAGATCGGAAGCCATGCTGACCAAGGAACCTCGCGACTCGTAGGCAAGCAGGTAGGAAATTCATCAGCAGCGTCAAGCACTTCAACAGCAGCAGTATGGCCAGCGATCGCTTGCTTGAGAAGCGATGGAACGCTCGAGAGGTTGAAGGTGCCGAATACGGCGCTTACGTGAGGCAACTCCTCGATCAGGTGCTCACCCTCATGCTGCCCGATACAACCCCCTATGCATACGATGCGCTCTTCAAGGTCGGAATGAGCAGGAAGCTCTATGTTCTTAAGAGAAGCAACTTGACCTTTGAGGCGTGTTTCTGCTGCTGCACGCACGCAGCACGTCATGTAAACGACGATCTCAGATTCTTCGATCGAATCGACATGACGTGCACCTTCAGCTTCGAGCATGCCAACGATGCGTTCTGAATCATGCTTGTTCATCTGGCACCCGAAGGTGATCACATGAAACGTGCGGTTTTGGAGTGAGGATGGAACAGGAGTCATGAAGACCTTCCCTGTGGGCTTAGCGAGGAACAACGCTGAATCTGATCGCTGTGCGATACTCGCCATCGATCACGATGTCGGCGAAAGAAGGAATACAAACGATATCGATGCCAACAGGAGAAAGGAAGCCGCGCGAGATCGCGATCGCTTTCACGGCCTGATTGACCGCCCCTGCACCAACCGATTGGATCTCTACGGGAACACCATCTTTGATCATGCCAGCTACAGCACCTGCAACAGATGCAGGAGATGATTTCGAAGAAACCTTTAGACAATGGATCTCGGATGATTGTGGAGCTGTCTCTTGTGAATTCGATTGAGGCATCGGTCGATCTTTCCAAGTTTGTAGTGCATCTAAACTGCTTTTATAGTGTGTGTTTATGATATTTTACCGATTCATAGATAATTACGCAATCCTCGGCAAATTCAGGATGCGAAACAGGGTTAATGCTCGGTCTCGAACGGAATGGTGATGGTGACCTTATCCGAGCCAGTGCGAATCTTCACGGCATCGGAACGCTTGAGATAATAATGCTCCGCTAAAGCATCGAAAGCCTGCTCAAGTGCTTTCTCAAACGTCTCATAGTCCTCTGGTGAAAGCTTGAGCTTGCGCTGTTCAGCATAAAGGCTCTTAGATGAACCATTCTCAGTCGCAGGATCTTGAGATTCAGAGGGTTTCGCGTTCTGTTCTCCTTCAAAGGACAATTGCTCGATAAAGGGCTTGAGCGGAGCGATCTGATCGTCGAGGATGCGCCTGGCGCTACGCGAGGAAAGAGGCAATCCGATCTCAGCCGCACGTTCGCTGAAGGTGTCTGGATCGAAGATGTACTTCAAATAGTTGAGCACGGTTTCTCGCTCAGGATGAAGGTTCTTCGAGCTAGATCCATCTTCGATCTCCTGCGTTGACGGTTCGTAATGAGAAAGGGTCGCGGCGATCTCCACTGGGCTTCCAAGGAAGATATCGAGGCTTCCTTGAGAATCGAGAGCGAATTCCATCACGATGCGCGCAATATTACGCGGACCACGCATGATCTGCTCTCCCCGCTCATTGATGTGAATATAAGGAAGAGAAGATTGATCGATGCGTTCAGACAGATGAGCCGTGAGCGCATGAAGACCAAGAGAGGTGCCTGCATCGCGCTCAGAGAAGAGCACAGAGGCTTCATCGACGTTTTCTTTAATGGAATAAAGCGCCATACCGCGGCCGTGCACACCCCAGCGATCCTCATGGAAGGTATCGAGCTTCGAGGTGACGAAGGGCTCGAAAACCGTGGCATGCAAATGCTCTGGAATGCCCGATCCATCATCAAGGACCGTAAGATAGCGGCACCCCTGCTCTTTCCAGCTTGCGATGAAGATGGCACTCGCATTCGCATCACGCGAATTACGGAGCAACTCGAGCACTACGTCCTCAAAACAGGTGATATCCTGCTTGGCCTGACGTCGTTGCGCCTCTTTGGCGCGTAAACGAACGAAGCCATCTCCGAGATTCTCTTGAACCCGGAGATAGCTTTCGCCCGTGATATCTTCTATGAATGATGAAAGATCATCGGTGCTCATGGTTACTACCGAAAGCGCTCTAAAAGAGCTTTACTTAGCGAAATCGACCGCACGTGTTTCGCGGATAACGACCACCTTGACCTGTCCAGGATATTTGGTTTCGCTCTGGATCTGCGCAGCGATGTCGTGAGCAAGGACCGTAGCACGCGCTTCATCGACCTTATCGGGCGTTACGATCACGCGCACCTCGCGGCCTGCTTGGATAGCGTGGGTCTGCTCAACGCCATCATAGGAGTTTGCGATCTCTTCAAGCTTCTCAAGGCGCTTGATGTAGGATTCAAGGTTTTCTTTACGCGCGCCTGGGCGTGCAGCTGAGACCGCGTCTGCGGCCTGTACGAGCACATCGATGACACTAGTGGGTTCGATATCGTTGTGGTGCGCTTCGATCGCGTGAACGATGGTTGCATCTTCGCCATAACGGCGAGCAAGATCGGCACCGATGACCGCATGAGAGCCCTCGACCTCGTGATCGATCGCTTTGCCAAGATCGTGAAGAAGACCCGCACGACGAGCAGGAACCGGATCAAGACCAAGCTCGGATGCCATGATGCCGCAAAGATAGGCAACTTCAAGAGAGTGCGTGAGCACATTCTGCCCATATGAGGTGCGATAGCGCAAACGGCCGAGCGTCTTCTCTAGCTCGGGATGAAGGTCATGGATGCCAGTATCGAAAGTGGCCTGAGCAGCAGCTTCCTTGATCTGCTGATAGACGTACTTCTTGGCTTTGTTGTACATCTCCTCGATGCGAGCGGGATGGATGCGCCCATCAGCGATGAGGTTCTGCATCGTAACGCTTGCGATCTCGCGACGCACGGGGTCGTGCGAGGAAACGGTAACGCACTCAGGGGTATCGTCGATGATGAGATTCGTTCCCGTGATCTGCTCGAATGAACGGATGTTGCGTCCTTCGCGACCGATGATTCGGCCCTTCAGGTCGTCTGAGGGGATATGGATCGTGGAGACAGTGATCTGCGTGGTGTAATCTGCAGCGATGCGCTGGATCGCAAGGCTCAAGATCTCACGCGCTTTCTTATCAGCTTCAGCACGCGTGCGCATTTCTGCATCGCGAATGATGGTGGCAGATTCATGAACCACCTCATCTTTCAAGCCATCAAGAAGCTGAACCTTCGCTTCATCGCTCGTAAGACCAGCGATCTGCTCCAAGCGCGCATTGATCTTCTTCTGCGAGACGTTCAGATCGTGCTGGCGTTTATCAAGCTGACCCTGCAACGAGGAGATCTGATGTTCGCGCTTGTCGATGAACTCGCTGCGCTTATCAAGATTCTCTTCGCGTTGGATGAGACGATTTTCCGTAGAGCGGATCTTTTTCATGCGCTCTTTGCTCTCGTTCTCCACATCTTGCTTGATCTTGAGTGCCTCATCCTTTGCTTCGACGAGCGCTTCGCGGCGCATGTTTTCCGCTTCGCGCTGTGCATCGGAGACGATCGCTTGTGCTTCTTTTGCGGCAGCCTTGGAGCGACCTTTCTGAACCTTGAGCATCAAGAAATAACCGATGAGGAAGCCAACGATGATCGCAATTGCGGCTATGATGATAACCTCAAACACAACTCTTCCTTCCTATTTTCCTGGTATAAACTGGTGTTTTGGCAATAAAAAAGCCTAGTAACAACCAGGCATGAGTACGCGCAAACACCTTGCGTATAGTGAAAGATATTCTCTGTTATATACAAAGCGTCTTGATGACGCGAAAACTCAAGCTAGAAAAATGATAAAGGAAAGGGCACGTTTTGCCTAGCAGAAGAGCGCCTAAAGAGCGAGAACTCACGCAAAATGCATTACTGGTCTTCTCGCTCTGCTATCCAGCTCTTGACCGCACTGCTTGCCACGCTTGACGAAAATCCGTTACGAATGAGCTTCGCGTAGGCCGCTTGCTTCTTGTTCTTCGCGCGCGGTGGCTTACGCTCGAGCAGACGAATCGCGTTGTCGAGCTGGCTCCCCTGCTCTTCAAGAAACGCATCAGGAAAACCAGGGATGGCATAGGCATCGATCTGATGACCTTTCAGGTCACGCACGATGCCATTGATCCCTTTTGACGCGCGCAAGCGCATGCGAATGAAACCTTCAGCGAAGCGCGCATCGTCCAAATAGCCACAGCGCAGAGCGCGTTCGAGCGATTCGGCAATAGCACGTTCGGTATAGTGATCGCGCTGGAGACGAGAACGGGTTTCGGTGACCGAACGATCACGCACCGCAAGCAAGCGCTCGATCTTACCAAAAGCAGCATTCGCATTGTCGTTGTATTCATCCAGTGCTTCGTTGGTATGCGGCAAGCGAGCAGGAGCGGAGCCATCGAGGGCTCTCGATGGCAGAGACGACGACTCCTGCTCGTGTAGAAGGTTCTTCTGGATGTAATCCTTATCGATGAGCATACGTCTACCTTAGGCGTTCGCTTATTCGCCCTGAGCCTGCTGCTGTGCAACTTCAGACGCTGCTTCTCCCCAATCGATGGTAGGAAGATCGAAATGCTGACGAACCTTGTTCTCGATCTCGTTACGAAGATCGGGGTTTTCTTGCAGCGTGCGCTTAGCAGCATCGCGCCCCTGACCAAGGCGCTCTTCGCCATAGTTGAACCAGGAACCGCTCTTATTCACAATACCGGCTTCCACGCCCATATCGAGCACGCAGCCTTCCTTCGAAATGCCTTCGCCATACATGAGGTCGAATTCTGCTTGACGGAAAGGTGGTGCGACCTTGTTCTTGACGATCTTCGCACGTACACGATTACCGATGAATTCGCCATCTTTCTTCATGGACTCGATACGGCGGATATCGATACGCACAGACGAGTAGAACTTGAGCGCGCGGCCACCCGTGGTGGTCTCTGGGCTTCCGAACATGACACCGATCTTCTCGCGCAACTGATTGATGAAAATGCAGGTGGTATTAGATTTAGAAAGAGAACCCGTGAGCTTGCGCAATGCTTGGCTCATGAGGCGGGCTTGCAGGCCGACCGTAGCATCGCCCATTTCGCCTTCGATCTCGGCGCGTGGCACCAAAGCTGCGACCGAGTCGATGACCACGCAATCGATCGTGCCGCTGCGAACGAGCAGGTCGCAGATCTCGAGTGCTTGCTCACCGGTATCAGGCTGCGAGATGAGCAGCTCATCGACATCGACACCGAGACGTGCTGCATAGACAGGGTCGAGCGCATGTTCAGCATCGATGAAGGCAACGATGCCTCCCGCCGCCTGCGCTTCAGCGATGATATGAAGTGCGACTGTGGTCTTACCGCTTGATTCAGGGCCATAGATCTCGACGATCCTGCCACGCGGTACTCCACCAATGCCAAGAGCGACATCGAGTGGCAGCGCTCCGGTAGGGATAGCCTCAACATTGAGGGCCGTGCTTTCGCCGAGCCGCATGATGGCGCCTTTGCCGAACTTCTTCTCGATCTCGTCGGTAGTGATTTTAAGCGTGGATTCTTTATCCTTGATCATTGGTTCTCCTTATCAGAACACGAAGTGATACTTACAAGATAACCGAACACCTGTTCGATTTCAATATCTCTATCTGAAATAATAGACAGGAAACCTTATATTTTTTTGAACTTTATCTGATACTTTTTTTCGAGCGAACTCACGTAAAACTCAAATTTGCTCAAACGTTGGCGTGTGAACCGCATTCGCCCACGAATTAAGAGCCATCCACTACATGAACGTTCTAAAGAACGGCAAGTTCATCTTCGAAGAGCATGAGCGCATGAGCCACGGTCTGCTCGCGCACACTCGCGCGATCCCCCGCAAAATGCATGACCTCCGCACGGCTTCCCCGAGAGCTATCGACGCCGAACCAAACGGTACCGACAGGCTTCTCAGGCGAGCCTCCACCTGGTCCTGCAACTCCAGTTACCGCAACAGCAACCGTAGTGGAAAGAGCGCTCCGTGAGCCCTGCGCCATCTGAATGGCCACCGGTTCGCTCACTGCTCCGTAGTGTTCAAGGTCTGAAGCGCTCACGTTGAGCAAGTGGTGCTTGACCTCATTCGAATAGCTCACCACACCGCCCTCAACAACAGAAGAGCTTCCCGGAACTGCGGTAAGAGAGCCTGCGATCAAGCCACCTGTGCAGCTTTCTGCGGTAGAGAGCTTGGCGCCTTTCTCTAGAGCGAGCGCGATCAACGCCGCTGCACGCGCGATGATCTCATCAGAGAGAACAACAGGGTCTTCTCCCGCCGCCTCAGCGTCATCGATCTTGCCTTCACCGGGAACGAAGCGCAGGATCGAGCGGCATTTCGCCAGATAATCGAGCATCGAGATAACAGTAAGCACAAGCGCGATGATCATGACGATCCATGAAACAACATAGAGCGGTGTCTCGATCGCTGGCGTAGAGATAAACGGTTCGGAGTCCTTGATGATAAAGAGCAGGATCGCGATGATCTGGAAGACGGTCTTTGCCTTGCCATACCAACTTGCTGCGATGACCACCCCTTCAGAAGCAGCGAGCATGCGCAGGCCCGATACGATGAATTCGCGCGTGAGAATGATGAGTGCAACCCACGAAGGCAAGATCTGGAGCTCGCATAATGCAAGGAGCGCCGCAGCAACGAGGATCTTATCAGCCAGTGGATCCATGAACTTGCCGAAGTTCGTCACCTCTCCCCTGCTGCGCGCAAGATAGCCATCGAGCGCATCAGTACAGGCGAGCACCACGAACAGAAGCGCCGCGAGCCAGGGCTTCAGCAGCTCGGCCTCATTCCAGTCTGGGAACCACGTTGGCCAGGGGCTCACGCATGCAACGAAGAATACCGGCACGAGCAAGATACGGATGAGCGTGACGATATTGGCAGGTGTCCAGATCGTTGTAGGAGCTGCAGGTTGTGAAGAAGCGTTATCGCGCACGCGAACCCTCCATTTCGTAGTAAAGCACATCTTCGATCACGATCGGAACGACCTCGCCAACCTTTCCTTCATCGATGAACGTGACCCCATCGACATCGGGCGCTTGATAGGCGCTTCGTCCGAACAGCGCACCATCTTCTTCTTGCCCTAGCACGAGTACATCGACTTCTTTGCCGATGAAACGCGCAAGGGAAGTTTGCGAAACACTATCGGCAAGATCTCGCAACGTGCGCAAGCGCTCGAGCTTAGTCTCCTCATCGATCTGATCAGGAAGCACAGCAGACTTGGTTCCCTCTTCAGGCGAATACGCGAAGACGCCCACATAATCGAAGTCAGCCTCTGAAACGAAGTCGCAGAGCGCCTCGAATTGTTCATCGGTCTCACCGGGAAAGCCTACGATGAAGGTAGTACGCAGGGCGATGAGCGGGAACTTCGAGTGGATAAGGGCAAGAAGTTCCTGGAACTCTTCGCGCGAACCGCGACGATTCATCGCTTTGAGCAGATCAGCATCGACATGCTGGAGCGGAATATCGAGATAGTTGCAGATGTTTTCATGCACCACCATGACATCGAGCAACTCTTCATCAACATGTTCGGGTTGAATGTAGAGCACGCGAAACCAGGTGGTAGGAAATGCAGAAGCAAGGCTATCGAGCAACCAGGCTAGACTACACTTTGGCTCGAGATCGCTCCCCCAGATGCCGGTATCTTGCGCGATGAGCACGATCTCTTGCGTGCCTTGGCGAACGAGCTGCGCTATCTCAGCATGGATGGCTTCATAGGAAAAACTGTGATAGCGGCCACGAATAAAGGGGATCGCACAGAACGAACAGAAGCGATTGCAGCCATCGGATATCTTCACATATTCACTTGGGCCTGCATTCAACCGCGGTGGATTAGCTGAAACGTCACAAACATCTTCGGGCATGGGAGCATCAAACAACTCATCGAGCTTCATGGCGATCGAGTTTTCTTCGGCGCAAGGGACGAAAAGATCGGGTTCGGTCAATTCCTCGATGAGCTCTTCGCCAAAACGCGCAGGAAGGCAGCCGGAAACGACCAGTTTCGTACGACCGCTCTCCACAGAAGGAAGGCTCGCAACATCGAAGATGACATCCAAGTTCTCTTCGATCGCCTCACGCAAGAACGAACAGGTATTGACGATGATCGCATCGAGCGCTTCAGTAGTGCAACCATTGCCGTCTTCAGCTTCTTCGAGCAGCTCCTGATCGACTACCTTGTAACCCGCCTGCGCGAGACGTGCAGCCATATGAGCCGAATCGACTTCGTTCTTCGCACACCCTAACGTGATGAACGAAACTCTTTTTTGAGAAGCTCCCTGCATTAGCGATAGTTGGTGAACTGAAGCGGCTGGCCGTAATCTTGTTCCTTGAGAAAAGCGATCACTTCCTGGAGCGTATCGAGCTTAGGCCCAGAAACACGGAGCTTATCACCTTCGATGGTGACCTTTACCTTGAGCTTGGTCGCCTTGATATCCTTATTGATCTTACCAGCGGTTTCTTTGTCGATCCCATCTACGATAGAAGCGGTTTGCTTGACCGTTCCACCAGAAGCAGCTTCAACTTTGCCCCAATTCACCGCTCCTAGATCGATCCCACGCTTGATGAGCTTCGAAGAGATGATATCGATCACTTGCTTAGCAACGAAATCGCTCGGTGCGCTTACCGTGAGCGTCTTATTGGCTTTATCGAGAGAGATCGATGCACCAGAATCTTTGAGGTCGTAGCGCTGAGCGATCTCCTTCTTTGCCTGCCCGAACGCATTGTCGACTTCCTGGATATCAACCTGTGATACTACATCGAAACTTGAGTCTTTTGCCATGATGTTCCTTTCATAGTAAAGAGTTGTGAACGCGCTATTCACTCGTACGTGAAGATCCCGAAGAGGATCCCGATGAAGATGACGAAGAAGAGCTGCCTGAGCTTGAGCTGGAAGAACCTGAAGAGCTTGAAGAATCTCCCCTAGTGCTCGCCGTAGGCGTCGTGCCCGAAGTGGAGCTTTGAGGACGTTGCACCTCAGGGTGATCAGCGTACCACTTGTTCAAGATCTCGTTGAAGTTGAACGTGACGCTCGCAACACCGCGGCTATTCTCTTCAAGCGTTTGCTCCACTCCGTCTACCTTGAGAACGAGGTTGTTCGGATTGGAGGTAACGAACTTGATGTTGCCAGAGCTCGTATAGGTCTGCGTTGCCTGCCCGCGCACATCGCCCGCCTCCTTCGTGGAGCCATCGACGATCACTTCGATATAGGCTTCCTTGCCTGCAGGTACTTCATAGGAAAGGGTGAAGTCGGTCGGTGCGACTGCTTGAGGCTCTTGGCTAGCCTGATCATCGCCGTTCTCTTGGCTCTCGATTCCCGTAACAGGGATGTTCTGAACATCGTTTTGATTGTTCGAGCAGGACACGATGGAGACGATAACGACAATGAGAATGATGATAACGACCGCTGCACCGATGATGATGGGCATACGATTGCGCGGCGCATGCCCCATGCCGCGTGAAGGGTTCGCATAGAGGTTCACGTATTTTCCATCAGGGATCGCTTCACGTCGTGCAGGATGCAGCTGTGGATCATCGCTACGGCTTTGACGCGCTTGAGCACGAGCGCGTACTTCTGCCATATGATCGTTGTCATCGGGCATATCGGAATAGATGCGCCTTCCACTGCGCGTGGTGTCACCATCGTTGACGCGCTGGCGATTCGAAGAGACCGCTTTGAATTGGTTGGTTGGCTGGCGCTTTCCCGGGCGCGAGGTAGCTCGCGAGGTGTTCTGATGCATGTAGCGGTTCTCGATCGCATTCTGGTGAGCACGACCTATCTGGTTAGCGTAGCTCTCGTCAAGATACATGCGGGTAACATCATTCGCATTCAGACCAAGGAAACGCGCATAGGCATTGATCATGTTGCGCGAATAGCCACGTGGAGGCATGCGATCGAAATCGCTGTTCTCAATTGCCTCTAAGATATCGGGACGGATACGCAGGCGACGAGACACCGCATTGAGCTCGTACCCTTTCGAGATGCGCGCCTCTTTGAGCACGCTACCAAAGCTTATATGGTTCACGGTAACCCTCCATCGTTTTCCTCAAACGCGCGAATGGTTTCAAGTTCGACTGAATCGACGAGCACTTCGCGAGGTTTAGAGCCATTGGGCGGACCAACGATCCCTTTCGCTTCGAGTAAATCCATTATACGACCTGCGCGGGAATAACCAACGCTCAATCGGCGCTGAAGATTCGAAGTAGAACCCATGCCGGTCGAGCAGACGATCTCGGCGGCTTCCCACACCAGCGGGTCATCCGATACTCCACCCGAAGAACCGCTGCCATCAGGTGAGGAATCACCCAGTGTGATGAGGTTCGTGGAGAGGATATCGTTATGGTACTCGGGCTCGCCCTGTTCTTTGAGGTGCTCCACCACTGCGGCGATCTCGTCCTCCGAAACGAAACACCCTTGGATACGCTGTGGTTTTGCCAGTTCGGGCTTGGAAAGGAGAAGGTCTCCTAAGCCGATGAGGTTCTCAGCACCAGGCGTATCGAGCACGACGCGCGAGTCGATGCCCGAGGCAACGTTGAAGGCGATACGGTTGGTGATATTCGCCTTGATAAGACCGGTAACCACGTTGGTCGAGGGGCGCTGAGTCGCGACGATAAGATGTATGCCCGCCGCACGAGCAAGCTGTGCCAAGCGCGAAATAGAGAATTCGACCTCTTTGCCCACGTTCATCATGAGATCGGCAAGCTCGTCGATGATGATGACGATATAGGGCAGCTCTTCGAGCACCTCAGCGTTCTCAGGGTCCTTCTCAGCTGCCTTCTTGCTCTCCTGAGCCTTCGCATTGTATTGACCGATGTTGCGCGCACCAAGGCCAGAGAACACTTTGAGCCTGCGCTCCATTTCAGCGACCGCCCACGCGAGCGCACTCGCTGCTTCACGCGCTTCGGTCACAACGGGAACGTAAAGATGCGGGATGCCGTTATAGGGAGTGAACTCGACGCGCTTCGGGTCGATCATGATGAAGCGCACCTCAGCAGGTGTTGCGCGCATGAGAATCGACATGATCATAGCGTTGATGGAGACTGATTTACCTGAACCGGTGGTACCGCCGATGAGCAAGTGAGGCATCTTGGCAAGATCGGAAACGATGCACTCCCCTTCCACGTCCTTACCGATCGCGATCTGGAGCGGTCCGCCCTTAGTGCCCTTGAGCACATCGCCAAGATAGACCGTCTGACGTACCTGGTTAGGAACTTCGATGCCCACATAGTTCGTACCAGGGATCGGTGCGAAGATACGCACACCTGGCGACGCCAGTGCGAGTGCGATGTCGTCAGTGAGATTCGAAACGCGATTGACGCGCACACCAGAGGGAAGATCGACCTTGAAGAGCGTGACCGTAGGGCCGGCTACCCACCCCACCACATCGGCATCGACGCCGAAATCATGGAGCGTATCTTCAAGGTTCTGCGCCACGATCTTGAGCGAGGCATCGGTCTCTGCATGCTGGTTCTCTGCAGAAGATACGTTCAAGAGGTTGAAATCAGGAAGCGTGAAACCATCGAGCGGCTGCGGTATGGCGCTCGGGACGGCCACGCGCTTCTTCTTCGGCTTTTTCCCTGCCTGTTCGGCCTTGTCGCTCTTAGCTGCCACTTCTTCTGCATCGAGCAGGACCGTCTTCTGTTCGTGCGCGCCTGCTGCGGGTGTTTCGGGAGCATCAGAGAGCTTATGCTTGCGCGGACCAAGCTTTCGAGTGAGAGACTGGGCTTCTTTTGCCTGTTCATGATCGAGCACGCGGGTCTTGAGCGCCTCTTCCGGAAGCGGAGCGTGAGCAGGAGCGGGGTGCGCTGATTCGCTCCCTTCGATCTTACGAGGATCGATACGTTGAGAGAGACGACGGCGCGCAAGCGGATGCTGGTTTTGCGTATGAGCAAGGTTCATACGTGCGAACAGCGCCGCTTCGCTCTCCTCTGCTTCTTCTCGCGCACGGCGCTCATCACGCATGCGCTCGAATGCTGCGGAGATCGAGAATCCGATGATGAGGATGCCGACGACGAAAAGCCCCACGATGATGATGAGCGAAACGGTGAAGCCGAACAGGCGCAGGAGCACCCAAGCAAACGCTCCTCCGCAGTAGCCGCCGTAATTCACGAGCGTGAGGGGATTGAAGACGATGTTGGGATCGACCTCAGCATTGGGCATGAGCATCGAAAGCAGCGTGAGCAGCGTAAGGAAGATGATGAGCGACCCAAGCGCCGTACGCGCAGGAACAAGGCCCGCATCGAAACGGAGCAAATAAGTGATCGCAACTACCAAGAGGAAGAATGGCAACACATAGGCCCCGATACCGAAAGCATTATGAAGCCCCGCCCCCAGTAAGGAGGTGACCATGCCATCGGGAGGAAGCAAAGCGGTGATGAACAGCGCCACAGCAAGCACCGCGAGCACCACGCCAGCGATATCGTGTTTTGTGCGTGAATCGAGCAAAGCACCTTGTTGCACAGGTGCTTGCTTTTGATAATTACCGGGTTTTCCTTTGACCGCGCCTTGAGCAGAAGACCGCTTCGTTGAAGCGCTCATCCCTTTTTGCGAGGCTCCGCGCGAGCGATTGTCGGGCTGCCTGGCCATGTAAACCTTTCTGTAGTGCGTTTAATAGTGTGATAAAGGTTTCTGTATGAATTATAGACTAAAGCTCAAGGATATTCACGATGACAAGCGGCCGCTGGTTCGTGCGTTCCCAAAGCACGGAAAGCAGCGCACTTCGAGCGATCTTTCGCGTTTCGCGCGGCGGCTCTTCCTTCGAGAGCGAACGCTGTATCGCATTCGAGACCGCTTTGCTCACCGCTTTCACCAGTTCAGGATCATCACCGCCGGGAATGCCATGCATCTCGACAAGAACAGGCGTTACCAGTGAACGGCTCTTTCTATTCACGGCGCACGCGATGCTCGCCACACCTTGCGCGCCGAGGCTCGAACGCTCATGGAGTACCATTTCGGACGTGTCGCCCACAGAAAGACCATCAACAAGTACGATGCCGCTCGGCACCGATTCGCCGATCTTGATCCCCTTAGAGCTCAGTTCGATCGATTCACCATTCTCAAGGATGAAGACATCTTCAGGCGAAACGCCCGTTGCTTCAGCAAGATTAGCATGTGCGCGCAAGTGGGTCGCTTCACCGTGAACCGGCAAGAACGCTTGAGGGCGCACGATGGACAAAACGAGCTTGAGCTCTTCAGCGCCCGCATGACCAGACACATGCACGCAGGCGCGCGATTTGTCGTAGACATCCGCACCGATCTTCGCAAGCGAGTTCACCACGCGCGTGACCGCTTTCTCGTTACCCGGAACCGGCGTGGCCGAGATGATGACCGTGTCGCCTTCATCGATCGAGATGGTCTTATGGTTGCCCCCGGCGATACGTGCCAGCGCTGAAAGCGGTTCGCCCTGAGAGCCGGTACACATGACTACGTAGCTATCAGGCGGCATTCCCTTCAGGTCGTACGCGTCGATGATGTCCTTATCGAAGATGTTGAGGTAACCCAAACGGCGGGCGATGTCGGTATTCTGGACCATCGAGCGCCCCGTGACGGCAACCTTACGACCGTTCTTCACGGCCGCATCACAGATCTGCTGCATACGATGAATATGCGAAGCGAACGAAGCGACGATCACGCGCCCCTTCGCCCCCGAGATGATACGATCGAGCGCTTTGCCCACTTCAGCTTCTGAAGGCGTGAAGTTGGGGTTCGTTGCGTTCGTCGAGTCGGAGAGCATAAGATCGACGCCCTCTTTGGCGAAGCGTGCCAAGGCTGCAAAATCGGTCTGAACGCCATCGATCGGCGATTGATCGAGCTTGAAATCGCCCATATGGAGCACGTTGCCTGCAGGAGAACGATAGAATACGCCCACAGCATCAGGGATAGAATGGTTCACCGCGAAGAATTCCGCCTTGATGTATCCAAGGTCGATCGTCTGCCCTGGCTTGATCTCGCAGAGTTTCGCGTTCTTGATCTTGTGCTCCTTGAGCTTGCCTTCGATAAGGCCGAGCGTGAGCTTGGTCGCATAGATCGGTACTTGCTTGCCCAGATCCTTCAGAAGATACGGCAAAGCGCCCGTATGATCTTCGTGGCCATGCGTGATGATGATGCCACGCAGCTTATCGGCGTTCTCGAGCACGTAGGTGTAGTCTGGCAGGATGAGGTCGATGCCCGGATGGTCATCATCGGGGAACATGAGACCCGCATCGTCGAGCACCATGTCGTTCTTGCATTCGAAGACCGTCATGTTCTTGCCGATCGCATCGAGCCCGCCAAGGGGGATGATGCGCAGCGTTGCTTTAGGATCGCGCTTTGTCTGATTCTGCTTCGGACGACGATTATTGTTCTTCTTGTTTTGATTGTTCGATTTGTTATTGCCCTGCTTTGAGCCATTTACTTTGGAAAGCTTGGGGCGCTTTCGTTCAAGCTGAACGTGCTTGACAGTTTCATTGTTGCGTTTGTTCTGGTTTTTCGATTCTGTCTTTTGTTGCGCCATTTCCTCTCATTTCTAAACAGCACGCCCTTGTGCGCTTAGACGTGCTGTTTCTTGCATAGATGGTTACTTCAAAACGCCAACTTGGCGCATTACTTCTGCGAGTTCGGCTGATTGTTCAGCCGTTGCGTTGACGAGCGGCAAACGCACGCCGCCAACAGGGAATCCGAGCAGGTTCAAAGCCTCTTTCACCATGATAGGATTAGAGGTGATGAAAAGCTCGTTCATGAGCGGAAGAAGGGCCTCGTTAGCCTTTGCGGCTGCTTCGAAATCTCCCGCTGCGCAGAGATCGACGATCTCCTTCATGCGATCGGGTGCTACGTTTCCGATGGTGGAAATGACACCGGCACCACCGAGCTTCATGATGTCGTAGGTAAGGGCATCATCTCCTGAATACACCTCGAAGCCTTCTGGCGCACCTGCCAGAATAGCTGCAACCTGTTCGAGATTGCCCGATGCTTCTTTGATCGCAACGATATTATCCACTTCGTTCGCCAGGCGAAGGGTCGTTTCCGCGGTCATGTTGATGACGCAACGACCAGGGATGTTGTAGAGGATGCACGGAAGATCAATGCTTCCTGCGATGGTCTTGAAGTGCTGATAGAGACCTTCTTGCGGAGGCTTGTTGTAGTAAGGGACCACGAGCATGAAGCCATCCACACCCAGCTTCTGCACATCACGCGCGAAATCGACCGTGTCAGCCGTGCAGTTGTCACCCACGTTGGCGATAACGGGCACTTCCCCATCGATCTCAGAGACGACCGCCTCGAAGAGCTTCATCTTCTGGGGATAGAACACCGTAGGGCTTTCACCAGTGGTGCCATTGATGATGAGCGCATCGGCACCGTTCTCAACAAGACGACGAGCCAACGCACGCGCTTGTTTGAGGTCGAGATCGAGGTTCTCGTCGAACGGAGTGACCATTGCGGGAATCATACGACCAAAACGAGGCGCTGTTGCTGCTGACATTGTTATCTCCTAACTACGAGCCAAGACACGCGCAAATAGATACGAGCGGAACGGTTGCCACTCGATTGCTGCTCATATTATGGCATGAGCAGCGCGCAACTCTTACATGAAGTTCTCTAAACCGACAATAAGACCATGCTGTGCGCCAACATTGCGAATGCCGAGCAAGACACCTGGCATATAAGAGGTGCGATCCCATGAATCGTGACGGATCGTGAGCGTCTGGCCCATCGAGCCGAAGACGACCTCCTGCGAAGCCACATAGCCCATGGAGCGCACTGAATGAACAGGAACACCTGCCACTTCGGCACCGCGCGCGCCTTCACAGCCAGCGTTCTCGGTCTCTTTGCCCGGAGCAACGCTATCGCGTCCACGGGACTCTTGGATGATCTCAGCCGTGCGTACTGCAGTACCGGAAGGGGCATCCTTCTTATTGGCATGATGGAATTCAATGATCTCGGCCTCAGGGAAATAAGGCGCTGCGATCTTGGCAAACTCCATCATCAGCACGGCACCGGTCGTGAAGTTCGGAGCGTAGAACAAGCAAGCGCCATCAGCAGCACTCGAAGCAAGCTCTTGCAAGGTATCCTGACTCATGCCCGTGGTACCGACTACACAATCGATGCCAGCAGGAAGTGCGACCGCTAAGGTCTTTGCAACGACATCGGGTTGGGTGAAATCGACGAGCACGTCGAACTGTGCGCCTGCGAGAGCCTCATCGATCGTGGCGAAGGTCGGGAATGCTTGCTCGGTCGCATACGGATCGATGCCACACACGACTTCCATATCGTCTGCTGCGCTCACCGCATCAACAACGGCAGAGCCCATCCTTCCTGAATAGCCTGCTACGGCAACTTTGATCATGCTTTCTCCTTAGACTAGGTGATGGATTGAGGATCTAAGCGATCATCTAGAGTGCGCCGATCGCTTCTTGAAGTGCACGGGCGAGCTGATCGGGGCAGCTCGTGGGGCGTTTGCCGCAGGTAGTGCCCTTCAAGATCGAGATGATCTCTTCGGCAGGCTTCCCCACTACCAAGCGCGAGATGCCTGTTTGATTTCCATTGCAGCCGCCATCGAATTCAACGGCCGTGATGATGCCGTTATCATCGATGTCGAAATTGATCGTACGTGCACAGACGCCGCTCGTTTTATAGCTATACATCGAATCCTCTTCTCCAATGAAATAGGTTTGAGCACTAGTGTACGACAAAGCGCACAGACGCGCGAAGTGCTGCCGGTGAAGAACAACAAAAAGCCCCTCACGTCTTATGGTGAGAGGCTTATTCGCTTTATGCCATATTCTGACTAATTGTGACGACGGCGTGGCTTACGATTGCCATTGCCGTTCTCCTTGCCATGGTTGTTGAAGCCCTGACCAGGACGCGGTCCATCGCTCTTCACATCAGGCTTATCGAGACGATCTAGCGAGATCTTGCCGTTGTCGCCCACTTCGATGACCTCGACCTTCACGATATCGCCGATGTTCATCACATCTTCGACCTTCGCTACACGACCGTTGGCCATGCGCGAGATGTGGAGCAGGCCATCCTTACCAGGAGTGAGGCGGATGAACGCACCGAAATCCTTGATGCCGACCACTTCGCCTTCGTAGACCTCTCCCACTTCGGGAACCTTCACGATACCAAGGATCGCCTCGCGTGCAGCATTGCCGCTCTCAGCGTTGGTAGAAGCAACATGCACGGTGCCGTCTTCCTGCACCTCGATCGTTGCGCCAGTTTCTTCCTGAAGGCCACGGATGACCTTACCGCCTGTACCGATGACGTCGCGGATCTTATCAACGGGGATATGAATGGTCTCGATATGCGGAGCATAGGGTGAGAGCTCGTTGCGCGGAGCATCGATAGCTTCGAGCATCGCATTCATGATGAACGCACGACCTTCTTTAGCCTGATTGAGCGCGCGAGCAAGGATATCGACCGAAAGGCCACGTGCCTTATTGTCCATCTGAAGTGCGGTGATGCCCTTTTCGGTACCGCAAACCTTGAAGTCCATATCGCCCAAGAAGTCTTCTAGACCCTGGATATCGGAGAGGATGACGATATCGTCGCCTTCCTTGATGAGGCCCATCGCGATGCCAGCAACGGGAGCCTTGATAGGCACGCCAGCATCCATGAGTGCCAGCGTAGAGCCGCAGGTAGAAGCCATAGAGGAAGAACCGTTCGATTCGAGCACCTCAGATACGACGCGGATGGAATACGGGAATTCATCTTCGCTCGGAAGGACCGGGATGAGCGCGCGTTCAGCGAGCGCACCATGACCGACTTCGCGGCGCTTCGGTGCCCCCATGCGGCCAACCTCACCCGTGCAATATGGCGGGAAGTTGTACTGATGCATGTAGCGCTTACCCTCTTCAGGCCAGATGGTGTCGAGACGCTGCCATTCATTGAGCATACCGAGCGTACAAACGGAAAGCGCTTGGGTCTGACCACGCTGGAAGAGGCCAGAACCATGGACGCGAGGCAGATAGCCCGCAACGATGTGGAGCGGACGGATCTCGGTCGAGGTACGGCCATCGGCACGTTCGCCCGTTTCGATGACCATCGCGCGCATAGCGTGCTTTTCGAGCGACTTGAGCTCAGCTGCGATGTCGGAGCCCCAAGCAGCACGCTCCTCTTCGGTGAATTCGTTTTCCTTGATAGATGCTTTGAGCTCATCGACCTTGGCCATACGAGCATGCTTGTCAGCATCTTTGAGCGCAGCACTCATAGCATCGAAGAATGGCTCAATACGCGCTGCGATGGAAGGATCAGCTACGTGAACCGGCCATTCGCGCGGTTCAGGAGCAACCTCAGCAAGGAATGCGCTCTGCTCTTCGCAGAATGCCTTGATGGCTTCCTGACCGAAGGTCATCGCAGCGAGCATATCCTCTTCAGAGATCTCTTGAGCGCCCGCTTCGACCATGGAGATATAGTCGGCGGTACCAGCGATAGTGAGTTCGAGATCGGAATTCTCATCCTCTTCAACGGTGGGATTCACGATGAATTCGCCGGTCTCGATATTGCGGCCGATACGTACGCAGGCAGCAGGGCCATCGAACGGCGCACTTGCGCACATGAGCGCAGCAGAAGCACCCATAACGGAGATGCAGTCGGGCAGATCTTGCGTGTCAAGCACGAGCGGCGTTGCCACGATGTGCACTTCCTGCTTGAAGCCATCGGCAAAGCCGGGGCGGATCGGACGGTCGATCATACGTGCGGTGAGGATGCCATGATCGGAAGGCTTCGCTTCGCGCTTGAGATATCCTCCAGGGATGCGACCGACCGCATACATCTTCTCGATGAAGTCGACGGTGAGGGGGAAGAAATCGTAGTCCTTCTCAGATTCAGAGATGACCGCCGTTACGAGGACGGTGGTATCGCCCTGAGTGACGACCACTGCACCAGATGCCTGCTTGGCAAGCTCACCAGTGGAGAGGGAGTACTCTTTCCCGTAGAGTTCGAATGTTCTAGTGACTTTTTTCATGTATCGTTCTTTCTCTTTCTTCCTGCCGGATTGCAGTGAAGCTTCTTCGCAGGCAAAGCGTTCTGCCCACCCGAGCAACACCGTCTCTACGATGCCGACCGTTTATACACAAAAGCCCGCGAGGTGCGGGCTCAAGGTGACCTTAGATGTTGTCGCGAATACCGAGCTTCTTGATGAGTTCGCGGTATTCGAGGATGTCGCGGTTCTTGATGTAGACGAGCAAGCGACGACGCTTACCAACGAGCATGAGCAGACCGCGGCGCGTATGGTGATCCTTGGGGTGCTCTTTGAGGTGCTCGGTGAGGTTGCGGATGCGCTCGGTGAGGATCGCGACCTGAACTTCAGCGCTACCAGAATCCTGAGCATTCTTGCCATATTCGGCGATGAGCTCTGCGGTGCGCTCCTTTGAGATGCTGTCTTTGTTTGCCATTGTTCCACCTTTCTTGTTGTTGGCATTGGAACTGGGTTGATAAGCGGTGGTGCATATCGACCAAGTACCAAAACGCTGTTTTGCAGCCGTTTAATTATAGAGGTACGCCCGGCGAACTCAAGACACGATTTGCGCGAGCGGCGCGAACGAGATCAGATAGACGAGTTGAATACATTCTTGAACAGGAACGTAAGCGATTTCATGGAGATTCCGAGGTGAAGATGGATCCATTCGTTCGTGAACACGAGCGCTTCTTCGAGCACCCCAGCAGGAACCTGATACGCCTCGATCTCTTGAAATGTTGAATAGAGCAACGTATTGCACCACTGGAGCACTCCTGCGCTCACGAGCGTGGTCTCATGGTGCGCCGCGCAGCGAGCGCACACCACTCCCCCGTCGAAGAACGAGAAAGTCTGCCGCGTTCCTTCTGCAAGCTCAGGCGTATCACCACATCCTACGCACTCTGTGAACGAAGGACGGAACCCAAGGAATGCCAGTGCCTTCAGGAGCCCCGCAAGCGTAGCTACGAGCGGATCGTTAGGAGTGGTTGCAATGGAATGAAGCGCTGCACGCGAAAGCGCGAACAAGCGCGCGGTCGGCTGGTTCTCGTACGTTGACTTCGCAAGGAGCTCGACGATCGGCGCTGATGCGCTCGAACGAAAGAAATCGTTCCTGAGCGCTTCGTTTCCTTCGAGCAGACGCACTTCTTTCACGATATCGAGATTCTTGCCCTCGGCGACCAGTATCTTAGCAGCCGAGTAAAGCTCCAGGCGCGAAGCGAAACTTGAAGTTGGCTTACGCGCACCTTTCGCAACTGCTTTGACCTGGGAACCATCTTCGGCAAGGAGCGTGACGATGACATCCGTTTCACCGAGCTTCGTACGACGCAGCACGAGCGCAGTGATCGTTTTGGTAGGACTTGCCATGAACGATCAGATGCCCTCACCGTATCCGAACCGGCGGATCTGATTGATGTCGCGACGCCAGTTCTTCTTCACCTTGACCTGCAGGTCGAGATAGACCTTGGTACCCAGCAGCACTTCGAGATCCTTGCGCGCTTCGGTGCCGATGTGCTTGATGGTAGCGCCACCTTTGCCCACGAGGATGCCCTTTTGAGAATCGCGCTCGACATAGATGGTCGCATAGATGCGCGTGAGATGTTTACGGCGGTTATAACCCATCTCTTCGACCACCACCCCGATCGCATGAGGAACTTCGTCATAAACCGTGAAGAGGATCTTCTCGCGGATGAATTCCGCAACGATAACCTCCTGTGGTTGGTCGGTTTCCATGTCGGCTGGGAACCAAAGCGGACCTTCGGGAAGATAGTTCACCACGGCATCGACGAAAGTCTCGACGTTCTGGCCTTCGAGCGCGCTCGTGACCACGATCTCGTCCCAGCGAGCAAGCGCGCTTGCCGCTTCGATCTGCGCGGCGATCTCTTCTTCGCTTGCCGTAGCGCTCTTGGAGACGACCAGGATCTTCGGCGTATTCTTCGCATTCGCGAGCTGGGCGATCACCCATTCGTCTCCCGTGCCAAGCGGCTCGGACGCATCGAGCAGGAATGCTGCCACATCCACGCCTTCGAGCGCCTTGATCGCGGTGGTGTTCAGCTCTTCTCCGAGCGCATCATGGGGCTTATGAAGCCCCGGCGTATCCACGATGACAAGCTGATAGTCTTCGGTGGTGTGGATCGCGCGGAAGCGATGACGCGTTGTCTGCGCGGTCGGTGAAGCGATCGCGAACTTCTTATGCATGATCGCGTTCAGCAACGTCGATTTGCCTGCGTTAGGTCGCCCGAGCAGCGTGACGAAACCTGATCTGAAACCCTGTTCTGCGTTCATGATCACGCTCCAAAGACAAGGGCGAGCAACTTCGGGATGAAGATGATGCACCCGATAACGAACGATGCAACCGCGAAGAGAAGCACCGCTCCTGCCGCGCAGTCCTTCGCCTTGCCCGCGAGCACATGATAATCAGGGCTTGCAAGATCAACGATGTATTCCAGCGCTGAATTGAGCGCCTCGCCGCCGAGCACCAGCCCGAAACAAGCGACCACCACTAACCATTCGAAGGCGGAGATCTGACAGACGAAACCGAGGATGATCGTGATGACCGCACAGACGATGTCGATACGGAAGTTGCGCTCCTTACTTGCAAAGCGCACGCCCTTGAGCGCACAGCGCACGGAAGCGATGAAGGTGAAATCTGAGTCCTTGAAAGCCATGCGAACCTCTACTCGCAAGAACCGCTCGCCTGAGAGCTCGCCTTTACTTCGTTCCACTGCGCCAAGAGATCGTCCTCGAGCGCTTCCATCTCGAGCGCTTCAGCTTCTTCGATGTGATCGTAGCCACAGAGATGCAGCAGTCCGTGCGTGACGAGCAGGCTCACCTCTTCTTCAAGCGTGGTACCGAATTCTGCAGTTTGCGCGATAGCGACATCGGTAGCGATGATCACATCGCCCAGTTCGTATTCTTCATTCTGATCGATCGACTCACCTTCGAACGGGATGTTATCGCATTCGAACGAGAGCACATCGGTAGGCTTATCGATGCCACGATAGTCGCGGTTCAGTTCATGGATGCGTTCGTTCGAAACGAAAGTGACCGAAACACTAGTAGTTTGCGGAAGCTTACGGGAAGCGAGCACGAACGCGATGAGCTCTTCAAGGGGAAGATCGGCGAGCTTGTCCTCGCCGTAGTCGAAACGCAAAGCGATATCCATCTTACCCATCCCCTCTACAAACGAAGGTTGTTCGCCTCGGCACGAGCATACGCCGCGATGATCTTCGAAACGAGCGAATTGCGCACGACATCGCGCGTTTGGAATTCGATGAAGCCGATCTCATCGATCCCTTCGAGAACCTGACGTACTGTCTGAAGACCAGAAATGCCCTTGGGCAGGTCGGTCTGCGTCATGTCGCCCGTGATGACCATCTTCGAACCCATGCCAAGACGCGTGATGAACATCTTCATCTGTTGGGACGTGGTATTTTGCGCCTCGTCCAAGATGATGAAGCTGTCGTTCAAGGTTCGACCGCGCATGAATGCGAGCGGAGCGATCTCGATCACCCCTTCGGCGAGGAGCTTATTGGCGCGCACGGGATCCATCATGTCGAAGAGTGCATCGTAAAGCGGACGAATATAGGGATCGATCTTCTCGGTGAGCGTTCCAGGCAGAAAGCCGAGGTTCTCCCCCGCCTCTACCACCGGACGCGTGAGCAAGATGCGCCCGACCTCCTTGCGCTTGAGCGCTGCCACGGCCATGGCCATGGCGAGGTAGGTCTTGCCGGTGCCCGCCGGCCCGATGCCGAAGGTGATGGTGTGCTCGCGGATGGCGTCCACGTAGTGCTTCTGGCCTGCCGTCTTCGGGCGGATGGCCCGTCCGCGGTACGTGAGCAGGATGTCCTCCCGCAGCGCAGCGGGGCTGAACTCGGCCGTGCGCAACAGGTCGATGGCGTGGCGCACGTACTCCAGCGTGGGCTCGCCGCCGCCTTCCACGAGCTTGATGAGGTCGGAGAACAACGCCGTGAGCGACTGCACCTCGAGCGGGTCGCCCTCGAGCACGATGGTGTCGCCGCGCACGGTGATGCGCGAGGCGAACGCATCCTGCACGACATGGAGTATCTCGTCGGCCGGCCCGACGATGAGCGCCATGTTCACGCTCTGCGGGGCCGTGAGGGTGATTTGCGTCTGGTCTGTCATGCGGCCATTGTACCACGGGGCATGCCCCGCCGGTGCGATGTCACTGAACCGACAAGGGCCGACGCCGGCACGCGGCAGGCCCATGTCGCACGCGGCCCGCAAGGGCGGCAGCGCCGGGCGGCGACATGCCCGACCGACGTGCTTCGGGCAGACAGAGCCTCGGGCTTCGCCGCGGGCCGCCCGGCGCGTGGAACGCGATGGCCTGCCCGGCGACGGTCTCCACCGGCCACGTGCGCGCCGACCGCTCGGCCGAAAAGGGGTCGTTGACCACCACCTGGCCCTCCGCGTCCAGGCCGGTGGCCACGATGTAGTGGCCCGTTGCGGTGAAGTCGCCCGGGGCCATGTTCGCCACCACCACCTGGCCGGCAAAAAGCGCGGCACGCAGGTTCTCGGCGTTCGCGTAAAG
>OLQL01000792.1_pt1 | contig 30635 bp, 25 predicted proteins | sample 1672971 | NCBI WGS metagenome assembly OLQL01 (sample SAMEA3136742, study PRJEB25190) | human gut metagenome | biome: human gut; feature: human-associated habitat; material: faeces | place: Austria | collected 2013
CTAAGATATGGAGAAAAAGAAACAGTCTTTAGAAAACGTTATATATTTTTAATTCTGATTGTATTGTGAAGAATATAAAAAAAGAAAATTTTTTCTGTTAAATACATAAAAATATTGAAGAATAGTTGACTTTTATATGAATATTATACTATTCTAAAGATAGAATACGTTTTCTGTTAAGAAGACGAAGGGGTCGAGCCAAAAATATGGAACATGTGACATTAAAACACGTAGCAAAGGTTTCAGGTTTTTCTGTGACGACAGTTTCCCGTGTATTGGGGGGCACAGACTATCCTATTAGTGCCGAAGCACGGGATGCCATCACCAAGGCGGCCAAGGATTTGGGATATATCCCGAATATGCTGGCCCGCGGTCTTAAAACCAGTGTCAGCAAAGAAGTTGCAGTGATCATGCCATCTATCACCAATCCATTTTACACTTCCATGACGATGGGGATCGAAGGGGAGCTCTCTGCCAAAGGATACAATATGTTGGTGTATTTGACCAGCGGCTCTGATGCTAAAGATTGTGAGATGATTGGAAGTCTGCGGGGGAAGATGATTGCAGGAGTGATTGTTGCAGCAGACTGTATCACCGAAGCTCTGGTTGACACTCTGCGGATGCTGAAAAAGAGCAACATCCCTTTTGTTGTGACGGATTATGATCCAAACCTAGCTGAACCTACTGTAGGTGTCTTTTTTGATTATCGTCGTGGAGGGCAGATGGCGGCGAGATATCTTTTGCAACAGGGGCATTGCTATATCGCTTTTGCAACGCGCACACTGGATAAACTGTCGCGGCGTAGCCGCAAGGATGGTTTTTGTGAGACGATGGCCGCTGCGGGGGCTTCTTTTACGGAAGAAGATGTGTTTGTATCCAGTGTAAAAGACGAATTCAAAGCGGGTGTGGAATTGGCACAGCAAGTGCTGCACACAGGAAAAATGTACACAGCGATATCGGCAAATAATGATGCGGTGGCGCTGGGGATACTTTCAGAACTTGCAAAATGTGGACTGAAAGTACCAGAGGACATTAGTGTGATTGGATTTGATGATTGTGTGTTTTCGCGAATGAGCATTCCCTTGCTAACAACTGTTCAGGTGCCGGCTGAAGAAATGGGCAAAATGGCTGCACAGTTTATGCTCAATGAGTTGGAAATCAAGAAAACACAGTACAGCATCTATTTGGAACCCAAGATTGTAGAACGGCAATCCGTTCGAAAAATAGAAACGAGAGGAGAAACAGTGGTATGAAGATTCATGTGGCAAAAACGGCTGAGGAGTTGGGTGCACAAGCTGCGCACACCATTGCGGAAAAATTGTGTGAGGCGATTGCGGAGAGCGGAGAAGCAAGGCTTGTACTGTCTACAGGCGGTTCTCAGTTTGAAACGTTGAAGGCGTTGCTTCAGGAAGATGTTCCTTGGGAAAAGGTAACTGCTTTTCACTTGGATGAATACATTGATTTGCCTATCACCCATGCAGCTTCTTTTCGGAAATATCTCAAGGAGCGTTTTATAGACCATGTACATCTAAAAGAATTTGTATTCGTGGAAACAGAAGGAGACGTGGATGACAATATTCGTATGCTGACACGGCGTCTGCGTGAAAAAACGATAGATGTCGGTGTGATCGGAATTGGTGAGAATGCCCATATTGCTTTCAATGATCCTCCTGCGGATTTTGACACCAAACAGGCATATATCATTGTAAATCTGGATTCCCGCTGCAAAAAACAGCAGGTGGGAGAGGGCTGGTTCAAAGACGAGGACGAGGTGCCCCGTCAGGCGGTATCTATGACGCCGTATCAAATCATGCAGTGTGCGCACATTATTTCGCCAGTGCCGCACAAGGTGAAAGCCGACGCGGTGAAAAAGGTGCTTTCCGCTAAAACGGTGGATCCGATGGTGCCGGGCTCGCTGTTGAAGACCCACCCGGATTTCCAGCTTTTCCTGGACGAGGAATCCGCCGCAAATTGCAGCGAGGAAATGCTCGCCGGAAACTGAGGGCCGAGAGGCGGAGGAAACCGTTTTGGAATGGAAGAGAATGGATGCCTACCAGACGCTTGTGGCACGGCTGCAGGAAAAATACCGGGCAAGGGACGGCGCGGTGTCGGCGCTTCTGGATGAGGGCGTGCCCGGGAAACTTTTGGCCCGCGCCCGCAAAATGCGGCGCCGGCTGGCGGACAATTTGTGCATGCCGGGGCCTGCTGTGGCAACAGACGCAAAAGTGACAGCACGGCTGCAGCAGGATGGTTACGCAATAGAAAACGTTATCATAACAGATGACACGGGATATGCCATCCCGGTCAACCTCTATTTGCCTGACGCTGAGCCGGGGCCGCACCCGGCGGTGGTGGTGTCGATGGGGCACTGGCCCCGGGGCAAGCAGTTGCCGGAAAACCAGATATTCTGCGCAAACCTTGCCCGCTGCGGCATCATCGCCGCTACATACGACCCCATCTGTCAGGGCGAGCGCTCTCCCTTCAGCCATCAGGAATTTGAGCGATGCTTCGGCGCTGTGCCCGAGGATATCCAAGCGGTGGATCTTCACATGCAGGCGGGCAATCTGAGTTACTTGCTTGGGGAGAACTTGGGCGCGCTGTTCGTGCGCGACAGTATGCGGGTGGTGGATTATCTGTGCGGCCGTCCGGATGTGGATACAAAGCGCATTGGGGCCACGGGACAGTCCGGCGGCGGTACGCAGACCACATACCTGGCTGCATTGGACGACCGCATCTGCTGTTATTCCCCCATACAGTGCCTCACAAAGCAAGCGATGACGCTTGTGGAAAACGGCATTGGCGACTGCGAGCAAAGCATCGTAGGCATCAGCGCCGGGGAGGGCTTCGATTACGCGGACGTGCTGTGGGCGGCTTTCCCCAAACCCTGTATGCTGAGCGCAGCCAGCGAGGACTTTTTCCTGCTGGAGGGCGTGCGTCAGCTGGAGGGTGAGATGCGGCGCCTTTACAAGGCAGCCGGGAACGCTGCGTTTTTTTCAGTTCAGGTAGCACCCTGCGCGCACGTGATCAGCGCTCCAACAAGAATGTTCGGCTACGATTTTTTCTGCCGGCAGCTGCTGAATAAAGAGGGCCCCGCAAGCGAAGTAGATACGGCTGTTCTGAAAGACGAACAGCTGGCCTGCCTGCCGCATATCGGCTTTGGGCTCACAGCCATACAGGCGTGGAAGCCCGCGCTGGAGAAGCTTCAGGCCGGGCGGCCATCGGGCGAGGCGCTGCGCGCCAAGCTTGCAGAACTTTATGATGTTTCATCGGCTTCGTATACGGTACAGCCACTGTGGCGCGAGGGTGCGTGGCAGACGTTTTTGCTGCGGGACGGCGGGCGGGAGGCGGCGTGCCGCAGCCTGTGCCGGGGCAGCCACACGCTCTGTGTGGCCATAACACATCCCGAGCAAAACGCGAACGGCCTGGAAGCGTCGGGCATGGATGTGCTGCGCATTCTTCCCTGGGGGATGCAGAGCGCTTTCGCCAAGACCCGGCCCGGATACGACGCGGAAACGGCGCTGTTTAACGCAGCGGCGGTATTGGGCGAAAAGCTTACGGCCTGCCGGCTGAGGCAGATCGCCGATGTTGTGCATTATCTGGATGAACAGAACGGCTATGAGCGAGTTGTGTTTGTTGGGCAGGGGCCTGGCGCCCTGCTGGCGCTGCTGGCGGCGGCGCTACTGCCAAAGGCAAGAGGCGCCGCGCTATTGGAGACACAGCTTTCGTTTGACGCGCTGTTCGAAGCAGATTATTATTTCGCCCCGGAAACGGCGTTTGAAACAGGCCTGCTGCGGTTGTGCGATTTGCCGGATCTGGCAAAGCTGGCCGGCAGGGTGTGTGCATTCACCCCCAAAAACCCGGCGGGCGGGTCGCTGGCCCCACATACGCCCACGCCTATTCCGGCGCGCTGGGAAAAGGACGCCCTGAGCGCGGCGGCCGAGTGGTTGGAGGATAAGTTATGCTGAAGTTTGCAGACTGCAATATAGCGGTGGGCCAACCCAACGCCATTTCGGGCTGGCGCATTTACGACAGCGCGCAGATCGCGTGCCAGGCGCAGCGCTGCGGCATCCAGAAAGGGCTTGCCTTCTGCAATGCGGCGCTGGATCTGCATCCTCTCGACGGGAATGCCGAGATGTGTCTGATTTGCCGACGGGAGCCTTTTTATCTGCCTGTGTGGATGGTGATGCCCAATCATACTGGCGAATTTTGGAACGTGGACGAGCTGGAGCGCCGCATGAGGTTGGCGGATGTACGTGCGGTACGCCTAGCGCCGAAATACAATGTGCTTGGCTATTCTTTGCGCGATTGGTGCAGCGGCGAACTGTTGGATATGCTGGAGCGTACCGGCACGCTGGCACTGATGGATGCCGATCAGTCCGATTGGGAGACAGTGCACGCCGTGTGCTGTGAGCACCCCGGCCTCAAGCTGGTGATCACCAATCTGTATTATCGCCATGCACGTTACATTTTTCCATTGCTGCGGCAGCATCCGCGGCTGTATCTGGAGACATCGGGGCTTAAATCGTTTTGCCTTTTGCAGACGCTCTGTGAAAAGGTAGGGGCGGAAAAGCTGTTGTTCGGTAGCAATTTGGGCACGTTTTCGCCGGGAAGCGCGGTTTGCCTTGTGAGTTATGCTTGTATTTCTGAGAACGAGAAAGATGCAATTGCCGCACGTAATCTGGAAGCCCTGCTGGAGAGAAAGCTGGTGGATTGAAATGGAACACGGACAAACGCTGGCGCAGGCCGCGCGCAGCGGCGCGACGCTGACCGGAGAATTTGTGGTGGACTGCCACATGCACAACGCCCGCGTGGCCAAATTCTTCAGCCGGTTTGAGCATTATCGCGATCTCATTACCCAGATGAACAGGATCGGCGTCACCTGTGGGGTGGTGTCGAACCTCTGGACGACGGGCGAGCACTGGCAGGCCTATCCGGAAATGCTGGCCATGTGCGAGACCTATCCCGGCCGGTTTTGGGGTTATCTGGCCCCAGACCCGCATCGGGACGATCACCGCACAGAGATGGAAAAGTTTGCCGCTTGCCCTTGTTTTCGCGGTGTAAAGCTGCACCCAGTTGAGCATAAAATGGATTTCGAGTGCCCCGAGTACCAATATGTTTATGCATGGGCGGGCGAGCGCGGGTTTCCCGTGCTGTTGCACACATGGGGGCAAGAGGTGCTGCGCTTTCATAAGCTGGCGCAAAGCTTCCCGCGCACAATATTCATTTTGGGGCATTCCGGCGGGGAGGAAGACGCGGTGCGCAGCGCCATTGAGGTGGCGGCCCGCCACGAGAACGTTTATCTGGACACGGCCTGCAGCTATGTGTGGTACGGCGCGGTGGAGGCTATGGCGCGGGGCGCGGGCGCCTGCAAGGTGCTGTATGGCTCGGACGCCTATTGGAACTCTATGGAGGCCGCAGTGGGCCGCATTTTGTTGGCTGAGCTGACGGATGAAGAAAAAAGGCAGATTCTGGGCCTGAACGCAAAGAGGCTGTTTCACCTGGATCAGCCGCAGAGAGGGTGAGAATATGAGCCTGAAAATCGAGCATGCGCATTTGGTTTTGCCCTATCAGGTGCTGCAGGACGCTTGGCTAATCAGCCGGGAGGGAAAAATCACAGCATATGGGTGCGGCGTTTCGCCGCAGCAAACGTTTTCCACTGTGATCGACGCAAAAGGACAGTATCTCACGCCGGGCTTTGTAGACCTGCACGTCCACGGGGGCGCGGGGGCCGATTTCCGGGATGGGGAAGAGGCTGCCTTTGTTCGGGCCATGCAGGCCCACCTGGCCGGAGGCACCACCACAATGCTGGCCACGGTGTCCAGCACAACGCTGGAGGGCACGCTGGAGAGCCTTCGTATATACGAGGCCATGCGGCAAAGGGAGGCGCAGCTTCCGCCGTTGCCGAGGCTGGCCGGCGTCCATCTGGAAGGGCCCTATTTTTCGCAAAAGGAGCGGGGCGCGCAGGATGAGACGATCATCCGCCTGCCGGATGCGGCGGAATACGAGCGTATTCTGGAGCAGGCCCCCTGCTTGCGCCGCTGGTCCATCGCCTGTGAACTTCCCGGTGCGCTAGAGCTGGGCGAGCGTCTGCATAAGCGGGGCATTATGGCCAGCGTCGGCCATTCCGACGCCACCACCGCACAGGTGTACGAGGCTTTTGGACGCGGGTTTCACAGCGTAACGCATTTGTATTCCGGCTGTTCGGTGCTGCACCGCAACGGGCCGCACCGGGAGGGCGGTGTGGTGGAGGCCGCGTTTCTCATCGATGAAATGGATGTGGAGGTCATTGCAGACGGCGTGCATCTGCCGCCGGATTTTCTGCGGCTGATCTATAAGATCAAAGGCCCAGAGCACATTGCACTGATTACCGATTCCATCCGCGCCGGCGCGGCGGACGTGCCGGAGGGCACCGTTGTGTACGATGATAAGGAGGGACGCCGGCCCATTTGCATAAAGGGCGGCGTGGCCGTGATGCCGGACGGCAAAAACTTTGCAGGTAGCATCGCCACAACCTCGCGGCTGGTGCGCACGATGGTGCAGCGTGCCGGCGTTGAACTGACGGCTGCGGTGCGCATGGCGGCGCTTACGCCCGCGCGTATGCTGGGTATGGACGCCGAGATTGGCAGCATCGCCGTCGGCAAGCGGGCGGATCTGCTGCTGCTGGATAGCGGCCTGCAGGTGCAAGGCGTGATACGGGATGGAAAGCAGGTTATCGATAACCGCTTAAACTAAACTGCAGAAAGGACGAAGAAACATGAAACTGAAAAATGTTTCCCACTATGCAATTTACGACCAAAAATTCGACAACTGGAAATCCGAGGTGCTGGATCGGTGGACGTATGACGATTTTGTCCGCGATCCGCAATACAAGAAAAAATGGATTTCCATTACGTCGCTGGCGTATCACCAGCCGTCGGACGCCGTATATCTGGGCATCGGTAGTTTTTCAGCTGAATTGCTGTGGAAATTTGACCGTAAGGCCAAAACCATCACCTCCTGCGGCTACGAGAAGGTGGGCGAGCCGTTTGACGCCAAGTTTCACCGCTCGCTGGAATTGGATGGCAATACGCTGTATGGCGGTGTTGCGCTGTTCCATGATATCGACAAGCAGTTCACTGCAAAGGGCGGTCGCCTTGTAAAATATGATATCAACACCGGGGAGTTTACGTTTCTCGCACGGCCGTGCCCGCCGGCGTATATCCAGTCCATCGCGCTGGATCGCAAGCGCAGGATCATCTATGGGTTTGGCGCAGTACCGGAGGTATTCTTTCGCTACGACATCGACACGGGCAAGAGCCGTGTGATCGCCCATATCGGCAACGCCGCGGAATTCTGCGAAGCGCATAACCCCGTCATTGATAAGGACGGCAACGTGTGGGGCACTTACGGAATCCTGCGGGCGTTCTCGTACCGCACTGGCCCGGATTCGCTTCGGCTGTTCCGCTATTCGCCGGATACGGACGAGATGACATTCTTTGACCACGGCCTTCCCCGCACTGATGACCCGGCCGATAAGAGCAAGCCGGATACGTCCATTCTGGGCCCGGACGGCATGATCTACATCGGCACCGACGCGGGCTCGCTGATCCGACTTAATCCCGCTACTGCACAAGCCGAATTGCTGTGTTGCCCGTCGCCTGAAAGCCGCAGGCTGCCCGCGCTGGCTTTTCATCCTGAAAATCGGCTGCTTTATGGTATCTGCGGTGAACACTATAAGACTAAGCTTTTCGCTTATAATACCGAAAAAAGAGAGCTGGTGTTTTCTCAAGACGTGGTATGCGAGCAGGATGGCTTGCGGCCGGATCGAATTCATCACATGATATTTGCCGGATCCAATACGATTTATGCCGGCGAAAACGATAACAATGACCGTTCCTCTTATTTGTGGGAATTGGAGCTTGAGAACTGATTTGATAGAGTCGCAAATGGGGAAACCCATTGAAAATATATCATAAAAAATGGAGGTCATGATATGAAAAAGCGGATCGCATTTTTCCTTGCAATCGCAATGATTGTCACGCTGTTGGCGGGTTGCGGTGGAGGAACGTCCTCCACGCCGTCATCTGCACCTGCTTCGGGAGAGGGAAGCGGGTCTTCTGCACAGCCTGTGGGCACAGACAAGCTGGTGATTTGGTCGTACATGAATGAAGGCGAACCGATTTCTACTTGGGAGCAGTCCATTGTGGATGCTTACAGTGCTGAATATCCTGATGTAGAGGTGGAAATCGTGTTCTGTGGCCGCGAGATCGCCTCTCAATTTCAGACAAAGCTGAATGATAAGGAAGCTGATGATTTCCCTGACATCATTATCCAGAACACTGGAGTCTTGGCACCTCTGGCGCAGGAGGGGCTGTTTGAACCTTTGGATGAAGCCCTCACAACACCGGCTTACGACCAAGACAAAACATGGGGAGAAACTTTTATCCCCAATCTGATGGAAAGCATGAAAATAAACGGCGTGAGTTATTTCATTCCGGAGAGTATGTATACGCACGGCTTTTTCTATGATGCAGCGATGTTCAGAGAGCTCGGTCTGGAAGTGCCGAATACTTGGGATGACCTGATGGATGTCTGCGAAACTTTAAAAGAGAACGGTATCGCCCCCGTTACATTGGATGGTACCACCGATTTGTATAATGAGTGGTGGTTCATCCGCTTTGCCGAACGCTTAACGACAATGGAAAAAATCCATGCAGCGGCTAAGGGGGACGCAGCCTTTGCAGACGAACCTGCTTTTCTGAAAGCAGCGCAATATGTGGCTACATTCAGCGAGAATGGTTATTTCCAAGACGGAGCGGCAGGTTCTGTGTTTCCGGCCGCGCAGGCGTTGTTCACGCAAGGCAAAGCGGGATTGCTGTTCTGCGGCGCATGGATTCCTACGGAGATGGCCAGCCAGACCCCTCCCGAAATGGAAATGAAAATGTTCGCGTTGCCGGAGTTGCCGGATTCGGTCTCTCCTTGGCATGAAGAAATCTGGAGCAATGCGGCGGGCATCACGGTAGACGGAAAGAATAAAGAGAATGCCATCAACTTCTTAAAGATATTTTCTTCTATGGGCGTGCAGGAAGGGCTTACGGCATTGAAAAATCCCTCGCCTTTGGTAGGCGGTCCAGCTACCCAGGAACTTGATCAGATTGAGAATATCGTCAATAACGCTACCAGCATCAGCGGTAACTATGGGGATCTGCAGCAATATGGCGATTGGTTCGTCAATGTGCTTGGGCCGCTCTCTACTCAGTTGATCAACGGTGCTATTACACCAGAGACTTTTATCACGCAGTTGGATACCGATACGGCAGCTTTTTATCAATAAAGATTGATCTGGCGCCGTGCGCGAGCCAAGTGCGTGTACGGCGCCCCCGGATTTAAGGTGCGTTTAGCTGTGAATCCGAAACTTTGATTTAGGGAAGTGATTGTATGAACAGAAAGGTAAAGCCGTGGATCGTTGCGACGTTTCTGCTTCCGGGATTGCTGATGTACGGATATTTCTTTTTTATCCCTGCTATTCAGTCATTCTATTACAGCTTCACGGAATGGAATGGGTTTAAAGCAGAAAAAGTTTTTATCGGGCTGGATAACTTTATTTCATTGCTGCATGACAAGACATTCCTTCAGGCGTTGGGCAACACAATGATATTTCTATTGCTGGGCGGTGTGCTGATTTTTTCTATTGCGCTGCTGTTTACATATCTAATTACCCGTCCTGGTTTTCGGGGGCGCAAGGCTTTTTCCAACTTTTTCTATTTTCCCAATATGATTTCTCAGGCCGCGTTGGCCGTGCTATGGGTATTTTTCTTCAATCCGGAGTTTGGCCTTTTGAATATGGTGCTGGAAGCGATAGGTTTGGGAGAATGGTGTATCCCTTGGTTGGGCTCTCGCATGAGCGGTATGGTATGCATTATCGCTGTGTCTTGTATCTCTTTTGTGGGGTTCTATTTGATTCTATTGCTGTCAGGCTGTGATAAAATACCCAATACTTATCAGGAAGCGGCGTCTATCGACGGTGCTACCGATTTGGTGTGCTTTTTCAAAATCACGCTTCCTCTGTTGCGAGACGTGCTGGTGATCTCTATTTCGCTGTGGATCATCAACGCCATTAAATACTTTGAGCTGATTTGGGCCATGTTTAAGGGGAAGAGCACCATGCTCAATACCCTTGGAACGTATATGTTCACCATGGCTTTTGGCGTGGACGTACCCGTTTTCAAGTTGGGATATGGCTCCGCTATTGCAGTGGTAATGTTTTTGATGGTGGCGTTGTTTGTGGGAGGATTCCGCAAAATTTTTGACCGGGAGGATCTGCAGTATTGATTCGAGGTTCTATATAACGCATAAGAGGTGATAAAGATGAAAAAGAAACGCAGAAACATCTTTTCCTATATGATTTTGAGTGTTTGGTCCCTGATTATCATTGGTATTTTGGGATGGGTGTTGATGAGCTCTTTCAAGACGAATCTCGAAATTTACCAGACTCCTTGGGCAATGCCTGCGAAAGCTACACTGGAAAACTATCATAGCGCATGGAGCACCATGAAGATGTCCAGCTATTTCATGAACAGTGTAGTTATCGTGTTTGCATCTATTTTAGGCTGTACGGTTATCTCAGCGCTGACAAGTTTTGCATTGACACGATATGAATTCAAAGGGCGCAAAGCACTGTTGAATCTGCTTATCTTCAGTATGAGTGTACCCTCTCAGCTGCTTTTGATCCCCCTGTATGATCAGCTGTTGAATTTGGGGCTGGTGAATACGCGTACAGGTCTAATATTAATTTATATCGCGCTATACTTCCCTTTCAGCTTGTTCGTACTCACAGGTTTTTTTCGAACGCTTCCTAAGGAGTTGGAAGAATCGGCTATCATAGACGGATGCGGCGAGTTTCGCATGTTTGCCCGCATTATGCTGCCGTTGGTGCAGCCGGGGTTGATTTGCATCTCGGTATTCAATTTTGTGAGCATCTGGAATGAATATATGCTCGCACTGGTGTTTGCCTCCAAGCAAAATTTGCGGACGATCTCCCTTGGAATGTACGCGTTGAAAGATTCCATGATGTATACTTCCAACTGGGGCGGGCTATTTGCTGCCATCGTCATCATGCTGATTCCTACAATCATTATTTTCCTCACGCTGCAAAAATATGTCATTCAGGGCCTGACATTGGGTGCAGTAAAGGGGTAAAAGACTCATCAGGCGTATCCTGAAGGGGCTGCTATGCAGGGATAACATGAGAAACTACGAATGAAGCTTTAAAGGTGATTCCCAAGCCTGACGAGCTGACATAAGGCTCATTTTGGCCAAAATAGAGAAATACGTTGGAAATGGAGGCTGAAAACAGCCGGAGCAGACAACCTGTTTTTGTGAGGCCTGCTGCTCCGGCTGTTTTTTTCATATGGGAAAATAATTTTGAAAGCAACTCTGTCCTACGTTGCTCCATCAAATTAATAATTACAAGACAGCAGGATAAAGTTTTCTGAGCTTATATCGTAAGCGCCCAACGAAACCACGGTCTTGCGAGAGAAACATAAACATGGGAGAATAGAAATACAGAATCCGAGCATGTATTTGGGGAGCACTCTGAAAAATACATGCAGCCAGAGAAGATGACTTCCATGGAAAAGAGAGCACTGGCAGTTTGCGAAGAGCGATGGTACAATATCATGGCATGCGCGAAGCGCAGCGGACAGGCAGTCAAAGCATAGTGCGCGGAGAACGGCGTAGCCGCTGTCCACCTTCTACAGGTGGCAGAGGAAGCTGCGGAATTCTCAGCCGGAGACACAGAAACTGCCGCGGTACTCATTTGAAGAACTCGAGCGGCCTTCGATGGAACATTCAACCCCCATCTTCGGTCAAATCGTCATGTTTCAAAGCTCTGTTCAACTGGCGCTACACGGCAGCGGCCAGCGATGGACTCTTTTGTCAGGGCAAAAAGGGAGTCCTGCACGATGAAAAAAAGCTTGACGGATCCATCATGCGGATGCGAAGGGAAATATGCTGTATGACAGACCTGCCATAACTTTGGCTCTCAGAGGGTATACCTTTTTGAATCTGAGCGAGCGAACAGGTTTACGACGTAGGTGAGGCAAGGCGGGCTTCACTGAAGAGGCTCAGAATTCGATTGCTTGCGTTTCGTCACGGCCCGAGCATTGAAAAGCCGTGAATCATCGTAGGCAATGAGAACGCCTTGCCACCAGAATGATTTCATCATTTCAAAAAAAGAGGGAGGGCCATAAGGGCCCTTCCAAAGTGTAGTATCTGCAATATTTTAATGAATCAGCCTGCCAGGCATTCAAGCAGCGGAGCGCCGTATATACCTTTGTGTGATGCGTCCAAGCTGATTGTCTGTGGATGCCGATGCCAGTTCTGCTTACGCCTCTCGGTGTTGACGGCAGATTTCATGGCAGACACAGCCAATAGTAAAACTGTACCGCCGCAGTTCTGGAAGAGTGGACCAACGCTTGACCGTCAAAAGATAGCGTAGGGCGATGATCTCAAACCGGTCGTTGACCGGCAATTTGTACTCGCGGAAGAACCACCAGACAATTGAGAGATATTCTTAATAATATGATTACTCAGTTAGATGGAGATATGGTTCGCACGGAAACTGTATTACCCAATGGTAAGACTTTGTATGCAGAAATAGACATTAGGGAAAATAAAACTCCTTACTGTAGGGGAAAACATCCGTGACGAAGGCGATATGTTTCTTAGCCGGGAGTTTTTTATGGGCAACAGGGAACACAGAGAGGCAAAGCGCACTGATGTGTTCTGCACGGAGCTCAGTTTCGGTGATGGGAAGTAAACAAGGCGGTGTGCGACCTACACTTGCTGTGCAAAACGACGCGGGCAACCGCTACAGCGACGTGAGCATCGCCGTTAAATAGGACAAAACGAATCTGCCCACGTAGATTGGGTTCAAGACGGGTACGGGCGGCCTGTCCCGCAATAGTGTGGTGCGGATGGAACAGGTGCGCGCTGGATAAGCGCCGTCTGCGCGACGCGCGGAAAGGTTGAGCCGGACGAGCAGCGCAAGATAGACGAGGTACTGGGAATCAACTTCAGCTGGAGAGATATTGAAGCCTCGGAAGGCGCTTACAGCGTTGCGTGCAGGGGAAGTCTGTGGTATAATGCTTTAGAATTGCTGCGGCTGTGGCACGCACGTTGTGTGTTGCTGTGCGCAGGTTGTCATAGTCACAGGTGGGAGGAGACCGCGTGTTCACTGAAGTAAAGCAGACGAGCAAGCCGTTGCCTCAGCTCGTCTCCGAGGAGATTGAGAAGCTTATCGTCCTGGGGGAGTTCAAGCCCGGCGACCGCTTGCCCAGCGAGTATGAGCTGGCGCAGCGCCTTGGTGTGGGACGTAGCACAGTGCGCGAGGCGACGAAGGCGCTTGTGAGCCGCAATATTCTGGAGGTCCATCGAGGGAACGGCACGTTTGTGTGCGAGCAGACCGGCCTTGTGCAGGATCCTCTGGGGCTGCGTTTTCAGCCGGACAAAAAGCGGCTGGGCCTCGATCTGTGCGAGGTGCGCCTTATGATCGAGCCAGAGATCGCTGCGCTGGCTGCACAAAAGGCGACAGAGGAAGAGATTGCTCGAATGCAGGCGCTGTGCGACGCCATTGAGGAAAAGGTGCGCCGAAATGAAAATTATGGAGCGCTGGATCAGCAGCTGCATACGCTTTGGGCGGCGTGTACGCGCAACGCGATCATGCCAAATTTGGTCCCCATTCTGAGCCAGGCTATTCCTCTTTTTATCGATATCACGAAGCGTGCGCTGCAGATGCAGTCGCTGCGCACTCATCAGGCTGTTGTGGATGCCATTCGCGCGCGCGACTCCGAAGCTGCCCGGCAGGCGATGCGCGTGCATCTGGAAGACAATCGGCGAAGCATCGAGGCGCTGCCGGATGACGACAGTTGACGCAGTGTTTTAACAAGAGTAAAAAAGAGGCCGGTCTCTGTGCGTTTATACACGTACGGGGATCGGCTTTGCTTTTTCTGGCGCTTTTGGGCCATGTACCGGTCGGCAGAGGAGCAGGGGCGTTCTCCAGCGAGATTCTGCGGCGCTTTTCATCGGGGCAAAGCATCGGTAGAGGCCTGCAGAACGGCGGCCCGGTTTGTCTGTTTCTTTCAGAAAAGACCTTTGAATGTTTTCGTGCAAAGCGATAAAAAATGAAGTATAACTTTGTGGTCTTCCACAAAGTTCGAAAAAAGCCTTGACTTGCCGGTGAAGATTTGTTAATTTATAAGCGAAACATAAGACGTCTGATGTCTGATAAATGATGATGATATGGAGAATGGAAACAAGAAGGAGAGGGTGTGCGTATGTATCACAGCGAGGAGGTGCGCCGTCTGGCGCCTGAAATGGACCCGTTGCGCCTCGGGATGGGCTGGAAGCTGGAAGATTTAGAAAAACCGAAGGTCATTATCGAGAGCACCTTTGGAGACAGCCATCCGGGAAGCGCGCATCTGCTGAAATTTGTGGATACAGCGGCTGCAGGTGTGGCAGCCGCAGGCGGCCGGGCCGCGCGCTATTTCACAACGGATATCTGCGACGGTATGGCACAGGGCCATGACGGTATCAATTATTCTTTGGCCAGCCGCGACATGATCGCCAATATGGTGGAGATCCACAACAACGCCACTCCCTTCGATGCCGGGGTATTCATCGCCAGCTGCGACAAGGGGCTGCCGGGCCTTCTAATGGGGATCGGTCGAACAGACCTGCCAGCTGTCGTGGTGACAGGCGGCGTTATGGAGGCCGGGCCGGACCTGCTGACACTGGAGCAGATCGGTGCCTACAGTGCCATGTGTCAGCGCGGTGAGATCAGTGAGGCGCAGCTCACTTATTATAAGCACCATGCCTGCCCCTCTTGCGGTGCATGCAGCTTTATGGGCACGGCGGGCACGATGCAGGTGATGTGCGAGGCGCTGGGCCTTACACTGCCGGGCAGCGCGCTTTTGCCGGCCACCAGCGCGGATCTTGTGGAAGTGGCCAGAAAAGCGGGCGCACAGGCTGTGGAGCTGGCAAAGCGCGGCTTGACGGCCCGCGATATCGTGACGCGGGAGAGCTTTGAAAACGCCATTATCGTGCACGCGGCAATTTCCGGCTCTACAAACGCCATCCTGCATCTTCCGGCCATCGCCCATGAATTCGGCATTGAGATCGATGCCGACACATTCGAGCGCATCCATAAGAGTGCTCATTATCTGCTGGATGTGCGCCCCGCCGGACGCTGGCCGTCAGAATATGTCTATTATGCGGGCGGCGTGCCCGCCATCATGGAAGAGGTGCGTCACCTGCTCCACCTCGATGTGATGACCGTCACTGGAAAAACGCTGGGCGAGAACCTGGACGGGCTGAAGGCCGGCGGCTATTACGAAAAATGCGCGGAATATCTTAAAAAGACAGGGGTCAAAAAAGAAGATATCATTCGTCCGTTTGACGCCCCAATCGGAGATAAGGGGACCATCGCCATTCTGCGCGGGAATCTGGCGCCCGAAGGGGCTGTTGTGAAGCATTCGGCCGTGCCGGTAGAGATGCACAAGGCGCTTTTGCGCGCCCGCCCTTTCGACTGCGAGGAGGACGCCATTGCCGCCGTCATCGCCCACGACATCAAGCCAGGAGATGCGGTGTTTATCCGCTATGAAGGCCCCAAGGGCAGCGGAATGCCGGAGATGTTCTATACCACGGAGGCGATATCCTCCGACCCGGAGCTGGGCAAGACCATCGCTCTCATTACGGACGGCCGTTTTTCCGGCGCGTCCAAGGGCCCGGCTATCGGGCATGTTTCGCCGGAGGCGGCCGAAGGCGGTCCCATCGCGCTGGTAGAGGAGGGGGATCTTATCCAAATCGATATCCCTGCGCGGGTGCTGGCCATAGTGGGTGTGCGGGGCGAGCGGAAAACGCCCGAGGAGATGGACGGGATACTGAAGGAGCGCAGAGCCGCGTGGCAGCCCAGGCCGTTGCGGTATCAGAGCGGTGTTTTGAAAATCTATTCCGAGCATGCGGTCGGCCCGATGAAGGGCGGCTACATGAAGTGAAAATGAGGAGTGATGAAGCCCCATGGAAAAGCTGAGAACCGGTATCATTGGGTGTGGAAAGGTGGGCGATTTTCATGCCAAGGTCTATGCGGAGTTGCCCCAGAGCGAATTTGTCGCTGTCTGTGATGCAGACAGCGCGCGTGCGGAGGCCTTTGCGTCACGCTATGGTGTGAAGGCGTATACGGATGTGGCCACAATGTGCCGCGATGCGAGGCTGGATGTGGTGAGCATCTGTACTCCGCACCCACTGCATGCCAGTCCGGCCGTGGCGGCTGCGGACTGCGGCTGCAATGTGCTTGTGGAAAAGCCTCTGGCTTCCAGCCTTGAGGACTGCGACGCCATCATCGCGGCGGAGAAGCGTAATCATGTCACTGTAGGCACGATGGTGCAGCGCCGTTTTTACCGCCCCTGCATGCGCATCCACAAGGCCATCGAGGATGGGAAGCTGGGCCGTCCCGTGCTGGGAATGGTGACGATGCTGGGCTGGCGCGACGAGGCTTATTATAACAGCGACCCCTGGCGCGGCACGTGGAAAGGCGAGGGAGGCGGCGTGCTGGTGAACCAGGCGCCCCATCAGCTGGATCTGCTGCTGTGGTACATGGGCGAGGTGGACGAAGTATACGGCGTCTGGAAGAACCTCAACCACCCTTATATCGAGGTGGAGGACACGGCTGTGGCTGTGGTTAAATTCAAGAGCGGCGCTGTGGGCAATATCGTTGTGAGTAACAGCCAGAACCCGGCGCTGTACGGCAGGGTGCACATTTTCGGTGAGAACGGTGCGGCCGCAGGTGTGCAGACCGATGGCGGCGCGATGTTCATCGCGGGCATGACGTCTATAACAGAACCGCCTGTAAATGATTTGTGGACGGTGCCTGGCGAAGAGGAAATGCTGCCTGTGTGGAAAAAGGAGGACAGCGACTTCTTCAACAGTGTGGACTCCATGTATTACTATCACCGCGAGCAGATCAAAGATTTCCTCGAGGCTGTGCAGAGTGGCAAAAAGCCGCTGGTGGACGCCACAGAGGGCAGACGCACGGTGGAGCTGTTCACAGCCATCTACCGAAGCACGAAGGATAACGCCATCATTAAATTCCCGCTGAAATAAGGGGGCAGGGAAAATGTTTATCTCTTACAATGAGGCGTGTGCGAGGGATTGCTCTACACTGGAGCAGGACCTCGTGCTGTGCGAAAAGGCCGGGTTCGATTATATCGAGATCCGCCTTGACATGCTGACAGATTATCTCAAACGCCATACGGTGGAGGAGTTGGCGGCATTTTTTTGCACGAGCCGGCTGAAGCCGCATGCCTTTAATGCGCTCTATCTGTATCCGGAATTTTTGAGCGAGGGCGACGACGAAGCACGTCAAAAGGAGCTTTTGGAGGAGTTCCGGCTTGGTTGTGAGGTGGGGAGAGCCATCGGCAGCCATTACTTTATCATTGTGCCGCCGCTTCAGCGCGACCCGGCAGGCGGCCCGTATACAGGCAGCTGGGAAGACACATTTTCGAATTGTGTGCGTATCCTCAAGGAGCTTTCCCGGCGGGCGGAACCATATGATATGAACCTGTGCTTTGAGCTCGTCGGCTTTGAACGCTCAAGCGTCCGCAGCATCGGGCAGGCAGACGCTGTAGTGCGCGCTGTAGACCGGCCAAATGTGGGCTTTGTGTTCGACTCCTACAATATTTTTCTCAACGGTGGGTGCAACGACTTTTCGCCCATTGGAAGCGTGCAGCCGGAAAAGATATTCGCCGTTCACCTTATGAGCGCGGACGATGTGCCCGAGGCACAGCGCGGCCAGGACAAACGCTGCTTCTGCGGCCGGGGCGTGGTGGATACCGGCGCGTTCCTGCAGGAGCTGAAGGCGGCAGGTTACAGCGGCATAGTCTCTGTGGAGACCTTCCGGCCCGAATATTGGGCAAAGACGCCCGAATGGGTGATTCCCAATGCATATAAGACGACGCGCGCGGCGCTGGCCGAAAACGGATGCCTTTGAAAAGGATGGCTTTTTCGTCTGTCAACAGTGGATGCACCTCGCCTGGCAGAGAAGGCGGGTGTTCGATACAGTCCTGTATAATTTAATTGAACGAGGAGGAATACTATGTCACCTTTAGCGTTTGTGTTCATGTTGATCGCTGCGATCATCATCCTCACAGTACTGACCTTGAAGTTCAAGATGCACCCTGTGATGGTGCTGTTCATCACAGCGACGTTCTGCGGAATAGCGTCCGGCAAAAGCCTGGTGGACACCTTCAGTTCCATCACCAGCTATTTTGGTTCCACGCTGGGCAGCATCGGCGTCATGATCATCTTCGGCGCTGTCATTGCCGCCGGCATCAGCGATACCGGCGCCGCCACCAGCATGGTGAACTTCTTCATCCGCCTTTTCAAGGGCAAACGCCTTGAGTTGGCTCCGGCGCTCACCGGCTTCATCATGAGCATACCTGTGTTCGGCGATATCGCCATTATTCTGAACGCGCCCATCTCCGCCATCCTCGCCAAGCGCAAGAAAATGAGCATGACACAGGTGGCGCCATTCGTCAATCTGGGCCTGACGCTGACGCACGGCCTTGTGCCGCCCACGCCCGGTATCCTCGCGGTATCTGTGTTGCTGGGCGCCGACATCGGCACTGTGATTTTGTGGGGTCTCGTGTGCTCTGTCATCTCCTTCGCAGTGTGCTATTTTGTGCTTACCCCGATCTATTCCAAATGTGAGTACATCGAGCCGCTGGCTTCCTACACCGAGGGCATCGAGGCTGTGGAGGACACATCCTCTGTGGACGCTTTGCTCATCAAGGAAGAGAATACGCCAAAGGCGGCAGCTTCCTTCCTGCCTCTTCTGCTGCCTGCCGTGATGATCGCTGTTGGTTCCATCGGCAAGCTGCTGGTGAGCGAGGGAAGCGGTGCCTACACCTTTTTCAACACTTTCGGCAACACGGTTCTGGCGCTGTTCTGCGGCATCATTGCTGTGGGAATGCTTATATTCGGCCGCAAAAAGAAGGTTGTGGATAAGGCAAATGTGGACGGCAACGGCTGCAAGGTGAGCGAGAAGAGCAGTTGGTTTGAGATCGTGATGAACAACTGGGTCGGCCGTGCGCTCAACATCGCCATCAGTGCTCTGCTCATCACAGCTATGGGTGGCGCCATGGGTGGTATCCTGCGCGAGAATGAGGCGATCCAGACCATCGGCAACGCTATTGCAGCCACCAATTTCCCGGCGATCCTGGTGCCGTTCCTGCTGGCAGCCATTTTGATGACGGTCTGTGGTTCCATGACGACTGCCTCCATGACGGCCGCTGGCCTTATGGCAGCACTGGTTCCCGTGCTGGGCATGAGCCCGGTGGTGGCCGCTCTGGCCATTGGTGCGGGTTCCATGGTGGGCTGGCATGTGAATAACAGCGGCTTTTGGATCTTCACTTCCCTGTATGGCTTTGATACAAAGCAGGGCCTCAAATACTTCACCACCACCAACGCTCTGGGCGGTATCGTAGCATTTGCGGTGCTGGCTGTGCTGACGATGGTCGGCTTGGTGGCATAAAAAGGCAAGAGTCGCCGGTGCGGCCCCGCTGCTCTGCCGGCAGGGGCGGAAGAACGGTGGCTGCAGCAAAGCGGCGGCCGGGATGTCCGGGCGCCGCCTTGCGCTGTTTTTCCGGCGTGCTGTTGCTGCCGGGAGAGGGGTGCGTGGAGCATTTGCCTGTGTATGGACGTATACGGCTGCGGCCGTATTGATGCAGAGGAGGAAAACATGATCAATGCATTTCCGAAAAGCAGGTGTGTCGCCTGGACGGGCGGCGCTGTTTTGGGCGCAGCGGCAGGCATTTCTGCCTGGCTGTATATGGCGGGCCGTGCGGCCTCGCTCTTCAACAGGGCAATCGTCGCGCTGCTGGCCGCCTTTATCGCTGTGAATATCGCATTGTATATAGCCCGGCTCATGGCCGCGCGGGAGTATCAGAAACGCCTTCTGCTGCTGTATGAAGCACTCGACCCGTCGGCTTTCCTGCAGGCACTGCTGCCCCTGCGGAAAAAAAGGATGGATGCTTCCAACCGCTGCACCACGCTGGTGCATATTGCCAACGGATATCTCTACGGCGGTCAGCCGCAGCAGGCACTGGCGGTGCTGGAAGATGCGCAGCCGCCGGAGAAGGCGCTGGAGATGCGGGGTCTTGTGGCCGGCAACAAAGCTACCTGCTTTCTGGCGGCGGGCGAGATGGATCGGGCGCAGACAGCCATGGACGAGCTGCGGCGCATTGCAGCAGACAGGAGCTGCAAAAAGGAATTCGTACAAAAGGCGCGCCATACGCTGGGCTATCTGCAGCTCTGCATGGATATTGCCCGGGGAAGGCACGCAGATGTGGGAGCGCTTCAAAAGGATTTTGAGAGCAGCCGTGCACCGCTGCACCGGCTGGATGTGCAGTACCGTATCGCACTGGCGCTGCGCCACAGGGGCGACCGGACAGGCATGGAGAAAAGCCGCGAATATCTCCTTGAGAACAGTGGCGGTACCTGCTACGGCGAGCTTGCGCGTGCACTTTGATACCTGTGAGCGATATAAAAAAGCAAGGCCTGAGGCTTCACTGCCCCGGGCCTTGCGGTCTTATCGGAAAGTTTATTTTTTCCACACCATCATTTTCTTCGTGGCCTTGTAGATATGGTTGTGTCAAAAACTTTTCGCACTTTGGTTTGCAGACCCTGACATGAATGAAGTCAGCCGGTAATGGAGGCATTCTCAATGGCGTCCCTTAGGTGCTTCATGTTCATGTAATTCCTGTTGCCCCACTGGACACCGGCCACATTACATTGCGCAGCCGTGCGCAGACTGGCATGAGGGCAGATTTACCATTCGGGAAACTGCCCACCCTACGGTTGTGGCGACGAATTTCCCGGTTCAGCCTCTCAATGGCATTGTTGATGTGGATGCGTGCCCAGTGTTCGCTGGGGAAGTCGCAGCAGGCAAGTGTCTCCTCAATGCTCTCCTCCGCCTTTTTGACGGCTTCTTTCAGCTTCATGGAAGTTCCTCCACCCATGGCCCGGGCCTTTTCCTAAATAGTGTCTACACAAGATTAGGCTGAAACGGCACACCAAATAGCAATGCAACGAATTTGTACTGCTGCCAAAAAGGATGCTGTATTTTTGGCGTGTCGAGTGGCAATACCACGCCAGTATTTCAAGTGCAGAAAAGCATTCCCCAACAAATGACGAAGCCGATACAAATAACGGCCATACTTCCGCTGTTATCTGCGATCTCGTTTGATCGGAATGACGACGTTCATCCCAGCACCAGCAGCATAAGAAATAATCGGGTTGGTGCCATGACCACGATCAGTCAATAATGTTTCCGCAGCTATTCCCCCAATCAGGTGAATAGCTTCTTGGCAATCAGCTCGGATACCCTCTGTAACATGTACTCGGACCGGCATACCATTTGCATCCACGGCAAGGTGAATCTTGGTATTGAGTCTCCTTTTGTACGACTCATGTCCTGATTACCGCTTTTGGCTTCTGCTGCATGTGGATGTACCTTACAGTGGCTGACATCAATCATCGGCCATTCCAAATCAGGCTCATCTGCGAAAATGCTGATATACAGTACCCCATTTCCCGTAGCACGGCGGCAACCCCCGCCATGTGCTCCTGTGTGTAAAATCCAAAATACGCCATTGATAGACCGCCGGTTATCTTGTGCTGTGCCACCCCCATTGCCCTCGCTGTCCTGAACGATGAGGCGCCAGCAGATTCCATACCTGATCACGGCTGTCATGGCGTTGTTGTTCATTGCTCATAGGAACACCTCTTTCTGAGCTATTGGCCTATTTTACCACATTACTCGTGTAAACACTATTTAGGAAGAAGAAATGCTGCCCTCTTTCCGTTTGTTTGGAAGTATGATAGAATAAGCGGGAAATTTGGATAAAGCCGGGATGTTGTATATGAGTCTGGAATCAAAAATAAGAAGTCTGAAGGCACATCCTCTCATTCAGGTGCTGGCCGACAATGGGGGGAATCCGCGTACGCTTGTGCTGATCGAACCGCTGTGGGGCGTCCCTTACAACCTTATCGCACCGTTCGCCACTCTTTATATGTACACACAGGGCATCACAGATGTGCAGATTGGCCTGATTCTCTCCGTCACGATGGCAGTCCAGGTGTTGTTTTCCTTTTTGGGGGGCATTTTGTCTGACAAGCTGGGACGAAAATTCACTACCATGATGGGGGATTTTTTCGGATGGGGGCTGGCCTGTCTGGTGTGGGCTGTTTCGAACAATTTCTGGCTGTTTTTGGCCGCTGCAATCCTGAATTGCTTTGAGCAGATCAATCAGACGGCATGGTACTGCCTGCTGATTGAGGACGCACGCCCAAAGGATCTGGTAGGAATCTATACCTGGGTAAATATTGGCGGATTGGTGGCCATCTTTTTTGCGCCGCTTTCCGGTCTGTTCGTCCGTTCGTATTCGATCGTGCCGGTAGTACGGGTGCTGTATTTTCTTTTTGCGCTGACAATGATCCTGAAAACGCTCATCACCTTCCGGTTTTGCCATGAAACGAAGCAGGGCAAAATCCGGCGCGCAGAGACAAGGGGAATATCTGTTTTTCATATGCTGGGGGAATACCGCCAGTTGATTCCCGGTATGCTGAAGAATAGGGGTGTGCTCAAAGCAGTGGCTGTTTCTGTGATCCTGTATGTCACCAACATGGTGAGCACAAACTTTTTTGGTCTGTATGTGACACAGCGGCTGGGGCTTTCGGAAAACTTTCTGGCGCTGTTCCCCATTTTGAACGCGGCTGTCATGCTGATTTTTATGATAGGGCTTCAGCACCGCATCAATGCCACGAAATTTCGCATCCCGCTGTGGATCGGGCTGGCGTTGTACGTCGTGGCTGCCTTGGTGCTGATCTTCTCTCCTGCGGACAGACTGGGCTTTGTGCCGTTGTATGTGTTTATTGCCGCTGTGGCGGCAGCGCTGGTGAATCCGCGTAAGGACGCGCTTCTCCAACTCAACATCACTCCGCAGGAACGGGCACGCCTGAATGCCCTTATCATGGCCTCCACAGTTGCCCTCTCATCTCCTTTTGGTTATCTGGCCGGGTGGCTCTCCAGTATGGACCGCCGCCTGCCCTTCGTTTTCACACTCCTGTTATTTGTCACGGCAATGTTTGTCATAGGCCGCATCCAGGAGCCGCAGGTGGAGGAAAGGTAGAAATGCCGCTGCGGCTGATTTTCCTGTGTTTTAGGCGTCAATGGGTGTTTTCTTATGTTTTATACGGTTTTCGGACGCTTTTTTGTGTTGACCGGCACCTTGAAAACAAGCGGAACAGCGCCTTAGGCGAGGTGCCATAAAAAAGTGAGTGAAGTTTTGGGGAGCGGCATGGCCTATGAGTCATGCCGCTCCCGCTTTTGTCAGCTCTTCCAGCGGAATAAAGCCCACGGAGCATAAGTGATTCGGATACCCTGGGTTGTCCCGTACCGCTTATCCGTCCGAAGCTCTTCAAAACCTTCTTCTGAAACATCAATGAACTTGTCCGTAGTGTACCGGCAGAAAAATCTTTCAGGTTGATGGCTGGCATTTTATTCCTCCGTTTTGATTTTTTGGTTGGGTGAATCGAAACAAAAGGCAGGCGGGGCGCCTGGAGACAAAGTGTTTCAGAGCATAGGAAAGCGCCCGCACAGCTTAAAGCTGCACGGACGCAGGAGAAACGGGCGTTATTTTCAAATGCTGTGTATTACGATGATTTTCGTATCCTTGGGCAATCTCTATCCGCCCTGGAGAGTGGCTTTTTTGAAAAGCCAAGGAGACGGATAGAAAAGCACAGCGTTACCTCCTTGCATCCGCAATGATGGTTTTAGCTTCTTTCTTTGTTAACACCTTGCCATAAGACACGACTTTCCCGTCCACAACCAGCGCAGGAGTAGTCATAACTCCGTAAGCGGCGATTTGTGAAAAGTCCGTTACATGGTCGATGGTTGTATCCATTCCCAATTCCACAAGAGCTTCACGGGTAGCATTTTCCAGAGTTTTGCATTTACCGCAGCCACTTCCCAGCACCTTCACCCCAACGCCAGACTTAGACGCTTCTGTTTTTGCCATTGTTTTTGGGGTGCAGTTTCCCACACAGCAGCAGGAGTTCGTTTCTTCTTTTTTCTTGTTAAAAAGTCCCATAATTGATTCCTCCTGAAAATTATATAAGCAAAAATTGAAACGCATTGAACAGGTAGCCCACAAGGATGATACCGATAGTGCAAATACCAATAAACAGCGCCAGCAGCTTCGGCTTCACAGCCTTGCGAAGCATAATCAAGGACGGCAAACTCAGTGTTGTGACAGCCATCATAAAGGACAAAATTGTGCCGAGTTGTGCGCCCTTATAGAGCAGGGCTTCTGCCACCGGGATTGTACCAAAAATATCCGCATACATGGGGATACCCACCAGCGTGGCAAGAACAACACCAAAGGGATTGTTACCGCCTAATACCGCTTCAATCCAGCTTTCTGGAATCCAGTTGTGAATGATTGCGCCAATTCCCACACCAACCAAAATGTATGGAAATACTTTTTTGAATGTGGAAATGACCTGTTCTCTGGCATACTGTATTCGTTCCCGTTTCGTCAGGGTAGGAGATTCAATATCCACGCCGCCGGCAGCACGGACAAATTCCTCCACATACGGTTCCATGTGTAGTTTTTCAATTAAGGTGCCGCCTGCCACAGCGATCATTAAACCGACAATCACATAGATGACCGCAACTTTTGCCCCGAAAATGCTCATTAAAAGAATAAGACTCCCCAAGTCCACCATAGGGGATGAAATCAGAAAAGAGAATGTAACTCCCAGCGGCAACCCTGCGCTGGTGAAGCCGATAAAAAGTGGAATGGACGAGCAAGAACAGAAAGGCGTCACAGTTCCCAGCAGGGCAGATATGATATTTGCACCGACACCATGGAACCGGCTCAATATCCGCTTGCTTCGTTCCGGCGGAAAGTAACTTTGAATGTAGGAAATTACGAAAATCAAAAGGCAGAGCAGCACCGTGATTTTTAACACATCATAGAAGAAAAACTGAATACTTCCTCCTATACGTTCCCCTACATCCAGCCCCAGCTTGGAAAGGCCCTTGCCAATTAGCTCATTCAGCCATTTCATGCCGAACACTTGATCCTGGATAAATTGCCACACACCCATAGAGAAACCTCGCTTTCAATTTGCCGGACAACATATCAAAAAAAATTGATGTTTGGTGCCGAGATAAACGCCATCTTGCTATGATGGCGTTTATTTATCACATGAGGGGCATTCACATACCCGTTCTGTGTTCGGTGTGGTAAGAGCCAGTAGTAACTCCACCGCTTCATCTTTGCCGGTCTCGCTCAAGCGGTAATGCGTCCATTTACCCTCTTGACGACTCACCACAAGCCCGGAATCACATAGAATTTTCATGTGATAAGATAGGCCAGACTGTGTTAAATCCATCGGCTCTTGTAAAACACAAGCGCATTTCTCGCCACTGCGTAGTTGCTCCAAAATGGCAAGACGTTTTGGGTCGCACAGGGCTTTAAACACCCTTGCGCTTTCTTGGTAAGTTCTCATGTGTTTGCCTCATATTAAAAAGTTTTGATGTGAACAGTATATGCACCATTATCTCGTTTGTCAATAGCGCTCTGCAAATTATTTTAGTAGCGTTTACACCTTGCACGAAACCGCAAGCAACGCAAAATGGACACGCTTGCTGTTTTGCGGGGCTGTCAGCCCTGCAAAAATACCTGTTGAGAAGCTTCCCCGAACCCTGCCTCACAGGCCGTTAACGCGCCTGTTCCTTGTGTGATTTACAGCATAGCAATTTTTTAGTATGTCTCTTGGTGAACCGCATGAGTATTAAATGGTGATAGTAGTTTGATTTTCAGGCATGGGGAATGACAGGATACCTCCCTTCAAAAAAACGCGCCTGCCTGACAGATGCCGTAATTTAGTAGTTTTCTAATACTGTCTTATGAGAACCCACCGGGAAGGACGATTTTATTGCAAAATCATTCATGCTCCTTGCACGACAGCGTTTCGACCTCCAGCTTAAACACGCGGACGGAATCCAACATCGCGCCGGAAAACGTCCAGCCGTCTTTTCCGGTATTGTGCAGCATCAGAGCCTGCAAAGCCGCTTCTTTCTGCGAGGCCTCCTCCACAAAGGAAACGCGCCCCGTGCCGATAACGCTTTGAAACCGGGCGGTATGCCGGCAGGCTTCCTCGCCCTCTACCAGCGCGTAGTTTACGTCCAGCTCAAAGCCGACGGAGGGCGTCCCGGCGATGAGATCCAGCTTCCGCCCGCTTTTAGCGCTGTGAAAATAGAACACCCGCTTTCCGTTTTCCTCGGCGTAGCCGAAATTCAGCGGCACGATATACACCGCGCCGTTGTCGCAGAAGCCGAGGCGGCAGCAATGGCAGGTCTGGATGATTTGTGTGATTTTTTCTGCATCTGTGATCTCGCGGTCCGTACGCCGCATGTGCCTCACTCCTCATTGGTTTTGTTTCATGATAACACAAAGGAACCGGTTGAGGCAACTTTACAAAATATGTGTTGCCTGTGCCGCCGGCAGGCATGGAAAATCAAATTTTTTGATTTACGGCCGTGGAAGCCAGGCGGATTTGCGGCCGCGCTGCCCGGCGCACTGCTCTGCTTTTTGCAGCAGCGGTGCTTTTTTGCAAAAAACAACGGAATCTTAGGGGAGACGGGCTTTTTAACTTGATTCGACACCGTTCGACATGGTAAAATAGACTCCCGGCGCATCCCACTTCGCGCCGGCCATGGCCGCGTCTGTTCCCCATCCAGGAATGGGCGCGGCCGCTTTGTTTTTTACCGGGGAAAACCGTGAAAAGCGGTTGATTTTTGCGCTCCGTTCGCCTATACTGAAAGTGAAAAAAGCTGCTGTTTCAGGGAGGGAACGTTATGAAAAATTACGTGATCACCATCGCCAGGGAAAACGGAAGCAACGGCCGCGCCATCGGCGAGGCGTTGGCCGGGCGCCTGGGCATCCCTTTTTACAATCGGGATATCCTGCGCATGGCCGCCGATGACAGCGGCATCAACGAACAACTGTTTGCCAACGCGGAGAAAAGCTTCCGCAGCAGTCTGCTGTTCCGCGTGGCCAAGGACGCCTACAACGGCGAGGTCATCCCGCCGGACAGCGACAACTTTGTTTCCAACGAGAACCTGTTCCGCTACCAGGCCAAGGTGATGCTGGGCCTGGCGCAGAACGAGAGCTGTGTGATGATCGGCCGCTGCGCGGACTTTATTTTGCGCGACCGGCCCAATGTGCTGCGTGTGTTCATCCACGCGCCGGAGGAAGTGCGCGTGCGCCGCGTCATGCAGCGCCACAACCTCTCTGAGGCCGAGGCGCGCCGCCACATGCGCCAGGTGGACAAACGCCGAGCGGACTATTACCGCGCTTTCACGGGCAGCGACTGGCGCGACGCCGGCCATTATGACATCTGCTTCGATTCCGACCATATGGGTGAGGAGAAGATCATCCGCTTCATTATGGGATATATGAACGTGTGCTTCGAGGACTGAGCCGCGGCGGAAAGAAAATGAAAACAGTCGGAAGGGAAGATTCCCTTCCGGCTGTTTTCATGTCCGGCGTCAGGAAAGCTCGAACTTACCGGTGTAGAGCTGATAATATCTGCCTTTTTGCGCGAGCAGCTCACTGTGGGTGCCGCGTTCGATGATACGGCCCTGTTCCAGCACCATGATGCAGTCTGAATTGCGTACAGTGGAGAGGCGGTGTGCAATGACGAACACCGTGCGGCCCGCCATCAGGCGGTCCATGCCCTCCTGTACAATGCGCTCGGTGCGTGTGTCGATGGAACTGGTGGCCTCGTCCAGAATAAGCACGGGCGGGTCCGCCACGGCCGCGCGGGCAATGGCCAGCAGCTGCCGCTGGCCCTGTGAGAGGTTTGCCCCGTCGCCTGTCAGCAGAGTGTTGTAGCCGTCCGGAAGATGTTCGATGAACGCGTGGGCGCCCGCCAGCTGCGCCGCAGCCGTCATCTCTGCGTCGGTGGCGTCCAGTTTGCCGTAGCGGATGTTGTCCGCTACGGTGCCTGTGAACAGGTGTGTGTCCTGCAAAACGATTCCCAGGCTCCGGCGCAGATCCGCCTTTTTGATCTTGTTGACATTGATGCCGTCGTAGCGGATCTTGCCGTCCGCAATGTCATAAAAGCGGTTGATGAGGTTTGTGATGGTCGTTTTGCCCGCGCCGGTGGCTCCCACAAAAGCGATCTTCTGGCCGGGCCTGGCATACAGGCTGACGTTGTGCAGAATGATCTTGGCGTCGTCGTAACCGAAATCCACGTCGTCGAACACCACTTCGCCCTCCAGCCTGCGGTAGGTGGTGCTGCCGTCGGCCCTGTGGTAATGCTTCCAGGCCCAGACACCCGTGCGCCCGCGGCATTCTTCCAGACTGCCGTCCGCGGTTTGTTCCGCATTCACCAGCTCCACATAGCCTTCGTCGGTTTCAGGAGGCTCATCCATCAGGCTGAATACGCGCTCCGCGCCTGCCAGCGCCATGATGATGGAGTTGAACTGCTGTGATACCTGTGAGATGGGCTGGTTGAAGCTTTTGTTGAACTGCAGAAAGGATGCCAGCCCGCCCAGCGTAAAGCCGCCCGTGCCGAAGAGCGCCAGCAGCGAGCCGAGGATGGCCGTGAGCACATAGCTGAGGTTGCCGATGTTGGCCATGACGGGCATGAGGATATTGGCATAGCGGTTGGCGTTATCGGCACTGTCGGCCAGCGCGTCGTTCAGCGCGTCAAACCGGGCGATGCTCTCATCCTCGTGGCAGAATACCTTGACGACTTTCTGGCCCTCCATCATCTCCTCGATATAGCCGTTGACCGTGCCCAGATTGCGCTGCTGCGCTACGAAATATGCGCCGGACCTGCTCGTGAGCTTTTTGGTGGTGAACAGCATAAGGCACACCATCACCAGCGTCAACCCTGTCAGCGGCAGGCTGAGGGCAAGCATGGAGCAGAATACGCTGACGATCGTTACCGCCGAAGAGACGAGCTGGGGCATGCTCTGGCTGATCATCTGGCGCAGCGTGTCGATGTCGTTGGTGTAAATGCTCATGATATCGCCGTGGGCATGGGTGTCGAAATAACGGATGGGCAGGCGCTCCATATGCCGGAATAAATCGTCGCGGATGGCGCGCATCGTCCCCTGGGACACATATACCATGATGCGGTTGTACAGCAGCGTGCACAGCACGCCGAACAGGAAGACGCAGCCCATTTTCAGCAGCGCCGCCAGCAGCGGGCCGAAGTCCGACGCGCCGCCCTCGCCGATATAGGGCACGATGTAGTCGTCGATGAGCGTTTTCATAAACAGATTGCCCGCCACGGTGGCCGCGGTGCTGCCAAAGATGAACAGCAGCACGCCCAGCGGTGTCGACATGGCAAACACAATAAAGATGGCAATGGTGGGGATGTGGGCAAAATAATGTTTTTTGGGCTGCATGAGCAAAAACCTCTCAATTTATCCTGACTGTCCGGCAAAAGAACAGAAAAAGACCGCGTTCCACTCTATTATAGCGGAACGCGGTCGTTTTGTTAAGGGGTAATCCATGCGGGCGGCAGGGGAGTAAGTCTGCTGCCTGCCGGAAAAAGTTACTTCATCAGGCTGCAGACGGCCTCGGCGTAGGCGGCGGGATCATCCACCGGCAGGCCTTCGATCAGCTGAGCCTGTGCGTACAGCAGAGCACTGTACTTCTTGAGCTTGTCGGTGTCACCGGCCTCCTGTGCGGCCTTGAGCACGGCGAACACGGGGTGGTTGGCGTTCAGCTCCAGCACCTTGTCGCTCTTCACGCCCTCGCTGCCGGGCTGCTTGGACAGCACCTTTTCCATCTCGATGGACAGCGGGCCGTCGGCGCTCAGGCACACCGGGTGATCCTTCAGGCGGGTGGAGACCTTGACTTCCTTCACCTTGCCGTCCAGAGCAGTCTTCATGGCGTCGAACAGGTCCTTGTTCTCGGCGGTGGCATCCTCGGCGGCCTTCTTCTCTTCCTCGGTCTCCAGGCCCAGGTCACCGCTGTTGACGTTCTTGAACTCCACGGTGCCGTCCTTGCCCTCGGCATCCTTGCGGGGATAGGTGCGCAGGATCTGCAGGCAGAACTCATCCACGTCCTCGGTCAGCAGCAGGACATCATAGCCCTTGTCCAGAACCAGCTCGGCGGCCGGAACGCCCAGCTCGTGGATTTTATCCAGAACGTCAAAATGGTTCATCGCCCCGCTGCTGATGAGCCGGCTGAAGCTGTAAGTGCTGATACAGGTTTTCATATCTGCCTTCCCCCTTAAGCATCAAAGGACGACTTCGCGTCCCAGCCGCGCCGAATCGTAGATGCCCTGCAGCATCCGCTGCAGGTCGCAGGCGTGCTCGACAGGCGTGCGGGTGGGCGCGCCGGTGAGGATGCAGTCCACAAAATGCGCGATTTCCAGCTCAAAGCTCTTGCCGGGGCCGGGGTTTAAGCGGTCGTCGCTGAGATAGCCGTTGCGCTCGCCGTAAACGGTCAGGGGGTCCAGCGTGATGCCGCCCTTGGTGCCGTAAAGCTGGGTATACTGGTAGTCGG
>OLQL01000794.1_pt1 | contig 30561 bp, 25 predicted proteins | sample 1672971 | NCBI WGS metagenome assembly OLQL01 (sample SAMEA3136742, study PRJEB25190) | human gut metagenome | biome: human gut; feature: human-associated habitat; material: faeces | place: Austria | collected 2013
CAGCTCGGCTTCCGTGTGTTGATTCGGATGACTGTGCGGGCGTCTGGACTGGCAGGCGAGGGACGCCACACTTCCATCCCAACGCTGCTTCCAGAAGTAGATGTACGACCGGCTTTTGTTGTACTTTCGGCTGGCACGGCTAACGCCGTATTTCTCGGCATACTTCATCAGCGATTGCCGATACGCCATGTCTTGTGTTATACTCTTGCTCATGAGGGATATGGTCTCCTTTCGTAAAGTTGGTGTGGTAACTTAACTTTAACTCATGAGACCCTATCTCTCTTTCCTTTTTTGCGTTTGTCCAAGATGTATTGTAGTCCTACACTCTGTGAAGGGCTGAAACGTTTCGGCGCTTGACAGCTTCCTGTGTTTCCGCTATACTGGAAGCATATAAGGGATGAGGTAAATAAGATGCGCAAATTGTTCCGGATGCCAGAACATTTGAAATATCCTATGCAGAGACGCATCGCGGTGATGCTTGCGATTGCTTTTCTGATTGCTGCAACTGTGGGCTATGTATGCAGTCTGGTAGTCCGTCGACTGAATGATACCCTTCATCAGCAGCAACAGGATCGAATGACTTATCTGGAACTGGGATTGGATCAGCAGATGGGCAGCCTGGATAACACCATGAGCCAGATCGTTGTGAATCCCTACATGCAGATCCTGTCAAAGGCATATGCGCCGATGACCGCCCACCAGCGCACACTTTTGTTTTCCTTTAACCGCGAATTCAAACAATATGTTGCTGCGAATACCCTTTGGGGCAACACGATGGTGTACTTTTCCCGTTCCGGCCTTTATCAGGAGGGCGGTTTCTCCCGGGCCCCTGCAGAGCTGTACAGCAGTTGGGATTATGACATGTCCTATGAGGAATGGCAGTCCATGCTGAATATGGCTCAGTCGGTCACATGGCGCGCTGCACGGCTTTCTGACGGCCAGAACGCTGTTGAGGTGTGGTATCCTCTTAGCCTGACTCCAAATCAGGAGCAACTTGGTATGCTGGTGATTCGGATTGATAAAAACGAGTTGCTCGCTTTTCTTACCGGTATGCGTTCTTCCGCAGAAGAACGCATCCTGCTGCTGGATGCGGAAGGAAGCGTCTTGTGTGATACGGGCGGGCCTGCAGATGAAAGCGGCAGCAGCCGGGCAGAAATCATCAATGGTCGTACTGGCTGGCGGCTTGTTTCCCTGCTGGACACAAAAGCACTGGAAGCCCCGGCACGTTTCTGCATACAGATTTCTTTTGTCTTATGCACGGTGATGCTGATAGCTGGTGCTACTTTGGGACTCTTTATGGCCATACGTTCGTATGAACCGATTGAACGGTTGTACAGCCTTGTTGCTGAAAAGCAGGAAAGTGTTCCCAGCCTGCATTCCACACGGGAAGTATACGATTTGTTGGAAAACAATTTTCAGACTTTGATTGAGCGGCATGACAATGCACAGCTTAAGCTGTTGCATCAGGAACGCTATGTGAGGGATCACCTGCTAGCCAGGTTGCTGAATGCCACTTGGGCAGGAAGTGCTTATTCTCCTTCGATTTTTCAGGAAAATGGCATTGTATTCCCATCGGAAAATGTATTTCTGCTTCGGGTTATGTGTCTGAATCCGGAAGAAACTCAGGAGATTTCTCAAATTCGCATCAATTATATGCTGGAGGAAGTACTTAGCGATCCCTATGGAGCTATGTTCTTTATCTACGATATGAACAGCCTGGGAATTGTCAACCTGCCAAAAGAAGTAAAGTTTGATGCGGCGCTTGCTGAAATCCGTACGTACTGTCTGCGCTTGGCCGAGAAACTGAAGGAAGCTGAAAAAATCGAACTGGCTTTCATATGCAGTAGCTGCGATGCTTCGGTAACGGAGCTGCCTACGCTGTATCGCAAGCTGACGAAGGCAGAGGATTATTTTCAGCCGGGAGGCTCCATTTTTCTGACTACATGTGAAATCATGGATGATGCTGGGGAAAAATGTGGTCCTGCGCTAACAGCAGAAAAAAGGAATGCGCTTTCCCAGACGGTGGAAAACGAGGACTACGAGCAGGCCATTTCGCTGGTTCAGCAAATATATGGTCAGGAGAAAAAACAGTATGGGGAAGCCAGCGACATGCTGTTCTGCACCATGATGAACATGACGTCCGTTGTAATGACGGCCCTCCAGATTAACAGTGAAACAGACGAAAGCGACTTGATGACTCAGCTGCGTGTAAGACAGCGTATGTTGGCCTGCTCTACTGTGCCGGCTCAGTATACGGAACTGATGCAAATTCTGTCAGAAGCATCCGTCAATTCAAGCGATACAGCTGCGCCGCGCAGCAGGATTCTGTACGAAGTACGCAACTATGTGGATAATCATTATGGGGAGGCAGGGCTGAGCGTTTCCGATTTGGCGGATCGAACGGGCATGAGTATCTCTTCTCTAAGCCGCGCATTCAAACGTGAAATGGGCTACAATCTGCTGGATTACATTAACAAGATTCGTGTGGAAGCGGTGATGCATAGTCTGACCGAAAGCGACGATACACTGGAAAAAATAGCAGAGCGCACAGGTTATATCAACGTAAATACCCTGATACGTAACTTTAAACGTTATGTGGGAATGACACCTGGAAAGTACAAGCAATCGCTTGCTGGGAAAAAAACACCCCAAATGGAAAATGAATGACTGGTAAGGCCGCAAATAAAGGAGGTTTTATTATGATTATTGATAAACTTGAAAATATCTCTCGATATGCTTTGATGATTAAAGATTGTAAGGAGCTGGATCATTTCTTTATTAATCATCCGTTAAAAGATCTTGCGCCAGGTCGTTATACGCCTGAGGGTACTGGTTTAATTATCAATGTTTTTGATTATGAAACGAAGATCGGTAGCAAAACGCCATGGGAAACTCATCATTCTCATATGGATATCCACATCGTCATCAACGGATGCGAAGAGGTTGAATGGACTCCGGCACAGCATGTCATGCACTCCAGAGAATATGTAGCGGAGCGGGATGTGGAATTCTTTACGGATGAACATGTGGGAAGCCGCGTACTGGTGGAGGAAGGTTACTTTTGCTTGGTAATGCCGGAAGACGCGCACAAGCCTGCTTTGGCGCCTAACGACGAGCAGAAAAAAGGGCGTAAGATCGTTGTCAAAGTCGAAGTGATGTGATTGCAACAGGACAGGCCGGCAGGTAAAAATGCCGGTCATTTTAATATTGCTATAGATGGTGGAAATCCCATCATTTCATCTGAAGGAAAAACGGTTTGCTAAACACTAGCGCCCTTCTTCCCTTTTGAAAGGGGACAGAAGGGCGCTAGTGTTTGACAGGCGATTCTGTTTTCTCTGCTTAGAGGACTTTGTCCAGAAATTCTTTCGCACGGGCGGATTTGGGTGTGGAGAAAAAGACGTCCGGCGGGGCATTTTCGATGAGTACGCCCTCGTCCAGGAAACAAATGCGGTCGGAGACTTCCCGGGCAAACCCCATCTCGTGGGTGACCAATACCATGGTCATGCCGGTCTGGGCCAGCTTTTTGATGACCTCCAGGACCTCCTTGACCATCTCCGGGTCAAGGGCGGAAGTGGGCTCGTCAAAAAGTACCACATCCGGCTCCATGGCCAGCGTCCGCGCAATGGCGACCCGCTGCTTCTGACCGCCGGAGAGCTTGCCGGGATAAGCGTTGATCTTGGAGAGCATCCCGACATTGTCCAGAAGCTCCCGGGCCTTGGCGACCGCCTGTTCCTTCGGCACCTTGTTCACCTTCATGGGGGCGTAGATCATGTTTTCCAATACCGTCATGTGCGGGAAAAGATTGAAGTGTTGGAACACCATGCCCACCCGGCGACGGACGGAATAGGTGTCCTCAAAATGATCCTTCATGATCTGCTTCATCAGCCTCTGATAGGCCATGCCTTCCCGAGGCTTGAGCAGGTCTTCCTTTTTGATCTTCATGATGGCGGGTTCATCCTCCATCCCCTGCGCTCGAAGCTCGCCGTAGGTCTTGGAGGCACGGATCACGTCCCAGTGCAGATAGGGATCGGGCGGCGTAATGAGCTTGCCCTCCACCCAAATTTCGCCGTAAGTCGGCTTTTCCAGCAGGTTAATCGACCGAAGCAGCGTGGATTTTCCGCTGCCGGAGGGCCCGATGATGGAGATGATATCGCCCTGCTCCACATTCAAACTCACGCCCCGCAGCACGTGCAGCGCGCCAAAATCCTTGTACAGCCCTTTAACCTCGATCACTTGCGTTCACCTTCTTTTCCAGCGCCTTTCCAAGGAAGGACAGGCCCAACACCAGAACATAATAGAACACCGCAATGGCAAAAAACGGTTCGAACGCCCGGTACGTCCGGGCCTGGATCCGCTGGCCCACGCTGAGGATATCCACCAGACCGATGGAGGCAATCAGGGTAGTATTCTTCAAAAGACTGATAAATTCGTTCACCAGACTGGGCAGCACGCTCTTGATGGCCTGGGGCAGGATCACATCCTTCATCATGGAGGGATAGTGAACGCCCAGCGCCATGGCGGCTTCGTACTGGCCACGGTCGATGGCGCTGAAGCCGCCCTTCAGGCTTTCGGAAATGTACGCGGCGGAGTTCATGGCGAAGACCAGCGCACCGGCCTGAAAGGCGGTAAAACGAACCGGCAGCACCAGCGGAATGCCGAAATACATCATGAACACCTGCACCAGCAGCGGCACACCGCGGAAAACCGAGGTGTAAAAGAACGCAAACCACTGCAGGGGCTTCAGATTGGAGATCTTGCACAGCGACAGCGGAATGGAGATCAGCAATCCCAAGATCAGCGAACAGACGGTGGTTTCCAGCGTCACCAGCAGCGCGTCGCCGAAGGCGGGCAGCCAGTCCAGAATGATTCCAAAATCCAGTTGCACGGCGTTCCATTCCTTCCTATCAGAACAATTCGAAATACGCGACTATGCGGCGCTCCCGAAGCCTTGCGGGGAGCGCCGCGGAAAAGAGCGGAGCTTTCGGCTCCCGCGCCTTAGTACAGCCAGTACTGAATCAGTTCTTCCAGCTTGCCGGAATCCTTCAGGGCCTGAATGCCTTCGTTGAAGATGGCGGTCAGCTCGCTGCCCTTGGGGAAGGCCATGCAGTATTCGTCGGCCCGGGCGCCTTCCAGCGCGAAGTACTTCAGCATGGGGTTGCCGTCCGCGTCCAGCATGGTAGTGGCCAGCTTTTTGGCGCCGTTGATGCTGGTCAGGCCGGCAGCTACGCCGTCGGTGGCCTCGGCCACGGCGGTTCCCACAGCGGCCTGACCCTGATAGGTCTTGAGGGTCGTGCCGGGGATGTCCTCGATCATCATTTCATAGTTGGTGCCCTGAGAGCAGCAGACGATCTGGTTCTGCAGGTCTTCAAAGCTGTTGATGTCGGAGTCTGCCTTGGTGACGCAGCCCACGCTGGAGGTACAGTACACATCGGAGAAATCCACGATCTGCTTGCGTTCCTCGGTGGCGGTCATGCCGGAGATGACCATGTCCACACTGTTGGCCTGCAGGGAGCCCACCAGCGAGGAGAAGCTCATGGGAACGATTTCAAATTCAAAGCCCAGCATATCGGAAAGTTCCTTAATAATGTCAATATCCAGTCCTTCGTAGCCGGTGGGGTCGGTCTCGGAAACCGTTTCAAAGAACATGAAGTTGGGGCTCAGGGCAATGGTCAGCTTTTGGCCCGCCAGGAGTTTGGTCTCCTCGGCCACTGCCATACCGGCAACACAGCTCATCATCAGGATAGCGCAAAGCATCAGGGCGATCATCTTTTTCATCGTTGGGTGCCTCCTTCGTTGGAATGGTGTCATAATAATACAGTTTTTTCCTGAAGTCAATCCTTATTTTTAATTTTTATGCACAATTTTTCGAATAAAAAGTGCATTTATTCAATAAAAATATAAATATTTGAATTTTTATACTGCATATTTATCATTTTTTATTGCCAAAACCTGCGAAAAGTGGTATGGTCCTTTCGGAACAACCCTACGATATTCCCGATCAACAGGAGGACGACGATATGAAGCTCTGGGGCGGCCGCTTTGAAAAGGAAACCAGCGCCATGGTAGACGCATTCAACGCCTGCATCGGTTTTGGCTCCCGTTTATACGAACAGGATATTCTGGGTTCCATTGCCCACGCCACCATGCTGGGCGAAGAAAACATCATCCCGCCGGAGGACGCGAAAAAGATCGTGGAAGGCTTGAAAGGCATTTTGGCCGACGCGCGGGAAGGAAAGATCCAGTGGTCCACCGAAGCGGAAGATATCCATATGAATGTGGAAACGATCCTGATCCAGCGGATCGGCGAGGCCGGCAAGCGGCTGCATACGGGCCGCAGCCGCAACGACCAGTGCGTGCTGGACACCCGCATGTATGCCCGGCAGTCCTGCGTGGAGACGCGTGCCCTGCTGGACGAGCTGATCGAGACCCTGCTGACGATCGCACAGGATCACCTGAACACCATCATGCCGGGCTATACCCATCTGCAAAAAGCGCAGCCCGTCACGCTGGCCCACTACATGATGGCCTATGTGCAGATGTTCCTGCGGGATCGGAAGCGTTTCCAGTACGCCTACGACGCGGCTAACGTCATGCCGTTGGGTTCCGGTGCGCTGGCCGCCACCACCTATCCCCTGAACCGTCAGCGGGTAGCGGAGCTGCTGGACTTCCCCGCCATCACCCAGAACAGTCTGGACGGTGTCAGCGACCGGGACTTCCTGCTGGACTATCTGTCCGCCGCTTCCCTGTGCATGATGCATCTGAGCCGCTTCTGCGAAGAACTGATCCTGTGGAATTCCTCCGAGTTCCATTTTGTGGAGATGGACGACGCGTTCTCCACCGGTTCCTCCATCATGCCCCAGAAGAAAAACCCCGACGTGGCGGAGCTGCTGCGGGGCAAGACCGGCCGGGTCTACGGCGATCTGTTCTCCCTGCTGACCGTGATGAAGGGCATTCCGCTGGCCTATAACAAAGATATGCAGGAGGACAAGGAGCCCTTCTTCGACGCGCGGGACACGCTGCTGAAAAGCCTGCCCGTGTTCACAGCCATGCTGCGCACCATGACCTTCCGGGAGGACGTGATGGAAAAGGGCGCTGCGGGCGGCTTCACCAACGCCACGGACTGCGCGGATTATCTGACCAAGAAGGGCGTTCCCTTCCGGGACGCCCATCGGGTAGTCGGCGAACTGGTGAACTACTGCATCAAGGCCGACGCGGCGCTGATGGATCTTTCTCTGGAAGAACTCAAGTCCTTCCATCCCGCCTTTGAGCAGGACGTATTCGAGGCCATGAGCCTGAAGACCTGCGTGGAAGGCCGCTGCATCCCCGGCGGGCCCGCGCCCTCCGCCGTGCAGTCTTCCATCGACGAAGCCCGTGTGCAGCTGAAACTATAAAAAACTTGACTTTTTAGACCGTTTTTTTATATCCTAACGATTGGCAGTAAACCCATATACACACGCGAAAGGGGTATACAACAAATGAAAATGAAGAAACTCTTGGCTCTCCTGCTGGCTCTTTCCCTCTGCATGGTTTGCTTCACTGCTTTTGCAGAAGAAGCTGCGGAAGACGAGGAAGAAATTACCGCCATCACCAACACCGTTTCTTATGAAGGCGTGGAAGTTTCTCTGGCCGATATGGGTCTGGTCTTCCTGCTGCCCTCCGATTGGGTCGAAGTAACCGCTCCCGAAAACGCTCAGTTTGCCTACGCCTCTCCCGACGGTGTTATCACCATGTGCGGTTTCCTCTGCTCCGACTTTGACACCGTTGCTGCCGGCATCGACGAGCAGCTGCAGTCCGGCGATATCCAGCCCGAAGTGAGCGAAGTGACCATCAACGACTGGTACTACATCCTCACCGCCACCGCCGACAACCTGACCTCCTACGCTTACCTGTACATGACCGAAGAGAACATGTTCTGCTTCTCCTTCACCGCGCAGGATCCCGATCTGGAAGCGCCTGCCTACATCATGGAAATGCTGGGCAGCGTGACCGAGGGCGCTGCGGAATAAGCCTTTTTACCGGCCAACGGCATAAAAACTCCCCTTGAAGTTCAATGACTTCAAGGGGAGTTTTTTGTGCCGAGAGAGAAAGTGGAGCGATTGCAATCTAGAGTTGGCCGACGTTTTTTATCTTAGTTTCACATATGATGTTCTTGCTATTTTCATATCCAAGCTTTGGATTGCTCTGGCTTACCAGTCTTTCTGTCTTCAATATTTATCAAAAGAAGCAGATAACTGACAGACATATTTGCCCAAGGCAAAAACCCTGCTGAAAATAAAACCTGCTCTTAACTTAGGCGTTCCACAACCTCTCTAAGGGTTGTTTCCGCTCCGACATTTCCAGGGAAAATAACATATGCAATACCGGGAAAGCGGCTTTCTGCCCCGGTTTTCCAAACTGGAATTCCCGGGCATATTTGTCCCAACACCATTGCCCGCCGGACACGCAGCGCCTTTGTTCCAATATCACTGGAAGTGATTCCGCCTTTGGCGACAATAAACGCCGGGGATTCTCGAAGCGCCCCAACAATAGATTGAACCGCATTTGATATTTGGACGCTTCTTGTCAGAGCAGCCTCTGGGCTATCGTTTGCCACAGTCAAAAGATGACGTTTGGTATATACTACCGGTGTTTTCCCCTTTGCAATCCATTCATCGCAATGCCGTGAAATTGTCCGAGCTTCCCGTTGTAAAGCTGTTTCTCCCTCCAACACAAGATCTGAATTCATTTCAATAGGAACAACGTTCTTCAATTTCAGCAGTTCCATCAGCTGAACCGTCGTTTTTTGGGTATGAGAACCAACGATAACGATCCCGCCCCGTTCGATGTTTTCAGAGATCATTTCCTGCCTTTTCAGTAACGGGCGTTCCTGAACTCCTCCCAAAACTTGGGCTAATGTTGCCGCACAACGGAAGCAAAAATGGTGTTTTTTCCCCATGGCACGATAAAGTGCCACGGCAAAAACTTTTATGTCATATGGATCTATTGCATTGACAATCATTTTGCCAAAATTCGATACACTCAATAGCTTATCTTCTATCACATCATAAGACAAGCTTCGAATTTCCTTCAATGAAATAGACACCACTTTTTCCGCAGGGTAAGCGCCTTTTGTTTTTTCTTCAATATACTCTTTTAAATTGGAATGTGCATATCCAAACGTTTTATCATTGGCAAACTCCGTCTGTGCCGCCGGGATCAGTTGCTCACCGTAGCGAACATAATGAACGTCCTCTATGGTAAAGCGTCCACCTTCTCGGAAAAACGGACAGAGCACTTCACCATCCATCACAATTCCGAGTTCTTTTTCCATTTCTTCACGAATCAGCTGCGTTTCCAATGGAAAATGCCCCCGCAGTGTGGAATCGCTACGACTAACAATGACCGGCTCAATTCCCATTTCTTTTGATACAACGGCTATATTCTGAATCAGCTCGTGATGTAGCACCGTAGTTTCTGCCGTCGTCATGCCACGGGAATTGGTCAAGACAAAAAACATTTTATTTTTTTCAGAAAAACCCTGACGCAGGCTTTCCAAACTCCAGTCCGTATAAACCGATACATCATGTACTGTCTGCACACCCGTCGGATCGTCGTCTAAAACAACTATTTTCTTTGTGTCCGCCTCGATTTCCTGTAAAAGCAAACGATCTACCTCTGCCTTTTTTGCCTCTGGAAACGGAAGAAGGCATTCAGCTCCAATCATCTTTTCCATTCTTTTCTTCCTTTTCTTTTCGTTTCAATAAAAGTGCATCATCACATTCACAAGACTTTCGCGAGCCCACTGTAAAGCATTCTCCATTTTTGTTTCTTTTTGAAGGGCTTGACGCAATGCAGCGGCGCCAGCCATAGCAATCTCGGTATTAACATTGATTTTAGCCACGGCTATTTGAGCAGCGAGATTTAAGGTTTCCATTGAGAGCCCGCTACTCCCATGCAGCACCAGCGGAATATGCGTCAGTTCATAAATTTCTTTTAATCTTTGAAATTCAATGTGAGGTTTCTCACGATACAAGCCATGAGCATTTCCAACAGCTACCGCCAGGCTGTCCACCTGCGTCTCCCGTACAAATTTTTTTGCTTGCATCGGTTCCGTAAATAGGCCGTTTTCTCCCTCGCCGGACTCGTCGTTCATGCCGCCCAGTTCTCCTTCCAGACTTGCGCCGAAGGAATCCGCTATTTTTCGAGCCTGCACAGTCTGTTCGATATTTTCTGAAAATGGAAGATTGCTCCCATCATACATAACAGAGGTAAAACCGGCCTTCAATGCCTGATACATATTTTCCAAACTCCGGCAATGATCCAAATGCAGCGCCACAGGATAAGGGTGTTCTCGGCTCAAGCATTCGGCCATCTGCGCAATTACTTCAAATGATGCATACGACAGATAACGTTCACCAAAGGCAAGAATTACGGGGCTTTCTGCGCGACACGAAGATTCTAGTGCAGCTTGGATCGTTTCGAGATTATAAATGTTGAAGGCTGGTACGTACCTGCCTTTCTTGCGCGCACGTACCAGCATGGCAATCGTATTCAGCATTCGCTTTTCTCCATTACATATATGAACCGCCGGAAACAACCAGACATTCTCCCGTAATAAAACTGGAATCATCCGAGCACAAAAACGCAGCGGCGGCGGCTAATTCTTCTGGTTCGCCCAGCCGCTCCATAGGAATCGCCGCCAGAAAACGCTGCATTGTCGCTTCCGGCACGGCCTGTAGCATTTCCGTATTGATGTAGCTCGGTGCGATACAATTCACCGTCACATGATTTCGTGCTACTTCCCGGGCAAGACATTTCGTAAAACCAATAACTCCGCCCTTGGAAGCTCCGTAATTCGTCTGGCCGATATTGCCAAAGGCAGATACAGATGCAAGATTCACAATCTTGCCATACTTGCGATTTCGCATCCCCGCCACTACAGCCTGACAGCAATTAAACATACTCTTTAGGTTGACTTCAATTACTGCATCCCATTGGCCTTCGCTCATTTTATGAAACATGCTATCACGGGTAATTCCAGCGTTATTCACCAGAATATCGATTTTTCCGTGAGCCTGTTCGATCTCGCCAAAAATTTTCATCACTTCTTCGTATGAGCCAACATTACAGGCGTAACCACCCGTACGCGAACCAAAGTGGTCGATTTTCATCGCCTGCTCCTTTACTTTTTCTTCGTTCAGGTCGATCAAGGCCACATATTCTGCCCCGTCATCATAGAGCCTTTTGGCGATCGCCGCGCCGATTCCCTGTGCCGCGCCGGTTACAACCGCAATTTTTCCTTCAAAACGCATATTTTCGTTTCATCCTTTCTTAGAAAACAGTTCGATTTTTTGGCAGTTCATTGCTGCGACAAATTTTCGTAAATGGCGCTCATACCCTGCCCGCCTCCAATGCACAGGGAAGCTAAACCATAGCGGATATTACGCCGTCTCATTTCAGAAATCAGTTTAATCGAAATAATAGCACCTGTCGCTCCTACGGGATGCCCCAGGGAAATCCCGGAACCATTCACATTACAGATGTCAGGATCAATCCCGATTTCTCGAATACAAGCCAGTGCTTGAGAAGCAAAAGCCTCGTTCAATTCTGCCAGACCAATATCATTAAGTCCCAGACCAGATTTCTGAAACAGTTTGGTCGTGGCCGCCACGGGTCCCATCCCCATGTAATGAGGATCTACGCCAGCCGTAGCAAAATCAACAAGACGTGCGATCGGCTTCACCCTAAGTTCTTCCGCCTTCCGTCGGCTCATCAGCACCAGTGCAGCGCCCGCATCATTTACACCGGAAGCGTTTCCGGCCGTTACCAGACCGTCTTCTTTAAACAATGGCCGCAATTTGGCCAACTTTTCCATACTGGTGGCACGTGGATGCTCATCTGTATCAAAAATCAGCGTTTCTTTTTTTGTTTTTATTTCAACAGGTACAATTTCTTCCTTGAATTTGCCTTCCGCAATGGCTTTTGCTGCACGATTCTGGCTTTCCAGCGCATAGGCGTCCAGTTCTTCCCTTGTCATGCCATAGCGAGAAGCGATATTCTCTGCCGTAATAGCGATATGTGTTTTTTCACCTGCCGTTGGCTCACAAAGTGCGGTTTGCAGACTATCCAGCATCGCCGTAGGAGTCATTCCCATCCGCATCCCCCATCGGGCATCCTGCAGTGTATACGGATAATTGGACATGCTCTCTGCGCCGCCCGCCACCACTACCTCTGCATCTCCATTTTCAATTAAACTTGCCCCGGTAATAATGGCCTGTAATCCAGACGCGCACATCCGATTTACGGTTTGAGCGGAGGCTTCCTGGCGAATACCTGCCCCAAGACTGACTAGACGAGAAATAAAAACATTTAGTCCGTACTGACCCACGCATCCATACACTACTTCGTCTACTTCCTGCCCATTCAGGCCAGCACGACGCAACGCTTCTTTCACAGCCACTATACCAAGGTCGACAGCACTTTTAGACTTCAGTGATCCCCCAAAAGAACCAACCGCCGTACGTGCCATGGATACAATAACAGTTTCCTTAAACATATAGATTTCCTCCAACTGCCTAGAATGCAACTTAAAACTCTACCTTGTCGCCGCCCTTTAGCTGAAGCTGTTCACGTGCGTCTTCCGGGCCAGCAATTTCATAGTCCAAATCTTCCAAAATCCGACGAATTTTCTGCACCTGCTGCGCGCTGCTCTCCGCCAGCTGGCCGTTAGGTTTAATATACAAGCCATCCTCCATCCCCACGCGAACATTTCCGCCATTCAGCGCCATCATGGTCGAAATGCGGAACATGCGCCGGCCGGGGGCAACAGTGCTGTACTGAACGTCCGGGCCCAGGATCTTCTTAGCCTGATCAATGATGAACATCATCTGTTCATTGCTGATCGGCATACCACCCATGATTCCGGGAACAAACTGCAAATAAATAGGTTTACGAACCATTCCCTTCTTTACAAAATGGCTCAGATTAGCCAACTGTCCATAGTCAAATACTTCATACTCCGGCAAGGTACCGCATTTGTTCATAATGTTGATACAGTATTCAATATCCTTGAAGGTATTCTTGAATACATTATCCCAAGTGCGCTCTATAAAAGGACGTTCCCAATCGTATTCGAACTTTTCTACATTTTCCGCCAGTCGAGAAAAACAGAAATTCATGGAACCGCCGTTAGCAGAAGCCATTTCCGGCTTAAAACGTTCTACTACAGCAAAACGTTCTTCTGTCGTCATTCCTTGAGCGCCGCCCGTAGTAATACCGATCACCACATCGGACTGTTTGCGGATTCGGGACAGAATATACTCAAAAGTATCAAAATCCGCAGTCGGGCTTCCATCTTCACGCCGCGCATGGATATGAACGATCGAGGCGCCTGCTTTCGCAGAGTTAACGGCGTCTTCAATAATCTGATCTGGGGTTTTCGGCAAATACCTGGACATCGTAGGCGTATGAACGCCACCCGTCACTGCTGCGCTAATAACAATTTTCCTTTGAACCTTGGTTGCCATTTGATTTTCCTCCTTTTATTTTAATAAACCGATTTTAAAATTTCCAAGGACCGAGCTGCTGCATTCGCTTCGAATGGAACGTCTATTTCCAAAGTGATACATCCATCTCCATACCCGGTTTCACGTAGTTTGTGTAAACGTGCAGCATGAATTTCCGCTTTTTCGTTTTTCAAATAAGAGCGTTTTAGGGGAGAACCTGCATCATCGGAAATATGGGCATGAGCAATCAAAGCTGAATACGGTTTCAAATCTATATCACCCTCTCCCGCACTTTCCATATTGTAAAAATCCACCACCAGTTTCAGGTTTTCTTCCTCAACGATCCTGCAAAGGCGCTCCGCCTCATCTAAATGATTGATAAAATTACAGTAGCACGGTCCAAGCGCCTCAATGCAAACAGTAATACCATATGGAGCAAACGCCCGGCTGGTTACTCGCATAAAGCTGGCAGCCTGATCATAGGCTTCCCCTAAAGAAAAATTTGACGGAAGAATGCGGCTGAAGGGTGACCCAATCCCTACGATTTTCACTCCTAAATCATGGGCTCTTTGGGCCAGTTGAATAGCATACTGCTGAGCCTTATCGCGAGAAAATTTCGGGCCAATAATTGCAACTTCCGGCGGACAATAAGCATTCAATCCCAGACAGGGGAGTCTTCCCTTCATGATCCGTCTTTTCAACTCTTCAAAAGCAAAATCCGACATTGCCGCTACGCTGCGGCCAGCAAGCTCAATGTAGTCATAATCGCCTTTACAGACTTCATCATAATCCCGTGCCGCAATCACGATTCCGTTCTGCATCTTATATCACCTTTCATCAATGAAGCTAATGCCAAACTCATCGAGTTTTCTGCACAAATCCACCCCCAAAAGTTCAATCAAGCTGATTTCCGCCAAATACTGCACCTTGCATCCCGGTTCCATATGACCCCCGTAGCTTTTTTCGGGATCGCAGAATGCCGCGTGCAAATGCGGTTCTCCGTCAATTACAAGGCCTTGTACTGCGCAAAGCTCTGTAGGCTTTTCATAAGTCAAATAAGTATTGGTGGCATCATTTTCCAATGTTTCGATGCGATGATAACTGGCCTGACGCAATGAGCCGATGCCGCTGGTAACAATGGCGTTTTTAATATTTAAACGTCTGCACTCAGCGGCAATGCATTCCAGCACATCCTCTCCTTTGAAAAGGTGAATGACGATCCAGCGGCCCAATTGATTATTTTCAAACGTATTCATAATGGCTTCCTTTCATTTTTTACTTTTACAATGGCTATCCATCATCCTTTAATGCTCCCTGCTGTAACGCCGTCGATCAAGTACCGCTGAAGGACAATAAACATAATCATCAAAGGAGCCAGCGATACAACCGACATAGCAAAAAGCGCACCCCAATAGCTGTTTCCCATGGAATCCACATACTGTCTCAAAGCCAAAGCCGTTGTATAGGTTCCCACTTTGCTCAGGTAGATCATTTGAGAAAAGAAGTCATTCCACGTCCAGATAAAAGAGAAAATACAAGTCGTAATAATGGAAGGAACACACAGCGGCATAATGATTTGAAGATAATGCTGGAAAAAGCCGCAGCCATCTATTCGGCTGGCTTCATCCAGTTCTCGTGGAAGCCCGCGCATATACTGCGTCATCATAAAGATGAAAAAGCCCTCGGTTGCCAGGAACTTACTGACCGTCAGCGGCAAATACGTGTTGATCCATCCAAGATGGTTATAGATAATATATTGTGGGATCAGCCGAACGTGTGACGGAAGCATCAATGTGCCCATCATAATGGCGAACCAGAATCCTCGTAACGGAAAATTGAGTTTTGAAAATGCATATGCCGTCAACGAGCAGCTAATAACATTTCCGACAATAACCACGATCACCAGCTGAAATGAATTTTTCAGGAATGTACCGAAGGAATAGCCCGAAATGCCCTGCCAGCCCTGAATATAGTTATCCAGAATCCACTTCCTAGGCCACAGCGAAGAACTCTGAAAAATTTCAGTAGCTTCTTTAAAAGAACTGGAAAGCATCCACAGCAGCGGGTAAATCATCAGAATGCCAAACAAGATAACAGGAATATGGAATTTTGCCGCCTTCCAGATTTTTTTCATTATCCCATCTTCCTTTCTTAGTCGTAGTAGACCCATTTGTTGGCAAAGGCAAACATCAACCCTGTAATCGCACCGATAATCACCAGCAGAATCCACGCCATAGCGGATGCATACCCCATCTGAAATTCGCGAAAAGCCTTCAAATATAGGTATAATGAATAGAACAGCGTTGAATTCAGCGGGGAACCAGTTCCCCCCGAAATAATGTACGCCGATGTGAAAGACTGAAACGCATTGATAAACTGCATAACGATGTTAAAGAAAACCATCGGCGTCAGTAACGGAAGCGTAATCTGAAAAAACTGACGTATTTTTCCAGCTCCGTCGATCGTAGCCGCTTCGTAATAATCTTCCGGGATCTGTTTCAATGAGGCCAAAAAGATGACCATCGTCGCTCCAAACTGCCACACCTGCAAAACAATGAGCGTCCCCAAGGCTGTCGAAGGTGTAGCAATCCAGTTTTTACCAACAATGCCAAAAAGAGAGAGCACTTGGTTAATTAAACCGGTTTTATTAAATAGCTGTCTCCACAAAACGGAAATGGCCACACTGCCGCCAAACAGCGACGGCAAGTAATAGGAAGCACGATAAAAGCGGATCCCTATCCGATCTTTTTTAAAACAGATAGCCAACAGCAGGGAAAACGCAAGTTGAAGAGGCACGCCAATAAACACAAATTGAAACGTCACCCCAAGACTTTTCATAAACTTGGCGTCCTTTGTAAAGAGTTGCACGTAATTTCGTACTCCAACCCAAACAGGAGCATTGAGCATATCGAAAGAGGTAAAGGAATAGTATAGTGACATCACCATTGGAATCAGGGTGAAACAAAACAGTCCCAAAATCCAAGGGGTCATAAAAAGGTATCCTGCGACTGCTTCTCTGCGTTTTTGAAGCATATGAACCTCCTCCCACCCCATGTACAATTGGGGCATCGATCTAATAAAATCGAAAGGAGACGGCGGTGCTTCCACACGCCGCCTCCTGATTTTCACAGTACTCCCGTCAGCTGTAAGCCTACCGATTTTCGTCAATAATGGCCTGAGCCTGTTCAACGAAAGACTTACCCGCTTCTTCGGGAGTCATTTCGTCAAAAGCAACCAGTTCGCGGCACTCACGGAATACGGTGTCAATGGCATTGGCCCCCTTGGGCGCATAATTAAAGCCATGCGTTACCATTGCGGTGACACGAGTCACAAAGTCCACAGCCACAGCACTTGGTTCGTCCAGCATAGGAGTAATATACTCCGCCATTTTGGTATTGCAGGGAACGCCCTGATCCATCAGCATATACTGCGCAGCTTCTTCGCGATTGGCAATAAAGTTAAGCAGCAGGCCGGCTGCCTCCTGATGTTTTTCATCAATCGCAGAAGAAATAGCCCAATGTGCGCCTTCCAGGAAAGCACCAGACACTCCGTTATTTCCGATCGGGATATAGACGGGGGTGATCTTTTCCTCAGGCAGCTGAGCGCAATACTGCCACAACTGGTTGACCGGCACGACCGTCATCGCTACTTTGTGCGTGCAGAACAGATTCTGTTCCAACGTAAGGCTGAACGACTCTACCGTCGTAGCGGCGTCGGGGATCGCATCGTTGTCTCGAAGGTCTTTCCAATAAGCAAACCATTCGGCGGCATCTTCTGCAGTCGCCCAAAGATTTCCATCTTCAGTGTAGAGATCACGGCCGTTAGAGCGGCAAAGATACTCAAAACTGGTATAACCGGTGATCTCGGTGGTCAGATAAGCGTCGATTCCCTTGTCCAGCGCCTTCTGGCGGAACTCTTTCGCCAGTTCGGCAAATTCTGCCCAAGTCACTTCCCGATCCTTGGGATACTCAAATCCCACTTCTTCGCACAGAGTTTCATTCAGGAAATTGGAGGACACCGTGACCCCCATGGAAATCATGCTCAGTTTCCCGTCAATAGTGCCGCCGTCCAGAATTGCCTGCGGAATGTTCTGCGTTTCCAGGATCCCCTTATCAACCAGGCCTTGCAGATCCAGCAGAGCGCCGCGATTGGCGTAGTCAGACGCAAATTGAGGATGCATTCCCATAACTTCGGGAGCATTTCCACCAGCTACCATGGTAGGCAACTTGGACCAATAATCGTTCCAGGTAGCGGATTCGCGCTCCACAGTAATCCACGGATAGGCTTCTTCAAAAGCGTCCACAAATTTGTTGTACTTCTCATGGCGAGCCGTGTCGCCCCACCACATGATGCGAATGGTAATGGGCTCCTTGTCTTCAGCACTTGCGGATACGCTGCACAGAGACATCAGCATCAACACGGCGAATAAAACAGACAGAAACTTTTTCATTGAATTGCCTTCCTTTCTCTTACTTTTTCCAGCGATAAGGATCGATTTACTTTTTCTCCTCAACAGGAATGACCGTATCGTCCAGTTCCCAGCCTAGTTCCTTATACAGCTGCTGACGTGCGGCCTTATCGCCGTTCATTTCCTGCCATGCATATTTAGCAACGTCGTAGGCCACTTTGCGAGGAACAACAATGACTCCGTCATTATCGGCCACCACCACATCGCCGGGATAAATGGCAACGCCACCGATCGCAATCGGAATGTCCTTTTCCAGATAGCGAATACGCGCTTGATCCATCCCCTGAGAAACGTGTTTGGACCAAACCGGGATCTTCTGCATGATCACCTCATCGGTATCACGAATGCCGCCGCCATTGGTCACAAAGCCAACGCAACCCTTCTTCAAACAGGCCAACGTGTTGTTGGAGCCCAGCAATCCAACGTCCAGACCTGCAATGTCCAAACAGACAAAATCGCCTTCTTCAATGTCAGCTACCCAAGGATCGGTGCAGACATTTCCGTAATACCACTTAGCCCAAGCGGTATATTCATCGCCAGTGCAGGTAGGTGCAGGGCCTTCATAAGGAACATAGCGAGCAGTACGGGCAATGCCCACCACATGCGCGGGAAGCAGCGGCCGGACACTCTTGTCCACCGTGCCATAATGGTGGTATCCCATCCAATCCATTCCATCGCGAACGTCCGTTACGCGGCAGGGGCTGAAAAGTTCGATCAACTTCCTGTTTTCCTCTTGGTAAGTCATATTTGTTTTCTCCTTTCACGCATTACGCTGCGCGTTGTTATGGTCTTATTATAAACAACGCCGTCTTTTTGTTCTACTCATTTTTTGTCCATTTAATTTCCTTTTCAGACATTTTTCTGTTTTTCAAATCACGAAAGTTCAGAATATGTTCTGTATGTTTCATTTTTTGCACTTAATTTTCAGTAGCTTTTATATTTTCAAAAAGCATTTTTCATTTTCACCCATTTATTTCAAAAAAAACAGTGATACTCACATTTTGTCTTTTTGATTTTAAAAATCGTCTTTTGAAAAGTCTTTCATCTATGTTTTATAAAAAGACTCTTTTGAAAAAACGTCTTACGCCGTTTTTTCAAAAGAGTCATGTAATTTAATCCGTTTTTATTTATTTCCGATCTTTTTTCGCTTTCGATACTCGCTGGGCGAAAGCAGACCCGTTTGCTGTTTAAAGACACGATTAAACGTTTGAACACTGGAAAATCCAACCAATTCCGCGATTTCTGAAATTCCAAGATCCGTGACCCACAAAAGCCGCTGTGCACGATTGACGCGCAGTACGTTCAAATATTCCACAAATGTGATTCCGGTATTTTTTTTGATATATTTGGAGCAATATGTTTCCGTCAATCCCAAATGATCCGCCAGCATCTTAAGCGTCATCTTTTCTGAGCAATGCTCCTGCATATAAGTGATTGCCTGTTCCATGTAGCGCTGGCTGGATATCTCCGCCGGATGATCACTCCGCACCAGTTCGGGGTGTTCCAGCAAATAAGCTGTCATATTGGTAATTTCACCAAAACAGCTCAAATCTTCATATTGATTTAAATTGTTCTCTATCATTCTTTGGAGAATTTTCGTTAGTCCCTGATCTGCTGTCGCCAGAAAAATATGATCGAATAATTGGTTGATAGCCTCTTTTTGTGCTGTTTCCAAAAAGGGGAGCATCAGCCATTCCTTCAAAAACTTAATTTTTATAATATCTGCCTCAACCTTTTTAGGCTGATATTCATGCAAAGCATAACTGCAAACAGATAAAACATTTCCCTCCTGAAGAGCATAGATCTGCCGGTCTACCATTATCTCGACCTGTCCTTGGCGGACATAAACGATCTCTATTTCCTTATGAACATGCTTATCAGAAACATACACTTCATCCACCGGTGAACATTGCGGCTTTCCAAGGAACAAGTGATAAAGTTCGATTGCAGACTGTGGATTCATTCGAAGTTCTTTTTGCGTCGGTTCCATATTCTCACCCCTTTCCTTTGCACTTCACTCTTTTATTATAATAAAGCGTTCGTTTTTGTCAATTGTACAGGAATCAGCCGCCTGTTTCTTTTTCATTTGCCAAGTGATCCTGCCGGTATTGCCCAGGCGTACAGCCAAGATTTTTCTTAAACATTCGTATGAAACTTTGTACATTTGTATAACCAACTTTTTCGCTGACCTGTGAAATCTGTATCTGATCGTCGAGCAAATATTCGCAGGCTTTTTGAAGCCGAATATCTGTCAGAAGCTCATAAAACGTTTTTTGAGTCGTTGATTTCAGCACGTGATTGATATACGTGCCTGTATATAAAAACGTGTCCGTCATCTCTGCCAACGAAATATCCCGCATATAGTTTTCTTCAAGATAGGTTTGCATCTTTTGAGAAGTACTGTTTAAGTTCATTTCTCTTTGCTTTGCGCGGGCATTAGAAAATTCCAAGCAATTGGACAAGACGCGGTTGAACATATCGTCCACAGTGCCTTCCTGGTGAAAATCCATCACTTGCAGCTTTAACGTATCTTCTGTTGCCTCCCCGGAAAGACTAATGGCAGCCACATTATAGATGCTGGAAAGGATCACTGCGGATCCTTCTCTGGATATTTGTGCATTTTCTACTTCTAAACGCAAATGCCGAAGAAGTGAAAAGAGATCTTCATTACGACAAGCGCGCACTGCCTGAATCAGCTTTGACGCATAGGCGGGAAGGTCAATTTCATTATAGGACTGTAAGGCAAAGTTGCTACACATCATTAGATCGTGTTTATTATAATCCGTGGCAAATTTCATAACGTCTCTTGCCTGACGATAAGCGCTTGGAAGCTGCTGCCATCCCTCCACACAATCGCTAACGCAAATAGCAGACTGACTTCGAATACTTTCTTTTATAAATCCATACAACTTATCGTAAAGGGCGAAAGCAACCTTTTCGCCCGGAAGCTGCCGATCCATTTCCAGAATAGTAGCCAATATTCCAGAAGCCAGTTCCGCCACATAGCAGGAAATATTTTCTGCCTGAGCAGCGTCTTGTAAGAAATCAGAAATAACAATTTGCCTTATGTTTTCAATTTCCATTTGGTTGACTTCTTGTTCCTCTTTTTCTACATAAACCAGACCTAAAATATATTTTTTCCCTTCCGAAGCCCCGAAACCCAGGAAAGCCATATATTCGTCATTGATCGTGTTCTCCCGAACATAGCCAAGCAGCAGGCTAACCAGAAATCTTTCTTTCAGCATGGAGCGATTACGATCGACCAATTTATACAGGTCTTTGTTTTCCCGTACTGCACGGCTGTAGGTATCATAAATAGCTTGTAAATCTGTAAAAGAGTGGATCTTTTTCATTGTCTTTTCATCTGTATTTTTAGAAATGTTCGTCAAGGACTCAATCGGATGATACATTTGTCTGCTGCTAAAATAAGTAACGACAATCGCAAGGAATGCCACAACCATCATGGCAAAGAAAATACTGGTATAAATGGAACGATGAGCACCATTGAGCGAAGCGGTGTCCGTATAGGCCACATAAATCCATTCCTTTACGGTTTCCGATGTGCCCACCTCTAATAAGTAATTGTTCCCCTTTATCTTTTGTTCTTCTGTAAAATTATCAGTGCCAGGTGCAATCAGCAGAGCTTCCTCTTCCTCTGAAAACGAAGAACAGATGATCTTTCCCGACTCATCCCATATAACGATTCGGGTATAATCATTTGCGTTCTGTGCCAAATAGTTCTCAACGTAGTCGGCGGCTATGTTCATAATGATCCATCCGCACGGCAACTCTGTTCCATCAAATGGCAAGCGTATAACTAGGCTGATAACCTGCGTTGGTTTTCCATATTTTTCATGAAAAATCTCATGTTTTCCCATCCAACCACTCAATTTTTTCTCGTTTGCCCATTGAGTTGCAAAGGGCTTCCAACTTTCGTCCGGCATACCATCGTAACGAAAAAAATATCCAAAATCCGTCACGGCAAGATTTAATGCAGGAAACGTTACATAGATGGAATCGATATAGGAACACACATTGCTAATTTGTGTTATTCGATTTTTCACATTATTCAGATCACTGTAACTTGTGATTTTCGTTTCCTTAAGCCAACGCTGTAAATGAATATCCGCAGACAATTGCACGGCATTACTGAATACATCCTGAAAAATATTGTCTTCAATTTTTTGAGTTAACCGCAAAAGTTTTTCATTATCCTCTCGAACAGTATCGACAACAGCACGGTTAAAAATAAAAGAAACCACAAATACGCTTACCATCAATACGCTCAATACAACTCCTAAACTCAGCAACAACATATGTCCCAAATAGCTTCGCCTGTGAGTTTGCTTTTTAGCCATAAAATGAGGCCCCCTTTTACAATGGTAAACTTTTTCAAATATATGAAGAACCGTTCGCATCTTCCGATGCGGACAAACGGCTCTTTTTACTCGCTTATACTCAATTAGCATTATATCACGTCACGGCTGACGGTACAAACGCTTTTCAAGCGTAAAGGCTATACATTTTCAAAATCGAACCAACTTTGATATTTGCACATCTTTTACAAACAGCCATATTACTTAGATTGAATCTGTCCAATCTATAACGTTTTTTCAATTTGCAATTTTGAAAATGTATAATTTGGTGTTAATTTATCTGTTTCAAAAATCAAATTAAAAGTCTTGTTAGAAAATCAACTCTTGTCTTTGAGCATTTCTGTCGGCATAATAGCCTTAACAAACGCAGCACCGAAGTGTGACGCACCAAACAACGAACTGGTAGTAAGGAAAGGGGCAACGAACATGCAGGAAATAAAAGCCGTTCACCGGCGGCATGATCTATTAAACAGAATATGGAAATACCGCTGGCTGTACTTTATGCTCTCTTTTGGCGTTATTTATCTGCTTCTTTTCAAATATACCGCTATCGTAAATAACGTAATCGCCTTTAAGAACTATAAGATTTTTAAAGGAATTTGGGGAAGCCCCTGGTGTGGTTTGGAAAATTTCCAACGACTTTGGGGGTCGGATAACTTTAACCGCATTTTTCGCAACACTTTGATCATCAGCGGTTATAAATTGCTGTTCGGTTTCACCGCGCCCATTATCTTCGCATTGATGCTAAATGAAGTAGAAAGCGTCCCATTGAAACGCACGGTGCAGACGATCGCCTATTTACCGCATTTTTTATCTTGGGTCATCATCGGCTCACTTGTATCAGATCTGTTTTCTGTTAACGACGGCGTTGTAAACCAACTGCTCAACCTCTGCGGAAAAGAAAGTATTTTCTTTTTGGGAAGCAATCAGTGGTTTCGTTTTGTTCTTGTAGTGACGGATATCTGGAAAGAGATGGGATGGGGCGCCATCATTTATCTGGCAGCACTATCGGGGATACCAGTAGAAATGTATGAAGCGGCCACCATCGATGGTGCCACCAAGTGGCAAAAAATGACTCGTATTACCCTCCCTTGCCTGATTCCCACCATTTCCGTAATGCTGATCCTTCGCTGTGGTAGTATCATGAACGCGGGCTTTGAGCAGGTTTTCTCTCTATACAGTCCGGCGGTTTATGAATCGGGTGATATTATTGACACCTACGTTTACCGAGTGGGCATCGTAAATGTAGATTACGGTTTTTCTTCAGCCGTTGGCCTATTCAAATCCGTCATTTCCTGTCTACTGGTCGTTCTTTGCAACGGTTTCTCCAAAAAGTTGGGACAAGAAGGCCTATTTTAAAAATAATAAAAGGAGAAAGCCAAAATGACAGTTATTTCATCTCAAAGACGCAGAGTTGCTCATCCTGTTAAAAAGACCAAAGGAGATATCGTTTTTCTCACCATCAATACCCTTCTTCTTCTGGCCGTCGCTATCGTGACCCTATGGCCGTTTCTGGATACGTTGCTTGAATCTGTTTCTCCAACGATCGATTTGATGAAAAACGCCAAGAAAATTTTGCGCATTCCATCCTATATTGATTTCAGCAACTATGCCTATGTTCTGCATGGTTCGCAAATGATTCAGTCCATCAAGGTTACGGTCTCCCGCACCATCGTCGGTACGCTGCTGAACTTGCTGCTGACAGCATTGACAGCTTACCCGCTCTCCAAGCGCGACCTTCCAGGCGGTCAGGTTATCATGGCGATGTTTTTATTCACCATGATATTTCAGGCCGGCATGATCCCCACATTTTTGGCGATAAAGGATTATGGATTGCTGGATACATTTTGGGCTTTGATTATCCCGGAAGCCTTAAGCGTTTATAATATGATCATTATGCGTACATTCTTTCAAGGCATTCCGTCCGAATTGATTGAAGCAGCAGCCATTGACGGCTGTTCTGAAATGAAAACGCTTTGGAAAATCGTTCTCCCCCTTTCAACACCTGTTCTTGCTTCCATCGGCCTGTTTTATGCTGTCTGGCACTGGAACGCATGGTTTGACGCCGTTTTGTATATTACGAAGCGCAAATTGTGGCCCATGCAGACGCTGCTGCGGGAAATTTTACTCAGTTCCAGCATTGCAGATCTGGAGCAGGGCGGAGCTCTGGCAGAAGCTATGCCCCCCACCTCTACCGTCCAGGCTGCCGCCATCATGGTCAGTGTCATTCCCATCGCCTGCGTATATCCTTTTCTTCAAAAATACTTTGTAAAGGGAATTATGATCGGCTCTGTAAAGGGCTAAAAAACAAATTTTAACCGGCCTACCCGACAAGGGAGGCGGGATAAAATAAGAAATAAAAGGAGGATCCCATCATGAAAAAACTGGTTTCCATGCTTCTGGCGGCCTTGATGCTGCTGTCCCTCTCCCCCATGGCGATAGCTGAAGGACATGAAGTGACCTTTGTCTTTACCAAGGGTGGCTTTGAACCAGAATCCGAAGACAATTCCATTCACCAGTTTATCAATGAGACAACCGGCATTACCATGAATCATATTGCTCCCTCTGCCGCCAATTATGATGAGCAGATTTCCATCATGCTGGCGTCTGGGGCGAACGATATTGATATGTTCAAACTGAGCAACGCCCAGTTCAATAAAATGTACGATTACGGCGATCAGGGTGCGTTGCTGGATTTGGCTCCCTATCTGGAAGAGTACATGCCTCATGTGCTGGAAGTGATTCCGCAGACTGTGTTGGATCATATGAAGGTGGACGGCCATCTGTATGGCATTCCGGTTTACTGCAGCCCGAATCGTATGAACTGGATGGTTCGGCAGGACTGGCTGAACAATCTGAATCTGCAGGCTCCTACCACGTTGGACGAACTGCATGACGTTCTTTACGCCTTCACCAACAACGATCCCGATCAAAACGGTGTCAACGATACCGTTGGTATGACCGGCCGCGGTCTGGACGGATTGGAACCCATTTTCGGTGCCTTTGGTTTTACCGGCGTGAATTACTCCTACTGGTATCTGAACAGCGAAGGCAAATTGGTTCCCTCTGCCCTGCATGAAAATGCGCCCGAAGCCCTGAAACTGATTAAAGCCTGGTACAGCGAAAAGCTGATCGATCCCGAAATTTTTGTCCTGACGACGGAAGATGAAATCAAGGACAAGGCTTACAACAATTACTGGGGCTTCTACTACAATTGGTGGACTTTCGACTCCAAGCTGGAAAAGACCATCAACGAATATGACCCCGACTTCGATCTTCAGCCGATTGCGCCTCCCATGGGAGCCGATGGCACCAGCGCAGTTCGCGGCGTCAGTTCCACCAATGGGGTGATCTGCGTAATGGCAAACTCCAAAAATTGGGAAGATTGTCTGCGTCTGATCGACTGGTATCATACGGACGAGGGCATGATGACCGCCTACTCCGGCGTACCCAATGTTCATTGGTATCAGGATACCGACGGGAAATACTACACCACCCCTCAATTCGACGTAGATGCCAATTGGATCCAGTGGTATTCCGCTTTCGAAAGCGAAAAGCCTCTGCTGATGGTGGAGACCTATATGGTTCAGTCCCGTCGTGACGCTTTTAATTGGAATACCATTCAGGATGCCGCCGACGGCTTGACCACCACCGCCGAGATGAAGTATGAAGCCGATTTGCTGGACTATGTAAAGGAAATGTACATGAAGTTTGTTACCGGCGAAGCGGATATTGATACCCAGTGGGACGACTTCGTCAAAAACTGGTATGCCAAGGGCGGACAGGAATGGTCCGACGAACTGAATCAGGTTTATCAGGCCCGTCAAGCCAATAAGTAACCTTAGAAAAAGCAGGAGGAAAAAAGAATGGTTACGCTTCAGGACAAGTTCCGTGGCTGTATCATGGGTGCCCACATCGGCTCTGCCATGGGTGCGGCAGTAGAGGGGATGCTCTACCCGGAAATCGAGGCAAAATATGGTCTGGTAGAAGATTTTCTTCCCTACCAGCACTATGGCAATGGTTGGGATCGCGAACCGGGCACCACAGAAGATGGAATTGAGCGTCAGAAGTTGATGATTACAGCGATTCTGGAAAAACAGGATCGGGTGAATGCAGAGGATGTACGTCAAGCATGGATCGATCACGCTAATCCTAACGCAGGAGGACTGGTTTCGGAACCTTTTGAAGGCGTATTGCTTGCCATGGCAAAGACCGGCATTCCTGCAAGAGATCTTGGCAAATACTGCGACTATGCCGGGCTGAACAGCTTTTCCCGTGCCTGTCATGCGATTGGCCTTATCAATGCAGGAAACGTATCGACCGTTAAGGAAGATATTCTGGAAGTCGGTCAGCTGTACCAGACCAGCAATAGCCGCGGCCTGAAATGGGCCTGTGTGACCGGCGTAGCCATTGCTTCTGCCACAAAACCGAACGCGACCGTTGATTCTGTGCTCGGCGACATTTTCGATCACTGTGACCCAGATATCGTGGTGAAAGAACTGGATCGAGAACTGAAAAACACAAAGAAATTTTCAGACATCCGTGATATGCGCGTTTACTTTGATCAGGTTTACTCCGGAATCGGTATTCCTTACTGTTTCAGCTATGCAAACGAAGTCGTCACGAAGGGCGTTTGCATTTTCCAAATGGTGAAAGGAAACACGAAGGACGCTGTGATTGCCGGTGTAAACATGGGCCGTGATACGGACTGCGTTGCCGCAGTAGCCGCCGGCATTACCGGTGCATTGGGAGGATCCGCCTCGATACCGCAGAAGTGGATCGATCAGCTGGAAAAAGCGACACGCCTGAACCCCCACACCAATTCCAAACGTACCATGATTGAAAGTGCGGATGGTTTGCTTCAAGCGTTCCGTACCCGGCTGGAACGCGAGAAAGCCTTTGCAGAAAAAATGCTGGCGCTATAAATCGCTCCACGAGCCGGAAAATCTGTCCACTGGACAGATTTTCCGGCTCTTTCTGGTTCTATCAAGCTTTGTCATCCGAACAAAACGGAAAAAAATATACGGTAGTACAAAACAATCATTTTCAAGAAAGGAAAACGATCTCATGAAACTAGTAGTTGGCTCCGATCATTGCGGATTTGCTCTGAAACAGGCTTTGATGGGCAAGCTCAAATCCGATGGGCACGAAATTGAAGATATGGGGTGCTATGATGCGAATCCCGTAGATTTCCCGGATATTGCTCGCAAAGTATGTGAGAAAATACTGACTGGACATGCTGAACGTGGACTTATGTTCTGCGGAACAGGAGTAGGTGCTGCCATTGCTTGTAATAAAATGCCCGGGATCCGTGCAGCTGTATGCCATGATATTTACAGTGCACACCAATGCGTAGAACATGACAACGTGCAGGTGATGGCCCTGGGCGGCCAAATCGTAGGCGATGTTGTTGCGCTGGAATTGATACGTGCATTTTTGAAGGCAAATTTCTCTGTCGATGAGGAATTTCGGAGACGCGTAGCAAAGCTGGAAAAAATGGATGCGGAACGTGGTTAAAAAGTGGCAAAATATGTTTAAATTCAGCTTTCCAAAATTAGGCTGGATTTAAAAGAAACCCTTTATTTCGCCTTAATACTACTCGCCTGAATTGATTAAGCTCCCCAAAACTTGGAAACGTCAAGTCAAGTTTACAAAAAACAGAGCCGTCCACCAAATGGACGGCTCTGAAAAAAACCGGGGAAAATTACTTGTTGCCTTCGGCCTTGATGGCGGCATGAGCAGCGGCCAGACGGGCGATCGGCACACGGAAGGGAGAGCAGCTGACGTAGTTCAGGCCCACGTTGTGGCAGAACTCGATGGTGGACGGATCGCCGCCGTGCTCGCCGCAGATGCCCAGCTTGATGTTGGGGCGAGTCTCGCGGCCCAGCTTGGCAGCCATCTTCACCAGCTTGCCAACGCCGTCCTGATCCAGACGCGCGAAGGGATCGCTCTCGAAGATCTTGTTCTCGTAGTAGCTGTCGAGGAACTTGCCGGCGTCGTCGCGGCTGAAGCCGAAGGTCATCTGAGTCAGGTCGTTGGTGCCGAAGGAGAAGAACTCGGCTTCCTCAGCGATCTCGTCAGCGGTCACGGCAGCGCGCGGGATCTCGATCATGGTACCGATGTGGTATTCCATGGTGGTTCCCTGCTCAGCAAAGATCTTCTCGATGGTGTCCACAACGATCTTCTTCACGAAGGCCAGTTCCTTCTTGGAGCCGACCAGCGGGATCATGATCTCGGGCACGATATCATAGCCGCATTCCTTGCGCACGTTGATGGCAGCCTGCATAACCGCACGGGTCTGCATCTCGGCAATTTCGGGATAGGTGACGGCCAGACGGCAGCCGCGGTGACCCATCATGGGGTTGGACTCGTGCAGAGCGGTGATCTTGGCCTTGACTTCTTCCACAGTACGGCCCAAATTCTTGGCCAGCTCGGCGATTTCGTCTTCCATGTCCAGATGGGGCACGAACTCATGCAGCGGCGGATCCAGATAACGCACGGTCATGGGACGGCCTTCCAGAGCCTTGTACATGGCTTCGAAGTCACCCTGCTGCATGGGCAGGATCTTCGCCAGAGCCTTTTCGCGCTGTTCCTTGGTGTCGGCCAGGATCATCTCACGCACGGCGGCGATACGGGTGGCCTCAAAGAACATATGCTCGGTACGGCACAGGCCGATACCTTCCGCGCCGAACTTCACGGCCTGCTTGGTGTCGCGGGGGGTGTCGGCGTTGGTGCGAACCTTCAGGGTACGCACAGCGTCAGCCCAGCCCATCAGACGGGCGAAGTCGCCGGAGATGGAAGCTTCCACGGTGGGGATCAGGCCGTCGTACACGTTGCCGGTGGAACCATCCACGGAGATCATGTCGCCCTCGTGGTAGGTCTTGCCGTTCACAGTCACGGTCTTGGCTTCTTCATTGATCTTCAGATCGCCGCAGCCAACGACGGCGGCACGGCCCATGCCGCGGGCCACAACGGCAGCGTGAGAGGTCATGCCCCCAAACACGGTCAGGATGGCCTGAGAGAAGTCCATGCCTTCGATGTCCTCGGGCGTGGTCTCCTTGCGGACCAGAATGACCTTTTCCTTGTTCTTGCCATGCTTCGCAGCTTCGTCAGCGGTGAAGTAGATGGCGCCGGCGCCAGCGCCGGGAGAAGCGGGCAGACCCTTGGCAATGACGGGAGCGGCCTTCAGGGCGGCAGCGTCAAAGTTGGGGTGCAGCAGGCTGTCCAGCTGCTTGGGTTCTACCTTCAGGACGGCTTCCTTCTCGGACAGCACGCCTTCGTCCACCAGGTCGACAGCGATCTTCAGGGCAGCCGCGGCGGTACGCTTGCCGTTACGGGTCTGCAGCATATAGAGCTTGCCTTCCTCGATGGTGTATTCCATATCCTGCATGTCGCGGTAGTGGGCTTCCAGCTTGCTGGCGATGTCCACGAACTGCTTGTACACGTCAGGCATCTGATTCTGCAGCTCGGAGATGGGGCTGGGGGTACGGATACCGGCAACCACGTCTTCGCCCTGAGCATTCAGCAGATATTCGCCGTACAGCTTCTTTTCGCCGGTGGCGGGGTTGCGGGTGAAGGCTACGCCGGTGCCCGAGGTCTCGCCCATATTGCCGAATACCATGGACTGTACGTTTACGGCAGTGCCCCAGCTGTGCGGGATGTCGTTCATGCGGCGGTAGGTGTTTGCACGCGGATTATCCCACGAGCGGAATACTGCGCGAACAGCCTCCATCAGCTGCTTCTTCGGGTCCTGCGGGAAATCTTCGCCGAGGGACTTCTTGTAGTGATCCTTGAACAGGACGATCAGCTCGGACATATCATCTGCATCGAGCTCATTGTCCATCTTAACGCCCTTTTTGTCCTTAACCTGATCGATAAACTGTTCGAAGGAGGACTTAGGCAGCTCCATAACAACGTCAGAGAACATCTGAATGAAACGGCGGTAGGAGTCGCGTGCGAAACGCGGGTTATTGGTCAGCTTGGCAACTGCTTCGCAGATCTCGTCGTTCATGCCGAGGTTGAGGATGGTATCCATCATGCCGGGCATGGATGCGCGCGCACCCGAGCGAACGGATACGAGCAGCGGCTTCTCGGGATCGCCGAGGGTTTTGCCGGTAATCTTTTCAAGCTGATCGAGGTAAAGCAGGATCTGATCCTGAATATCCGGATAGATGGTCTTGCCGTCCTCGTAATAACGGGTGCAGGCCTCGGTGGTGATGGTGAAGCCCTGCGG
>OLQL01000824.1_pt1 | contig 29683 bp, 26 predicted proteins | sample 1672971 | NCBI WGS metagenome assembly OLQL01 (sample SAMEA3136742, study PRJEB25190) | human gut metagenome | biome: human gut; feature: human-associated habitat; material: faeces | place: Austria | collected 2013
CAAAAAACTGCACTTGGAAAATAAATGAGGTAATATTATGGCAAGTAAAAATACAAACATTGTATCCAAAACACTGGTTGAATCCTATATTCGCAAACAGGTAAAAGCATTAAAACAATCTCCTGCAGAGACGATTGATACTCTCACAAAGCAGCTTTTAGATAAACCAAAAGGCTCTTTGGAAAAGTATCTTTTACATATCACACCTGAAAAACTTCAGGATACACAAAGTGGATATTATAAGCTTTTCCATGATATTCTTCCAAAAGTAAATACAGATCATCTCGTTACTTTAGGAATGAATATTGGATATAATGGTATTTTTACCGCTTCAAAAAAAACACAAACAAACTCCCCAGAGAGCAAATCAGACGCTCTCTGGGCTTTTATGCTTTCCATCGATGGAATTAATTATGAAAAAAAATCTGCACAATATAAGGCACAGATTAGCAATGCAAAAAAGAATGGAACCCGTTGCTTTATGCTTTTTATTGAAAAAAATGCATGGAAACTGCTTCCTCTTATAAAAAAAGAAAAAGACTGTGCTTTCTTTTTATTCTGCCCTAGCTCCTGCTTAACAGAAAAATTCTTAGATGCCGTAAAACTCACCAAAAATCTTTTTATTTCTGTTGCTTATAACAGTAACGGCAATAAGGAGCAGATACTTTCCACCAATGTATTTAATCGTCTTAGATCACGAAAACTGCCTTATGGCATACATTATTATTATTCTGTGTCTGATCTAGATAACTTTAAATCTGGCGAAATCTTTAAAAAATTAAGTAAAGAAAAACCTCTGTTCTCCTTCTTTCTCTCAAAAAAAGCTGACTCTGGTAAGGATACTGTAACAGAAGAAGAGAAAAAAGCTGTTTACGAAATAATCATAAAAGAACGATATTGGTTAAAGTATCCTTCAATCCCATTTGAAATAGAGAAAGATTATTACTATTTAATTCATTAAAGAACAGACGCCATTGCCCTCAATAAGGCATATTTGTGGTCTCGGAGCAAGTGTTGGATGCAAGCGGGTAAGCGAACATTCAACACGCAGCGACTAAAATCACAAATATGCCTTATTGAGGACAATGGCTTCGTCTGTAGTTTGTCTAATGAATTAAATAGTAACTAAGCTCTATTCTGTTGTGCTACCAAGTATTCTGCTCCATATTTTTTACGAAGTGCCGGTTTTTCAATCTTTCCAGTTGCATTTCTAGGAACATCTGCAAAGATAAGCTTCTTAGGCCGTTTGTAACGAGGAAGCTTCATACAGTATTCGTTGATTTCTTCTTCAGTACATTCCATGCCATCTTTAATAGAAATAACCGCTCCTGTAATCTCTCCAAGTCGTTTGTCTGGAAGTCCGATGACTGCGACATCTTTTACTTTATCAAAGGCACTTAAGAAGTTTTCAATCTGTACTGGATAAATGTTTTCTCCTCCACTTACGATAACGTCTTTCTTACGGTCTACAAGGAAATAGAATCCGTCTTCATCCTGCATTGCCATATCTCCGGTAAAGAGCCATCCGTCTTTGATAGTTTCTGCGGTTGCTTTTGGATCGTTGTAGTAGCAGGTCATCATTCCCGGACCCTGTACACAAAGCTCTCCGACTTCTCCCTGTGGAAGTGCATTTCCATTCTCATCGACAATCTTGCAGGACCAGCGGTAACCTGGAATGCCAATTGCACCAACTTTATCAATATTTTCAATACCAAGATGTACACAACCTGGACCTGTAGACTCTGATAATCCATAGTTTGTATCATATAAATGGTTCGGGAAGTATTCTTTCCAGTGTTTGATCAGTGATGGCGGTACTGGCTGTGCACCGATATGCATCAGTCTCCACTGGGAAAGCTCATAATTCTCCAGTTTTAAATCACCTCTGTCAAGGCTGTCTAAAATATCCTGTGCCCACGGTACTAAAAGCCATACGATTGTACAATGCTCTTTCGATACGGCATCAAGAATAATCTCCGGTGTGGTTCCTTTTAATAATACTGCCTTACTTCCCGCACAAAGGCTTCCCATCCAGTGGAACTTCGCCCCAGTGTGATACAATGGCGGAATACATAAAAATACGTCATCTCTGTTTGTCAGATGATGTTTCTGCTCCATCTGTGCCGCCTGCAGTAAACTCTCATGATTATGAAGGATTGCTTTCGGAAATCCTGTTGTTCCTGAAGAAAAATAAATTGCTGCATCGTCTTCGTCTTCTAAGCGAACTAACGGAGCCTGACTTGAACAATCTGCTACAAGTTCTCGATAACTTTCTGCGAATGTCGGACAGCCATCTCCTACATAAATCAAAAGACGCCCTTTGCTAAGTTCTTCCTCAATTGCTTCAATTCGACCAATAAACTCCGGTCCAAAGAAAAGCACATGAACTTCTGCCAAATCTGCACAGTACTTAATCTCATCAGAGGCAAAACGGAAATTAAAAGGTACGGCGATTGCTCCTGTTTTTAAAATACCAAAATAAATTGGCAGCCATTCCAGACAGTTAAACATTAAGATTGCTACACGGTCACCCTTTTGCACACCACGGCTTAACAGCATATTTGCCACACGGTTTGCCTTCTCATCAAATACGCTCCATGTAATCTCACGGCGATATGGTACAGAAGAAGTTTGCTGCACAAGATCATATTCCTTCCATGTTGTCTTTCTTGTATCCTTCATTGTAGGATTCAATTCTACTAAGGCAACTTCCTCTCCGTAAAGCTTATGATTTCTCTCAAGTAAATCTGTAACTGGCATAACGCTACCTTCCTTTTCTTAAAAAATTTAAATATTTAAAATACAGACACCCTTTTCTCTGCGTCTGTATCTCTTAATCTTCCTAATCCTTCTTCACTTTTTCTCTTTTATTTATTAAAGTGTTGCACTATGATAAAGTATCATATTTTGTGAAAAAAGTCAACGCTATCTCGCTATTCCAGCTCTTTTTTTATCAGTTCAAAAAATATTTTATATGTGCCTTGTATACAAGTTTTTTCTGTAAATCATCTGGTTGATTTACGATGCTTCGTTGACAGATTTCCTTTTTTGCACTATCATTATATGGTAAAAATAAACAGAAACGAGGATAAAGCTATGTTAAATGAAAAAATGGTTGCTCTCGGCACCCAGCGTTCTGTTATCCGTGAATTATTTGAATACGGAAAACAGCGTGCTGCCGAAGTTGGTCCAGAGAATGTTTTTGATTTCTCCATCGGAAATCCAAGCGTTCCTGCTCCTGATTGTGTCAATGAAACTGCTATAAAGCTCCTTAATGAGATGGATTCTGTTGTTCTTCACGGCTATACAAGCGCGCAGGGAGATGCCGGTGTCCGCAAGATGATTGCAGATTCTATCAACTCTCGCTTCCAGACATCTTTTAATGCAGATAATCTGTACATGACTGTTGGTGCCGCTGCTGCATTATGCTGCTGCTTAAATGGTCTTACATGTCCTGGAGATGAGTTTATCGTATTTGCACCATATTTCCCAGAATATAAAGTATTTATCGAGGCTGCCGGTGCTTCTATGAAGCTTATTCCTGCAGACATCGAGGCTTTCCAGATTGATTTTGGGGCATTTGAAGAAGCCATCAATGAACACACAAAGGGCGTTCTTGTAAACTCTCCAAATAACCCATCTGGTGCCGTTTATTCTGAAGAAACTGTTAAGAAACTTGCGGAAATTCTTGAAGCAAAATCCGCGGAATATCATCACCCAATCTATTTGATTGCTGACGAACCATACCGTGAGATTGCATTTGAAGGTACTGTCGTTCCTTACCTTCCTAAATACTACAAAAACACTTTAGTATGCTATTCCTGGTCTAAATCATTATCCCTCCCTGGTGAGCGTATGGGATATGTTGTCGTACCAGATGAAGTGGACGAACATGAACTGGTTTACGCTGCGATTGCAGGTGCAGGACGTTCTCTTGGCTATGTAAACGCTCCTGGTTTATTCCAGAGAGTCTGTGCTCTTTGTGCCAGCGAAACTTCTGATATTTCCGTTTATGAAACAAATAAAAACATTCTTACAAAGGGACTTCGTGATATGGGATACCACGTTGTAGAACCAGGCGGAACTTTCTATATGTTCCCTCGTACTTTAATCGATGATGATATCGCTTTTTGCGAAAAAGCGAAATTAGATCATAATCTATTAATCGTACCGGGAACTGGATTTGGATGCCCAGGACACGCAAGAATTTCCTACTGCGTTCCTACAGAACAGGTAGAACGTTCTCTTGCCGCATTTGAGAAACTCGTAAAATCTTATAAATAAACTCACTGTCATTGGAGGCAGACATGATCATAGATTTTCACACTCACACTTTTCCTGATAAGTCTTCGGAAAAGATTGTGAATCATCTTGCACACATTGGCTGCATTCCTCCACATACAGATGGTTCTGTCATCGGTCTCTTTTCTTCCATGAAAGAGGCCGATATTGATTATTCTGTAAATCTACCTGTCATGACAAAACCATCCCAGGTTGAAAAGGTAAATTCTTCATTAATCCAACAGCAGGAATATCTGCTTGATATGAAAATCATTACCTTTGGAGGTATGCATCCAAATTATACGAATTATAAAGAAGAACTTTTACGTTTAAAACAGGCCGGAATTCCTGGAATTAAACTCCATCCTGCATATCAGAATGTAGATCTTGATGATATCCGCATGATGCGTATCATTGATGAAGCTTCTTCACAGGGGCTGATCACATTAGTACATGCTGGCATTGATATTGGTATTTATGACCACAATTATTCTTCTGTTGCTCATATTTTAAAATTATTAAAAGAAGTTGCCCCGGAGAAGCTGGTTCTTGCACATATGGGAAACTGGGGTCGCTGGAACGAAGTCGAGAGTGATCTTGCCGGAGCGCCTGTCTATTTTGACACTGCTTTTTCTTATGGCCCGGTAACTCCACTCCCCGATGCCCCAAGAGCTCCGTATATTTCCTATAATCTTCATCCAAAGGACTTTGTACGTCTTGTGAGAAAACATGGTACAGACAAGATTCTTTTTGGCACTGATTCTCCGTGGGAGAACCAGCAGGATTATGTGAAACGAATCTCTCACATGGACTTTACAAAAGAAGAACTCGAACAAATTCTTTCTGAAAATGCAAAAAAACTTTTTACTATTTAATTCATTAAGAGACAAACGCCCGGGAAGAGAACTGCTAGCCTATATTTATGACTTTAGTCGCTACGAGAAATCGTCTTCTATGAAAAGGCCGACATTAAAAGTTATTGATTTTGACTCAGTTGTACAAAACACAAAGTCGTCAAAATCAATAATTTTAATGTCGGCCTTTTCTAACATTTTACTACAGTCTCGTAGCTCCGAGGCCACAAATATAGGATATCGGTTCTCTTCCCGGGCTGTCTTTGGCTGGATTTTGTTTGAATTAAATAGTGGCTGTGGGAATTTGGGGAAGAGGGCAGAAGTTTTCTGTTTACTCTAAAAATATTATGAATAGATACTTAGTATTTAAATGGATTTGTTAAAGAACTGAGATTGAGAATAGAAGCCTGTTTCTTGTTCTGAAATTATTGAAATATTGCTGTGACAATCGTTAAAAAAGCTAAATCATACCCTCTATTCCCAGTCCTTCTCGAGTAAGTAGAAGACATCAGCTTCTGTCCCCAAATCCCCTCCCCCTGTTTAATTCACCTTCTCCAGCCACAGCACAGAAGCCATTGCCCCCAATAAGGCATATTTGTGGTCTCGGAGCAAGGTTTGGATGCGAGCGCATAAGCGAACATTCAAACCGTCGCGATTAAAATCACAAATATGCCTTATTGGGGGCAATGGCTTCGTCTGTAGTGTATCCAATGAATTAAATAGTACAATTTATTTTATTTTGATTTTTACAGTATGTTTTTTCCCGCTTCCATCAGTTGCCATTGCTATAATTTTTACAGTTTTCCCTTTGGCTGATTTTTTCGTTGTTACGATTCCTTTGGCATTTACTGTGGCATATTTTGTATTTGCTGATGTCCAGAGAAGTTTTGTATTTGCTTTTTTTGTGGCAGTTATTTTGGCTTTTAGTTTTAGTTTCTTTCCTGCTTTTACTGGCTTATTTCCTGTAATCTTAACTTTCTTTACAATGCCTTTCATAGATGTAATCTTCCAAGAAGCATATTTTTTACTGCCATCTTTTGCTGTTGCTGTAATCGTTACTTTTTTACCACCTGTTTTCTTTTTCAGGGTGACTATACCACTTTGGGTTACCGTTGCAACTTTTGAGTTGCTGGACTTCCAGATTAGCTTTTTATTGGATGCGTTATTTGGTAAAACTGTCGCTTTTAAAGTAAGCTTTTTGCCTGCGGCAATTTTTTTGGAAATACCGGAGAGACGAATAGAAGATACTAACCTTCTATTACCATTTGTGTCTATATTCGGTTTTGTGTTCTGGTCACTGCCTGAATACAAAATATCTCCACTGAAGTTATAATTGTAAAACATTCTTCCGGTAGGTACTATCTCATACTTATCCAGAATGGACATTGGCTGGTTTTGTTCTCCTTCTACTGGAATTGCATAATTTTTATTAGCTTTCTTTTTAATTTTATAAATAGAACATACTTCTTCATTTTTTTGCTGATCATAATCAAAGTATGCTACATAATCCGACACTGTACCTGAAGATGTCTTTTTATTTAGCATCATCAAGCTGTATGATGTTACAGATGTTGTATACGCTTTTATTTTCTGTGCGTTTGTGTTTATAGTAAAATTGCTCGACCAGAAATAATTTCCATTTTCATCCTGCATAGAAGCAAGCCAAATTTCAGGGAAAACTTCCTGTATTTTATAAATATTATAGTATGGTTCATCGTCACTGCTTCCTGCTTGTCGTAAAGCCCCATATATCCCTGTTACAGAATCGCCTTTTGGCGTACATGGAATAAAGTCTGCCAGCTCATAGACTGCCGCAGTCATCCGTTTTGCTTCTTTTTGTGATGTTTTCTGTACTTTTTGGTTTAATGTATCATTTCCTTCAAATACAATGCCATCTTTTGCTGCGGCAGAATAAGAAACAACTATAGAAGAAGGAAATTTATTATCACGATACACTTTTAAAGTAACCCCTTGTTTTACTTTAAACTGTGCGTTTGCCTCTTCTGCCATTAAAGAAATCGGTTCCCCCTGTACTCTGTTTTTATTAATCTCTAAGGACCCATTTCCTTCTAATGTAAGGCTTCCGCCATAAGAGTAACCCCATACAGCAATTCCCTGTATCTGATTATTCCCCACTACCTTTACTTTAAAATCATCCCCCATTTCATTTGCCACAATTTTCTTTTCAGCTTCCTGATATCCGTTTAAAGTAAGAGTATTTGTTTTTTTATCATAGCTGATGTTTCTAACTGTGCTGATAGTCACTGATTTATTGGCGTTATAAAGCTGTTTAGGATTTGCACTTCCATCATCAATCACTATATATGCACTACTCCAATCCTGCTCATTTGGTCCATTTGCCGCTTCGACCGAACTTCCCAGCATCACAAATGACATTAAAAACGCAAAACAAAGTGCCATTATCTTTTTCCATCGTTTCATCGCTGTTCCTCCTTTATCCATTGATACTTTGTTTTTTGATAATTACATTATACAAAATTCCACTCTATATTTTCTGATTCTTTCCAGTTAGTCATTGCCAAAACGGAAATCATACTTTATGGGTTTTTTGTCTGCTGCTTTTACGATATAATAAAATTAAATGAAATCTTTCAAGATTACAAAATCTACCACATAAAGCCTGGTACATAATCTTCGATTCATTTAAACTTTTAATTTAGGAGAAGGTAAGATGACCGATTTTAAAGATATTTTAATAAAATATATGGAAGAACTGGATTGTTCCTCCAAGGAGCTTGCTGATAGTTCCGGACTTTCTGCCGCAACGATCAGCCGCTATCGTTCCGGAGAACGAATACCTGATGTAGAAAGTGACAATTTAAAGCAACTGATTTACGGTATCGTTAAACTTGCCCAAAAAAGAAATCTTTCTTCTATTAATGACATAACGGTACATTCTGATTTTCTGCGTTTTTTACCGGATATATCGGCTGATTTTTCTATTTTGCAGGCAAATTTGAATACTTTATTTACTATGCTGTCAATAAATACTTCAGAGTTCGCCAGATTTTTAAATTATGATGCCTCTTATATTTCCCGCATAAAAAGCGGCGAACGGCAGCCTGCTGATCCAGAACTCTTTCTTGTTAATACTGCTCTTTTTGTAACAAAAAGATATACGAAAAAAACAGATCTTTCTATATTAGCGAATTTATTTGATTGTTCTTTGGAAGAATTGCGAGAGGAAAAAACGTATTTATCTCTTTTAAAACACTGGCTTCAAACAAAGCATACGAATACAGACAAAGAACAGCAATCTTTATCCCATTTTCTGCAAAAATTGGATGAATTCAATTTAGATGACTATATTCGTGTTATTCATTTTAATGAATTAAAAATCCCAACGGCACCTTTTCAGCTTCCCGGTTCTAAAAATTATTTTGGATTAAAAGAAATGATGAATAGTGAACTCGATTTTTTAAAAGCAACGATTCTTTCCAAATCACAGGAAGATGTTATTATGTATAGTGATATGCCTATTGAAGAAATGGCGAAAGATTCTGATTTTCCCAAAAAGTGGATGTTCGGAATGGCCTGTATGCTAAAAAAAGGATTACATTTGCATCAGATTCACCAGATCGACCGGCCGTTTGCCGAAATGATGCTTGGGCTTGAAAGCTGGATTCCTATGTATATGACAGGTCAGATTTCCCCTTATTATTTAAAAGAAAGTACCGGACAAACTTTCATGCATTTATTAAAAGTTTCCGGAGCTGCCGCACTTCAGGGTGAAGCAATTTATGGGCACCACACACAAGGACGGTATTATCTCACAAAACATAAAACTGAAATATCTTATTACAAAGAAATGGCTGAGCTGCTTTTAAAAAAGGCTTCTCCTCTCATGGAAATATTTCGGGAAAACTCCATGATGCCCTATCATGCTTTTTTACAGGCAGATGCAAAGACCAGCGGAAAACGATATCACATTTTATCTGCTTTACCGCTTCAAACTTTGAATTCCTCCCTACTTGAAGATATTTTAAATCAGAATCAGATCAATAAAGAAGATGCTCAAAAAATCAAAACATATATTGATAAAAAGTCTACTCAGATTCAGCAGATTCTTTCCCATGATATGATTACGGAAGAATTCCCTATTTTATCCAAAGAAGAATTTAGTAGATTTCCGATTGCGCTTCCATTATCCGATATTTTCTATGAAAAAAACATCTATTATACCTGGGAAATGTATAAGCAGCATTTAGAAAGTACTCTAAATTATGAAAAAACACATCAAAACTATTGTATAAAGCAAAATCAACAATCTGCTTTTCGAAATATTCAGATCAGGATTCACGAAAAAAAATGGGTTCTCGTATCTAAAAACAGAACCCCTGCAATTCATTTTCTCATCCGGCATCCTAAAATGAGAAATGCTTTTGAAAATATGATCATACCAATTGTAGAATTCTAGAAAATAAAAAATATCCTGTAGCAGCTAATATCACAGCTACTATAGGATACTTTTTATTTTCTTTCTAAGATTATTTATTATAGAGATTTCTCTTATCGACTACTCGAACAGCTTTTCCTTCGCTTCTTGTAATAGTTTTTGGTTCTAAAATGCTGACATCTACCTTGATTCCAAGCATGTTCTTCAAACCATGTACGATTTTCTTTTCTCTAGCTGCGATAGCGACATCTTCCTGTTTCATTTCCGGTGTCATCTCTACCTGAACTTCAATTGTATCATTATTGCCAATACGATCTACTAAAATCTGATAGTTAGCCTGATAACCCTGTTTTAATAAAACAGCTTCAATCTGAGATGGCCATACGTTAACACCTTTTACTACCATCATATCATCGCTTCTGCCCATTGGTTTATGCATACGGATATGGGTACGTCCACAGGAACATTTCTTTCTCGTCAGATAACATAAATCTCTTGTGCGGTAACGGAGTAATGGATATGCTTTTTTTGTAATACAGGTAAATACTAACTCTCCGATTTCTCCTTCTGGAAGAACTTCTCCTGTATCTGGATTAATAATCTCAGGAATGAAGTGATCTTCCTGTATATGCATTCCTTTCTGCTCTTCACATTCAAAGGATACACCCGGACCAGAAATCTCGGTCAGTCCATAAATATCATAGGCTTTGATACCAAGAGATTCTTCGATATTATGACGCATTTCCTCTGTCCATGGCTCTGCTCCAAAAATACCTGCCTTTAACTTGATATTCTCTCTATGTCCGCCTTCATTAATTGATTCTCCAAGGCTTGCAGCATAAGAAGGAGTACAGCAAAGAATGGTAGATCCTAAATCTTCCATAAACTGAATTTGTCTTTCTGTATTACCTGAAGACATTGGAAGTGTCATACAGCCTACTCGATGAGAGCCTCCATGCAGACCTGCTCCACCAGTAAAGAGTCCATAACCGTAGGCTACATGGCATACATCATCTTTTGTTCCGCCTGCTGCCATGATAGCACGGGCACAGCAGTCTTCCCACACATCAATATCTTCTTGTGTGTAAAAGGCAACAACACGGCGGCCTGTTGTACCACTTGTAGACTGCATTCTTACACATTCAGATAATGGTACCCCAAGAAAACCATATGGATACTGATCTCTCAAATCATCTTTTGTAACGAAAGGAAGTTTATGAAGATCTTCGATTCCTTTTATATCTTCTGGTTCTACTCCTGCTTCTTTCATTTTATTACGATAAAATTCTACATGATCATATACATACTTTACCTGCTCTACAAGCCTTTCGCTCTGTAAAGCCTGCAGTTTCTCTACCGGCATCGTTTCAATCTCTGGTTGATAATAATTTCCCATTCTTCTCTTTCTCCTGTTGTCACTTAATTTATAATGATCTCTTTTTCTTCTATTCTTCGCCTCTTCCAAGTGCAAATGCCTTGTGATTGAGTTCAACAAACTTTGCCGGAACACATTCCTCGATTGCTTTCTGCCACTTTTCTACCGGAATATCAAAGTATTTAGACAGTCTGCCCATTAAAACAATATTTACTGCTTTTGATGAACCTGCTTCTTCTGCTAAGGACAGACAATCCATCGCATCTACTTTAATTCCTAAAGCTTCCATCTTTTCGATAAGATTTTCAGGGTACTGTGCCGCACCGATAATAACCGGCATCGGGTCAATTTCCTGTGTATTTACTACGATTCTTCCGTCTGGTCTTAAATATTCTACATAACGGGCAGCTTCTAACTTTTCAAAAGAAACAATAAAATCTGCCTCTCCCTTATCAATAATTGGAGAATATACTTTCTCTCCAAATCTTACATATGTAACAACGCTTCCACCTCTCTGGCTCATTCCGTGAACTTCAGAAACCTTTACGTCATAGCCTTCTGATAAAAGCAAATGTCCTAATAACTTGCTGGCAAGAAGGGAACCCTGTCCTCCTACACCGACAATCATAATATTCTTTGTCATTTCGCCTGTCCTCCTATGCCTGTAATGCGTCAAACTTACATAACTGCTGGCATACACCGCAGCCTACACATAATGTCGTATCAATGACTGCCTTTTTGTCCTTTACACTGATGGCAGGACATCCAAGACGCATACATGATTTACATCCTACGCAGTTCTCTTTTTCCACTTTTAATGGTGGGTTATGTTTTACATATTTTAAGAGGGCGCAAGGACGGCGGCTGATGATTACAGATGGTTCTTCTGCTGCTAATTCCTCTTTAATAACTGTATCACAAGCTGCAAGGTCATATGGATCTACCACACGAACACGATTGAATCCCATAGAACGGCAAAGACTTTCTAAGTCAATCTTTCCTGCCGGGTCACCTTTAATATTGTAACCAGTTGTTGGATTCTGCTGATGTCCAGTCATTCCAGTGATAGAGTTATCAAGAATGATTACCGTAGAATTACTCTGATTGTAAGCGATATTGGCAAGTCCGGTCATTCCAGAATGCATGAAAGTAGAATCTCCGATAACGGCTACAGTCTTTCCTTCGCTTTCTTTGCCAAGTGCCTTGTTAAATCCATGAATAGAACTGATGGAAGCACCCATACAAAGCGTCATTTCCATTGCACTAAGTGGTGCAACTGCTCCAAGTGTATAACATCCGATATCGCCGAGAACAGTACATTTATTTTTAGATAATGTAAAGAATAATCCTCTGTGCGGACAGCCTGCACACATAACCGGAGGTCTTCCCGGAAGAGCTTCTCCAAGTTCTTTATGTGCTGGAACTTCTATACCTAATTTTTCTGCGATTAAATTCTGTGAAAATTCACCTTCCATTGGAAGAGCATCTTTTCCTGTAACAGTAAGTCCAAGTTCTTTACAATGATTTTCTAAAATAGGATCTAACTCTTCAATGATCGCAAGCTTTTCTACTTTTGCAGCAAAATCGAGAATTAACTGGTCAGGCAGAGGATTTACAAGACCAATCTTTAAGATACTTGCCTTATCTCCAAATACTTCTTTTGCATATTGATAGCAGGTAGAAGATGTGATAATACCAAGCTTTGTATCTCCCATCTCCACACGGTTAAAATCACAGTGATTTCCATACTCGATAAGCTTTCTTGTTCTCTCTTCCACAACTGGATGACGGCGAATCGCATTTCCTGGCATCATAACATACTTTGCAATATTCTTCTCGTATGGAATTGTCTCTGGTACCACACGCTCGCCCGGCTCTACAATACTCTGTGAATGAGCTACACGGGTACACATCTTAATGATAACTGGTGTGTCAAATTCTTCAGAAAGTTCAAATGCCTTCTTTGCAAACTCATAGGCTTCTGTGGAATCTGATGGCTCTAACATTGGAATCTTGGATGCAATCGCATGATGTCTGGAATCCTGTTCATTCTGAGAAGAATGCATTCCTGGGTCATCTGCAACACAGATAACCATACCGCCATTCACTCCTGTATAAGAGCAGGTAAATAATGGGTCAGCAGCTACGTTAAGCCCAACGTGCTTCATTCCGCAAAAGCTTCTCTTTCCAGCAAGAGATGCACCAAATGCAACTTCCATCGCAACCTTTTCATTCGGTGCCCATTCACAGTAAATCTCATCATATTTTGCAGCTTCCTCTGTAACTTCTGTACTAGGAGTTCCCGGATAGCTGGACACGACACTACAGCCAGCTTCATATAAGCCTCTTGCCAATGCCTTATTACCTAACATTAATTGTTTCATGGTAAAATATCCTTTCTATTGTTTATTGTTCCTTTTTATAGAAAGATACGACCGTCCTGTACAGTCGCATCTAAGTATATCTGACGTTGTAACACATTTAAAAAACTAAGATTCTTTAGCCTCTTCGCTTCCCTCTTTTTGGTTCAGTCTGTCAATTACCTCTCCAAGACAGCCTGTTCCATAATTAAGCATACGATTTACACGACTAATTGTAGCAGAACTTGCGTTTGTCTCACTCATAATCTCCGTATAAACTTTTTCCTTCTTCAACATACTTGCAACCTCAAAGCGCTGCTCCATAGACCGAAGTTCAGTCATTGCACAAATGTCTTCAAAAAAATCAAAACATTCTTCTAAACTTTTTAACTCCAGAATAGCCTTATACATGCCTTCTTTACGTTCTTTTGGAATATTTTTTCCCATAAGATGTTCCTTCCTTTACGAAATATAATCTTATGATACCATCTTTTTTTGATTTCGTAAATAAAAAGTTTAATGTGTTAAAGAGATTTTCCTTTAAACAACAAAAACACTATAATAATTCCCTTGACTCGCTTTTTATGCTATACTTAATCTATCTTTTTGATAATGAGGTTTATTTATGAATTTAGAACAGTATACAAAAATCAATAATTTTTTCATCAGACACTCCACTGCTTTTTCATTATTACTCACGGCAAATCGATTATTGACTGCCTGTGGTTTTCTCCTTTATCCATTATTATTACTATGTCTTTTAACAAAAAAGAACATTGCTATGCTTATTAGTTTTATCGCTATCCCAGCACTCTGTTTCCTGGCAGTAACCATTTTTAGAAAAGTAGTGAATAAAAAGCGTCCATATGAAAAACTTCCAATTCAATCCCTAATTAAAAAAGATAAAAAAGGCCAGTCTTTTCCAAGCCGCCATGTGTTTTCTATCTTTTTAATCGCTACATTATGGTTTTGCTTTTGGAAACCTGTTGGAATCTTTCTTTTTATTGCTGGTGTCTTTCTTGCGATTGTCAGAGTAATTGGCGGGGTACATTTCGTAACTGATGTATGCGCCGGGGCACTCCTCGGGGTGCTGGCAGGATTGATTTCCAACTATGTCTTTTTGATTTGCTAAAAAACAGACGAAAAAAGCCCCTATTAATCCTCCCAGATGTGACTTTAGTCGCTACGTGTTGAATGTTCGCTAAAAGGCTCGCATCCAACACTTGCTCCGAGGTCACATCTGGGAGGATTAATAGGGGCTTTTTTCTGTTTTTTGATAAATTAAAGTGAGAATTGCAGAAATCTAATTCCTGCTTTTTTAAATGTGGACTTAAAAATGCTTTCTATATAAATTTTCACATAATATATATTATACTTATAAGAAGTTTTATTTATAGCAAAATTATATAAAATGCCAGTGAAACATTAACTATAACGAAGAAAATTTTCCACCCACTCCCATCCTCTTCTGGAGAATCCTCAAATCCTCCACAGCGGAATTTGCGCCAAAGTCAGAAAATGAAAAAGACTTATAATAGCAGATGTGACCTCGGAGCAAGTGTTGGATGCGAGCCCTTAAGCGAACATTCAACACGCCGCGACTAAAGTCACAGGTGCTATTATAAGTCTTTTTTATTTTCGTCTACCTAGCCAAATTCCGCTAAATATTATTCGTTATCTAAAGCTTTGATGCTTAAGCTGATCTTACGATCATCTTTCTTGAAATCTACAACTTTAGCTGTAACTTCCTGACCTACTTTTAATACATCAGATGGTTTCTCGATGTGCTCTTTAGCAATCTGAGAAACATGAAGTAATGCATCTACGCCTGGCTCTAATTCAACGAATGCACCGAAGTCTGTCATACGAGCAACTTTACCAGTTACTTCGTTACCTACTGCGTATTTTTCGTCAGCGTGAAGCCATGGGTTTGTTTCAGGGAATTTTAAGGATAATGCAATCTTTTCTCCCTGGATATCTTTGATAAGAACGTTTAATTTTTCACCTACTGTGAAAACTTTCTTAGGATTCTCAACACGTCCCCAGCTCATTTCGGAGATGTGAAGAAGTCCGTCTGCTCCACCTAAATCGATGAATGCACCAAAATCTGTTACGTTCTTTACAGTTCCTTCTACAGTCATACCAGCTTCGATTTTTGCAAACAGTGCTTCCTGTTTTGCTTTCTTCTCTGCTACTAAAAGCTGCTTACGGTCACCGATGATTCTTCTCTTGCGAGGGTTGAACTCTGTAATAACGAACTCGATTTCCTGTCCGTCATATTTCTTTAAGTTCTTCTCGTAAGTATCGGATACAAGGCTTGCAGGGATGAATACTCTTGTTTCTTCCACTACAACACTTAAACCACCATCAAGAACTTTAGCTACAGGAGCTTTTAATACTTCGTGGTTGTTAAATGCTTCCTCTAATCTCTTATTACCTTTTTCTGCTTTAAGTCTCTTATATGTTAAGAGAACCTGTCCTTCGCCATCATTCACTTTAAGAACTTTAGCTTCCATCTCGTCACCAACTTTAGCAACTGTTGTTAAGTCTAAATTCTGGTCGTTGGAATATTCGTTTCTTGAAATGATACCGTCGGCTTTATATCCAATATTTAAGATGATTTCATCCTCTTTTACATCGATAATAGTACCCTGAACTACCTCTCCATTTCTGATTGTCTTAAAACTTTCTTCCAGCATCTGGTCAAAACTCATTTCTGCCATGCTTTCATGAACCTCCTTGATAATATTATTTGGGGTTGAAGCCCCTGCAGTAATACCGAGCATCCCGATATTAGAAAAATCCTCCATATTCAAATCATTTTTTGTTTGTATATAAAAAGTATTACTACATTCTTTTTTACTTATCTCAAAAAGCTTTTGAGTATTCGAACTGTGTCTGCCACCGATTACTATCATCGCATCGGACTTCTTCGCCAGTTCCCTGACTTCCGTCTGACGCTCCTCAGTCGCATTACAAATCGTGTTAAAAACATTTATATCATAACCCTTTTCTGAGATAATTTCAACTAAATCTTGAAACTTATTGTAGTTAAATGTCGTCTGGGACACGATAGATATCTTCGTATCAGCATCTAACTCAATTCCTTCTGCCTGCTCTCGATTCTCAATTACAATCGGATGCGTATGGCACCAACCCATAATCCCTTCTACTTCAGGATGATGGTTATTGCCTATAATAATGATTACTCTGCCATCCCCACTCTCCCGCTCGACGATTTTATGAATCTTTCTCACAAAAGGGCAGGTCGCATCCACTAAATCAAGACCCGCATTAAGGATCTCATCATAAATTGCTTTTGACACGCCGTGAGAACGAATAATAATCGTTCCCTCTGAAAGAGACTTGAAATCTTCACTGTCATTGATGACATGAACCCCTTGTCTTTCCAGATCTGCGACAACTTCATCATTGTGAATGATCGGCCCGAATGTATAAACATTCTTCTTAGAAGATTCTTTATACACGGTATCTACAGCTCTCTTTACTCCAAAACAAAAGCCAGCAGATTTTGCTATGTTAATTTTCATCATTTACTCCGGCAATATTATTTTATTTTTTTAAATTCGGAGATAATCGTATCAATCACCTGCGGAATTGACATATCAGAAGAATCTACCAGTATGGCATCTTCTGCCTGGCATAATGGAGCGATCTCTCTCTCCATATCCTGCTTATCTCTTGCTATAATATCGGTCTTAATCTGCTCGATATCACAGTCTGCACCTTTCTCTTTCAATTCGTCATAACGTCTCTTCGCTCTTACATCAGCAGAGGCCGTCAGATAAATCTTAAGAGATGCATCTGGCAGGACATTCGTTCCAATGTCTCTTCCATCCATGAGGATATCCGAAGTCTTCGCCATATCACGCTGCAGATCAAGCAGTGCAGCTCTTACTTCTGGAACAGCGGATGTCACTGATGCCATCTTACCGACTTCTTCCTTACGGATATATCCGGTAACATTCTCACCATTTAAGATAACCTGCTGTTTTCCTTCCTCGTCATATTCTAAAGTTACATGAATGTTAGGACATTCTGCCGCAACGAGCTTCCTGTCATGTCCATCAATACCTTTACGCAAAAAATATAAAGCGATTGCCCGGTACATTGCTCCGGTATCTACATATATAAAACCTATATCTTCTGCGATTGCCTTTGCAATCGTGCTCTTTCCAGCTCCTGCTGGCCCATCAATTGCTATACTGTACATGGACATTTCCTCCCATTCTTTTGAAACCTGACTGCGTATACAGTGATTTCACTTTTACCTACACTTGATTAGTGTAACATATTTTTCCGAAAAAAAAAACTATTTTTTTATAATTTTTTAAATTTTACGTTTTCTTTACGCATTTTTACCTGCTACGTAGCCTGTTGTCCATGCAATCTGCAGGTTATAGCCGCCTGTGACAGCATCTAAATCCATCATTTCTCCGGCAAAAAATAAATGTTTTACTTTTTTAGACTCCATTGTAGACGGATTAATTTCTTTTACATTTACTCCGCCTCTCGTGACGATTGCCTCATTAAAGCCACGGACTCCTGTGATATGCATCTCGAAATTCTTCATCAGCTCAATCATATGCCTTCTTTCTTTTTTGCTGATGTCTCTTATCTTTTTATCTTCCGGAATCTGTGCTTCTTCTAAAAAAACAGGAATCATTTTCTTTGGAAGAAGACGTTCCATCACATTAGAAATATTTTTATTACGATAAGTGTCAAATTCTCTTAAAAACCGTTTATCTAACTGTTCCGGGGTAAGAGAGGCTTTTAAATCAAGAATCAGTTTTAATTCGCCTGCCTCTAACTCTTTCTGATATTTTCCAAGACAGGTACTTGCTGTAAGAACAAGCGGACCACTCACTCCAAAATGCGTAAAGAGAAATTCTCCAAACCCCTCATAAACTGTCTTTTTCTTTGCTTTGATACGCACCCCTATATTCTTTAAAGTAAGTCCCATCAAATCTTTGCACCACGTTTCTTTCATCTCAAATGGAACTAAAGATGGCTCTATAGACTTAATCTTATGTCCTGCCTGCTTTGCAAGTGTATATCCTGCTCCATTGGAACCGGTAGAAGCGTAGGAAAAGCCGCCGCAGGCAAGGATAACAGAATCTCCTATCATTTTCTTTCCGTCAGACAAAAGTACACCGACACAGTTTTCTTTTTCTTCATCAAAAAGCAGTTCTTTTACTTCTGTGTGATAGTAAATCTGTACCCCGCCTTTTTTACACTGTTTCTTTAATGCATCAATTACATCCGAAGACCGGTCGGACTGTGGAAATACTCTCTGTCCTCTCTCTGTCTTTATCGGAAGACCAATTTCTTCTAAATAGTCCATCATATCCTCATTATTAAACTGAGAAAATGTACTGTATAAAAATCTTGGATTTGTTACCACATGAGTAAGAAATTCGTCTGCCGGACAGGCATTTGTAATATTGCATCTGCCTTTCCCCGTAATAAAAAGCTTCTTGCCAAGTTTTTCGTTCTTTTCAAGAATGCAGACCTTTTTCCCCTCTTTAGACGCAGAAATGGCAGCCATCATACCGGCTGCCCCTCCGCCTACAATAATTACTTTGTTCATTATAGTAAACTCCTGTTATAAACATCATACTCGTTCCAGAGTTCTTCAAGTGCCATAAGACGCTTCTCTACATCATCCTTACGAAGCAATGCAATCGCTGTAACCATCGCATTCACCACACTTAACGGACATACTAAAGAATCCACGATTGTCATTACATCACTCTTTGCAATCAATTTACAATCTGCATACTCTACAATTGGAGACTGCATATTGTCGGTAAGTGCGATTGTCTTCGCTCCATGATTCTTCGCATACTGAAGCGCACAGATGGTTCTCTTTGAATATCTTGGAAAAGTAATTCCCATCATAACATCCTTATCACTGATATCGTAAATCTGCTCTAATGTCTCGGACGTGCTGTTGGCATCTACGATAATTACATTGTCAAACATCATCTTAAAATAATATCCCATCAGACCGGCAAGATAAGCCGCACTTCTCGCACCTAAAATATATAATCTTCTTGCATCATTGATAAGCATAACGGATCTGTCAAATTCTTCCTCATCTACACCGCTCTGAATCGTATCGCGAAGCCGCTCTGAATCTGTATACAAAATACTCTTTAATACACCTTTTTCCTGATATCTTTTTGAGGAAAGGGACATTCTCTGAATGGAGTTTGAGTTTGTCTTTACAATAACCTGAATTGCCTTCTGCAGCTCTGGATATCCCTCGTAATCAAGCTGATAAGCAAAACGAACCACTGTAGACTCACTGACTCCTGCTTCCTTTCCAAGCTTTGAAGCGGTAAGATATGCCGCAATATCATAGTTCTCTGTAATATACTGAGCCAGTCTTCTCTGTCCTTTACTGAACTCGGAAGACTTCTTCTCTATTCTCTGTAATAAATTTAAATGTTCCACTCTATTCTTCCACCTATTCTGTAAAATTAAGTATATTTCATAATACTCCATTTTCTTCTTTTTGTAAAGCAAAATGCAGGATTTAAAGAAAGAAATTGCAAATGAAAATTCAAATTTATAACTACAGAACAATTTTTACACAAAGAAAAACTGTGTTTCCGAAAAATTCCATCCACACAGTTTCTTTTCCTTCAAAATTACTTTCCAGGATAAGTAATAACAGACTCTACATCATAGCCTTTTAATACATCACGGCCATGCAATCCCTCAAGTTCCATAACAAACAGAACCTTTACGACAACGCCACCAAGTTCTTCGATCAGATCAATCGCAGCCTTTGCTGTTCCACCAGTTGCTAAAAGGTCATCTACAAATACGATTCTTTGTCCTGGACGAATGTCCTCTTTATGGATTTCAATCTCTGCTGTTCCATACTCTAAAGCATATTCTTTGCTTACAGTCTCTCTTGGCAGCTTTCCTTTCTTACGGACAGGAACAAATCCCTTGCTTTTATTGTAAGCAAGAGGCATACCAAATAAAAATCCACGGGATTCCGCTCCAACAACTACGTCAAACTCTGTTCCCTCTAAGCAATGCATTAATTCATGTACGCTAAGTTTCAGTCCCTCCGGATCACGTAAAATAGAGGTAATATCTCTGAAAATAATTCCCGGCTTTGGGAAATCTGGAATATTAATGACATAATCTTCAAGTTTTTTCACTTTGTCCACCCTTTCTGCCCCCAAATCAGGCATAAAACTATTAAGCACAGACTTTTATCTTCGCGCTTTTTCTTCTTATGATTAATTATAACAGATTTTTTATGTAAAAAACAACAGAAAAACGTTTATTTCTACTTACACATTACAAAAATGCTCGATAGCGTATGCTACGCCCTCCTCATCATTTGTCTTTGTCACAAAATCTGCAACCTCTTTCAAAGACTCTTCTCCGTTTTTCATAGCAACACCGACACCAGCCATCTTAACCATCTCAAAATCGTTATTGCCATCGCCGCACGCCATAATACTTTCTATCGGAATATCAAGAATTTTTCCAAGATTGAGCATCGCATCTCCTTTATTACAAGTTGCCCCATTAATCTCAAGATTATTACCAAGAGAACAGGTAACCGCCAAATCTTCTATCTGTCCAAGTTCACGGAAAGCTCTCTGTCTGTCTTCTTCCTTTGCAAAGAACATATTTATCTTCTCCACTGGAGCTTTATTTTCTTTCATCCACTCTCTTAAATCATCAATACGATTGCGTGATGTACGAACCAGCTTCTCGATATGTTTCTCAATTCCATAGTTTTCTACATTATCATAAAAGCGAGCCTCACACCAGCCAGCTCCTAATGCATAAATATCATAAAATGTATCATATGTTTCTAACACATCGAATAACTCCAATGCTCTCTCCCACGGAATACAATTCTGATAAAGAACTTTATCCTCTTTTAAATCTAATACACTTGCACCATTGGATAAAATAACATATCTCATTCCTTCAATCTGTGTTAAATACTCTGGAATACCCGATTTTACTCTTCCTGTTGCCGGTAAAACCTGAATCCCTTCCGCAAGACATTTCTCAAGTACTTCCTTTGTATGTGGAGTTAACACCTTATCTGAAGTGAGCGTTGTTCCATCTAAATCTAATCCTATCAATCTGACATCTGGCTGTTTTTTCTCCTGTTCCATATTTTCTCCTTATCTATCTCTTAATTCATAGCGATTTTGATGTATCTCTCTTTTCATCCTCATATTATTCTATTGATTCTCGCCTTATTTGTCAAATTAGGATAGTTTTTTATTAATTGGGAATCTAAACAGACGAAAAAATATGCGAAAGAAGCACTAAAAAATTTATCTCATAAATTTTTAAAACGATAATTCTGGATGACGATTTGGATATTCTTCTGCCCTCGCCATTCATTTACCTGTGGATAATAAGTCACATCCATCCATATATGATGTGACAGGCCTTTTTGAATTCTCTGTGCCTCTTCTTTTCCACAAAAAGAGATGAGTTCTTCTAAAAATACATCGGATTCTCCAAAATACATGGCATCTATGCTTGTTCCATTGGCATCCGACAGGAAGAGTTTTAAACATCTGCCTGTTGTTCCGAGTACCCGCATTCCTTTTATGTAAAGGTCTTTTTGTGCAAAGAGCGGTTTTGTGTTTTCATTTCCAAATGGTTCTAGTAATTCAAATTCATTGATGAGACTTTCGGATAAATAAGATATCGGCAAGGCTACATCAATGTGAACTTTTTCTGCGAAATCATCTTCGGTAAGGGTTGCGTTGGCATTTAATTTTTCCCGGAATTCTTCTAAGCGGTCTTCCTGCATAGAAAATCCTGCTGCCATCGGGTGCCCACCGAATTTATCGAAACATTCCTTGATTTTGTTCATTTCCTTATACATATGATAGGCTTCGATAGAACGGCCAGAGCCTTTTAATCCTTCTTTTGTTCTTGTGATGACAAATACTGGCTTATGGTAATGTTCTTTCATTCTTCCGGCAATAATTCCGGCGATACTTTCGTGACAGTTTGGAAGATATACAACAAGTACCTTATCGTTTGCATGTCCCGTGCTTTCGAGATATTCTTTTGCAGCTTTTACCCCGTTAGCTGTCATTTCTTTTCGCTCTGCATTTAGCTGTGTGAGTGCTTCTGCTTTCTGCCTGCAAAGTTCTTTATCTTCGCATAGAAGAAGTTCTAACGCATCTTTTGCAGAGGTCAAACGACCGGAAGCATTAATACACGGACCGAGAATAAATCCAAAGTGATAAGAAGATATCTTTTTTTCTTCAAGATGATTTGCCTCAATTAAAGCTTGCAGCCCGGTAATATTCGTATGCTGTATCCGTCGCAGGCCTTCCTTTACGATAATACGGTTCTCATCACACAATGGCATAACGTCACAGACTGTTGCCATCGCCGCAATCTCAAGAAATACTTCACTTTCTCTACGGTCAATTCCAAACAAATCATAAAGCACCTGAATAAACTTGTAGACAACAACCGCTCCGCATATATTTTCAAATGGATACGGACAATCTTTTTGCTTCGGATTAATAACGGCAGCGGCTGACGGCAAATTATAAGAAATGCTTCCATCTTCTTGCCTTTGAAACGGAATATCATGATGATCTGTCACAATCAGGGTGAGTCCTAAAGAATTTCCATAAGCAATCTGTTCTGCTGCCGCAATTCCATTGTCACAGGTGATAATCGTATCAATTCCGTCCTCTGCTGCCTTTTCTATCAGATGTTCATTAATTCCATAACCGTCTTCCACACGGTCAGGAATCTTATAATCAACATCCGCACCACAGCGTTTTAATCCCTGATATAAAATATAGTTTGATGAAACACCATCTACATCATAATCCGAAATAATCCGAATCTTTTTGCCTGTTTCTATCTTCTCTTTTATGATTTCCGCTCCCTTATCGGCATCTTTCAAAAGATGAGAATCATATAAATCAGACAGAGAACCATAAAGATAACGCTGCATTTCCCTAACTGTTGTTAAGCTCCTATTTCTCATCAGACGCGCCGTTACCGGGCTGATATGAAATATCTCACCAATTTTATTAAAATCTGCTCTTTTTGAAGCGATAAACCACTTTTCCATCTATTCTTCTTCGCCTTCTGTATCTGCTAATGCAGCCTTAATCATAATTGCGCATTCTACTCTCTTACGCTCCATATCGCAACTTAAATCATAAGAATCATCAATTGTTCCATGGAAATTATAAGAGTTTGCAGGACAGCCGCCGCTACAGTAGAATCTCGCAAAACAGTCTTTACATTTTTTCTTTGTGTATACGTTGCAGGAACGGAATTCGTCACAAATATCGGTACGCTTGATTCCATCAAAAACGTTACCAAGAAGGAATTTCTCTTCTCCTACAAACTGGTGACAAGGATATAAATCTCCCCATGGTGTTACTGCTAAATACTCTGTTCCGCTTCCACAGCCGGAAAGTCTTTTTGCTACACATGGACCACCTGTAAGGTCAATCATAAAGTGGAAGAAATTAAAGCCTTTTCCTGCTTTTTCTCTCTTAATCATTTCTTTTGCAAGTCTGTCATACTCATCAAAAATCTGTGGAAGGTCTTTTTCCTGAATTGCGTACGGCTCTTCTGGCTGTCCAACAACTGGTTCCATGGAAATCTGTTCAAATCCTAAGTCTGCAAGATGAAGAACATCTTTGGAAAAATCAAGATTTCTATTGGTAAATGTTCCTCTTACATAGTATTTCTGCTGATGTCTGGACTCTGCAAAACGGATAAACTTCGGCATGATAAGGTCATAGCTTGGCTTACCATTTCTTGTAGGACGCATGTAATCATGGATTTCTTTACGTCCATCGACACTTAAAACAACGTTGTCCATTTCTTTATTGGCAAATTCCATAATCTCGTCATTTAACAGCACACCATTGGTTGTCAAAGTGAAACGGAAATGTTTGTTATGTTTTTCTTCAAGAGAACGTCCATATTCTACAACTTCCTTTACAACACCGAAGTTCATTGTTGGCTCACCGCCAAAGAAGTCAACTTCAAGATTATGACGGTTTCCAGAATTGGCTACAAGGAAATCAAGGGCAGCCTTTCCAACCTTTGCACTCATAAGTTCACGGTGTCCTTTATACTCTCCTTCTTCTGCAAAACAATAGCGGCAGGCAAGATTACAATCATGCGCAATATGCAGGCAAAGTGCCTTTACTACTGTCTTTCTGCTCTTTACCTCTTTAATATAATCTTCGTAAATATCTTCTGTAAATAAAAGTCCCTCTTCTTTTAAAGAAGTTACCTCTTTATATGCTTCCTCAATATCTTCCTTGCTGTAAGAAAGTTCATTTTCTATTTCTTCTAAGCTTTTTTCTTCATATAAAGCAATGACATCATAAGTTACATCATCAACAACATGAATGGCACCACTGCACACATCCATGACAATATTATATCCATTATTTTTATACTGGTGAATCACGTTAAATATCCCTTTCTATTTCTTTTATAGTTTTTTATACTTAATTTTCTAAAATATATTTTTAATTTGAAGATATGTCCTGCTAACTTTAAAATAGATATATAATACAGAACATTCCTGTATACAATATTTTCAACTTACAATAAAGTAATCTCTGCAAACATACTTTTCCATACAAGAGATAAGGTGAACTGACAAAAAAGACAGTCCACCCTACTTCAAGCATATATCAGGAAGCATTCTTCCTGTTGTGCTCTCTAATTATTTATTACTCTCGCAAGTCTGGTTACCTACTGTACAAGATGTCTTGCAGGCAGACTGGCAGGATGTCTGGCACTCGCCGCATCCACCTTTACACATTGTAGTACCGTAAGTTTTGTTTCCGGTCAGTGTCTTTACACGTTTCATTAATAACGCCTCCTCACTTCATGATCTAGTATGTAAAGCATCTAAGATGACACTTTATAGATTATTATAACACAAACCCTCCCGTAAGAAAAGAACTTTTTAGCTTAACATTCCTCCAAGCATTCCTCCTGCCGCACAATACAGCATCATTGTAAAAAATGCTGTTGTATCTGTCACAAATGCCTGCCCCATCCCGACACGTATTACTCCAAAAAACAAGCAATATAAAACACCTACGCCAAGCCCCCATAAATACCGTTTTTTTATATTCTTTTTCCCACACAAAAATCCCCCGACAAAACAAGCCATCACACTCATAACAATTAAACCAATTTTTTCTACGGAAGCGGAAAGATTACCTTTCAACATGGCAAATGCAAACACTGCTAAAAATAGCATTGTGAGTAATACTGCAATTAATGCAGAAAGAAACAGGCCTGCTGCACGCTCCATCCATTTTTTATACGAAATTCCATCCATAGGCTGCACCAAAGGCTTTTTTATAGCCTATGAAAAGGGTTCTCTGTTTAGAACAGGAGAGACGAAATTAAGAGACCGCCAATATATAAAAAATGCTTCGTATCACTGCGCTCTTAATGCTCGTCCGCATTAAGAGCTTGCTCTAAGGCGCATTTTTTATATATTGGCGGTCTCTTAATTTCTGTCTTTGTTAAACTGGAGAGTACTTTCAATTTAGCAAAAAACAGATATCCTATATTTGTGGCCTTAGCGAGGATTGAATGTAAACCCGGAGGTGAACATCCAACCCTCAGCAATAGAATCACAAATATAGGATATCTGCTTTTTCATTTTTCGTCTGTTATCTCAAACGAAATTACTCTTCTTCTGTCTTTGTAAGATTTGGCTTCTCCACTGCTGCAATAGCATCTTTCTGCATTGGGATTCTGCAGTTACGGTTGTTACCAAATTCTACGATTACAGTGTCATCCATGATGTCGATGATTACGCCATAGAATCCGCTTGTAGTCAATACGCTGTCTCCAGCCTGCATTCCTGCATGCATCTCGTCTGCTGCTTTCTGCTGCTTCTTCTGTGGACGGATTGTCATAAAGTAGATAATCGCTCCAAAAAGAATGACATATGCAATGATCATTGTAATAGATGAGCTTGCGCTCGCACTCTGTGCTAATAACATGTCCTTACCTCCGTTATTCTTCTATATAATATATTACCGGTATTCTTCTTCCGGTGTCAAAAAACCTTCTAATGTGGTTTTTTTGAACTCTTTGTAGCGGTGTTCATCAATTGCTCCACGTATTTCTTCCATTAAATGATTATAGAAATACAGGTTATGAAGAACACAAAGACGCATTCCAAGCATCTCTTTTGCCTTGAGCAGGTGTCTGATATAGGCTCTGCTGTATGTCCGACATGCCGGACACTGGCATCCTTCCTCGATTGGGCGGGGGTCTAATTCAAACTTCTTATTAAAAAGATTTAACTTTCCATGATGCGTATACACATGTCCGTGTCTTCCATTTCTGGAAGGATATACACAGTCAAAGAAGTCAATTCCTCTGTCAACTGCCTCAATAATATTTGCTGGGGTTCCTACACCCATAAGGTAAGTTGGTTTATTTTCCGGCAGATATGGAACAACTTCATCAAGGATATAGTACATCTCATCATGTGTCTCTCCTACTGCAAGTCCGCCAACTGCATAACCATCTAAATCAAGCTCACTGATTCTTTTAGCGTGCTCGATACGGATATCCGCAAAAACACCACCCTGATTAATACCAAATAACATCTGGTGTGGATTTACGGTATCTGGCAGGCTGTTTAATTCCTGCATCTTTTTTTTACAGCGTTCTAACCATCTTGTTGTTCTGTCAACAGAATTCTGAATGTAGGTTCTGTCTGCCCGACTTGAAGGACATTCATCAAATGCCATCGCAATCGTAGAACCAAGATTAGACTGAATCTGCATACTTTCTTCCGGTCCCATAAAAATATGATGTCCATCAATATGTGACTGGAAATATACGCCTTCTTCCTTTATCTTTCGAAGACCTGACAGAGAAAATACCTGAAATCCGCCAGAATCGGTAAGGATTGGTTTATCCCATCCCATAAATTTATGAAGCCCGCCAAACTGTTTGATCAGTTTATCACCTGTTCTTACATGAAGATGATAGGTATTAGACAGCTCCACCTGCGTTCCGATTGTACGAAGGTCATCCGTGCTTACAGCACCTTTGATTGCTCCTACTGTTCCTACATTCATAAAAACAGGAGTCTGTATCGTACCATGGACTGTCTCAAACTCTCCTCGTTTGGCCATGCCATCTTTCGTTAATAACTTATACATATACTCTCCTTAACTTTACACATAAATTTAATTTTATCATAAACAAAGCAAATGTACAACCTCTATCCTTATTTTTTCTCATTTTCGTAGAAGTTTTTTACGCTATCTAAGCGGCTCCCCATATTCTGAAGCAGCAGATCAAGAACAGTTACCGCTGCCATTGTCTCTACAACAACGACTGCTCTTGGCACAATAATCGGGTCATGTCTTCCGTGAATTACAATTTCTGTATCTTTGCCATCTCTATTTACTGTCTGCTGTGGCTGTGCAATCGATGGAGTTGGCTTAAATGCTGCACGAAATGTAATTACTGAACCATCGCTCATTCCACCAAGCACACCACCTGCATGATTCGTTTTCTTTTTCACCGTACCATTATCATTATAAAAATCATCATTATTCTCAGAACCAGCACTTGCTGCCGCCGCAAATCCATCTCCGATTTCGAAGCCTTTTACTGCTCCGATAGATAAAATTGCTTTTCCAAGATTCGCACTTAATTTATCAAATACCGGCTCACCAACACCGACGGGCATTCCTGTAATTACACATTCCACAATGCCACCACAGGAGTCTAACTCTTTCATTTTCTCCTGAAGATACTCTTCCGCCTGTGCTGCTGCCTGTGCATCCGGCATATATAATGCGTTCTTATCTCGTTCTTCTTTTGAAAATCTATTTTCATCAATTTGAACTGGCCCAATTGCTTTTGTATAAGCAAATACTTCAATGCCAAGTTCTTTTAATACTTTTGCTGCTACTGCACCTGCTGCTACTCTTGCTGTTGTCTCTCTTCCTGAAGAACGGCCGCCACCGCGATAATCACGGAAACCATACTTCTTATCAAATGTATAATCTGCATGGCCCGGACGGTAAATATCCTTGATTGCAGAGTAATCTTTTGAATGCTGGTCTTTATTAAATACCGCCATAGAAATTGGAGTTCCTGTTGTCTTTCCCTCAAAAACTCCCGATAAAATCTCCACCTTATCATCTTCTTTTCGCTTTGTTGTGTACTTTGACTGTCCCGGCTTTCTTCTATTCAAATACTTCTGTATATCCTCCTCACAAAGAGAAAGGCCTGCCGGACAACCGTCCACTACAACACCCACACCTTTTCCGTGTGTTTCTCCCCATGTTGTCATACAAAACAATGTCCCAAATGATGAACCTGCCATTTTGTCCTCCTGTTAAAATTCTATCGTCAAACAGAGTATCCTCTGTTTGACTTTTCATCAATTAAATTTCTACTATCTACACCAAATCAATCTTCTTCTAACATAAACATTAATATAGAAAGTAATGTCATTCCTGCCGTTTCCGTCCGCAAAATGCGGTGCCCAAGTGTAACCGGTTCTGCTCCTGCTTTCATCGCAAGAGAAACCTCTTCTTCCGGAAAACCACCTTCCGGTCCGATATAAATTCCCAGACTCTTTTTATCTTTTACTGTTTCTACCACTTCTCTGGAATGTGCGATTCCCTTGGCATCCTCATACGGAATGAGTAGCATATCCATACTCTTTCCATATTCCACAGCTTCTTTAAAAGACATTACGGGCTTTACTTCTGGAATCAGACCTCTCTTTGACTGCTTAGCCGCACTTTTTGCAATCTCATTCCATCGCTGTACTTTCTTTGCCGCCTTCTTCGCATCAAGCTTTACAACCGCTCTTTTTGTTGCCATCGGCACAATCTCTGCCACCCCGAGTTCTACCGCTTTTTGAATGATAAGTTCCATCTTGTCACTCTTTGGAAGTCCTTGAAAAAGCGTAATCTTTACCGGCAGTTCTCTCGACTCTCCGTTAATATCAATAATTGCCGCCTTGACGATATCTGATTCTATCTCTTCTATACTACAAATGTACTCCTTTCCCTTTGCTTCGCAACAAAGAGAAACTTTTTCTCCCTTTTTCATACGGAGAACATTACGAATGTGATTTACATCCTGCGGGTCTGCAATCCAAATCTCCTCTTCTTTAATACTATCAGGCTGTATAAAAAACTGATACATAAACTCCTCCACTTCATTCTTTGCCCTATAAGGCAGACATAATATATCATAACCGCTTTCAAAAAATATGTCAATTTACTATTTAATTCATTAAGCGAACTACAGACGAAGCCATTGCCCCCAATAAGGCATATTTGTGATTTTAGTCGCG
>OLQL01000835.1_pt1 | contig 29350 bp, 19 predicted proteins | sample 1672971 | NCBI WGS metagenome assembly OLQL01 (sample SAMEA3136742, study PRJEB25190) | human gut metagenome | biome: human gut; feature: human-associated habitat; material: faeces | place: Austria | collected 2013
CGCGTCCGCAGACGCGCCCCCAAGCTGCTCTTCCCCCAAGATTCCGTGAAGAACCAAAAAATTCCGCCGCAGGGAAATTTTTTTCTCTGCGGCGATGATTGTATGCAATCAGGTTACATTGTGTAGGTTACTTCGCAATGAAGTTCACCAGACGACCCGGCACGAAGATGACCTTCGTCACAGTCTTGCCCGCGAGGATCTTCTGGATTTCCGGCTGCTGCTGGAGTTCCGTCTCCGCGCGTTCCTTCGTCATGTCGGCGGGAATCATCACGCGGCCGCGAACCTTGCCGCAGACCTGCACGGCGATTTCGATTTCCGACTTCACCAGCGCGTCTTCGTCCCACGTCGGCCACTTCTGATACGTCATCGTGCCGCCGAAGCCCTGATTCTCCCACATTTCTTCCGTGATGTGCGGCGCAACGGGGTTGAGCAGCAGGAGCAGGGTTTTGAGTTCCCCGCGCGTCACGCTGCCGGCGGAAACCATCTCATTCACCAGCGTCATCATCTGCGCGATGGCGGTGTTGTACTTCATGGCCTCGTAGTCCAGCGAAACCTTCTTAATCGTCTCATGCATGAGCGCGTTCAGCTTCTCGCTGTACCCCTCGTCGGGCGTCACGTTCTCCTGCAGGCGCCACACGCGGTCAAGGAAGCGGCGGCAGCCCTTCGCGCTCTGCGTGCTCCACGGAATCGCCTGATCGAACGCGCCCATGAACATCTCGTACACGCGGAAAGCGTCCGCGCCGATTTCATCAATGATATCATCCGGGTTGACGACGTTGCCGCGCGACTTGGACATCTTCTCGCCGTTCTCGCCCAGAATCATGCCGTGGCTGGTGCGCTTCTGGTAGGGTTCAGGCGCGGGAATCACGCCAATGTCATGCAGGAACAGATGCCAGAAACGGCTGTACAGCAGATGCAGGGTCGTGTGCTCCATGCCGCCGTTGTACCAGTCCACGGGCAGCCAATAGCGAAGCGCTTCGGGCGAGGCAATGGCTGTTTCGCAGTGCGGGTCGCAGTAGCGCATGAAGTACCAGCTTGACCCTGCCCACTGGGGCATGGTGTCGGTTTCGCGCGTCGCCGGGCCGCCGCAGCACGGGCAGGTGGTGTTCACCCAGTCATGCATGACGGACAGGGGGGATTCGCCGGAATCGGTCGGCTCGTAGTTGTCCACCATCGGCAGCGTCACAGGGAGCTGATCTTCCGGCACAGCCACCATGCCGCACTTGTCGCAGTGCACAATCGGGATGGGTTCGCCCCAGTAGCGCTGGCGGCTGAACACCCAGTCGCGGAGCTTGTAGTTGACCTTCTTCTCGCCCAGCCCGTTCTTCTCCAGATACTCAATGATCGCTTCCTTCGCCTGCGCGACCTTCATGCCATCAAGGAAGCCGGAATTGACCATCACGCCGTCCTGAATATCGGTATACGCTGCTTCCTCAATATTGCCGCCCGCGACGACCTCAATCATCGGGATGCCGAACTTATGCGCGAACTCCCAGTCACGGGTGTCGTGCGCCGGAACAGCCATGATTGCGCCCGTGCCGTAGGTCATCAGCACATAGTCGCTCAGCCAAATCGGGATTTCCTTGCCGTTGACGGGGTTGACGGCGCGGACACCCTCAATCTGCACGCCCGTCTTGTCCTTCGCCAGCTCGGCGCGCTCAAAATCGCTCTTCTTCGCGGCTTCCGCGCGGTACGCCATGCACGCATCGTAGTTGGTGATTTGGTCTTTCAGCTTGTCAATCAGCGGATGCTCAGGGGACAAGACCATGTACGTCGCGCCGAAGAGCGTATCCGGGCGCGTGGTGAAAACGCGCACCTTCTCGCCCGGCACGGTCAGGGAAAAATCCACTTCCGCGCCGACACTACGGCCAATCCAGTTGCGCTGCTGCACCTTCACCTTGTCGATGAAGTCCACCGTGTCCAAGCCGTCGAGCAGCTTCTGGGCATAGGCGGTAATCTTCAGCATCCACTGCTTCTTGACCTTGCGGATGACCTGCGTGCCGCAGCGCTCGCACACGCCGCCCACAACTTCCTCATTCGCCAGACCGCACTTGCAGCTGGGGCACCAGTTAATCGGCATTTCGGACTTATACGCCAGCCCGTGCTTGAACAGCTGAAGGAAAATCCACTGCGTCCAGCGGTAGTAGGACGGATCGGTGGTGTTGACCTCGCGGGAATAGTCGAAGGAGAAGCCGATTTTCTGCAATTGCTCGCGGAAGTGGTCGATGTTCTTCTTCGTCACGATGGCGGGGTGAACCTTGTTCTTGATGGCGTAGTTCTCCGTCGGCAGACCGAAGGCGTCCCAGCCGATGGGGAAAAGGACATTGCAGCCCTCCATGCGGCGCTTGCGGGCGATGATGTCCATCGCGGTATTGGAGCGCGGATGGCCGACGTGCAGCCCCTGTCCCGACGGATACGGGAACTCAATCAGGCCGTAGAATTTCGGCATGGTGTAGTCGTTCTTCGCCTCGAAAACGTGACTGTCCGCCCAGCGCTTCTGCCACTTCGGTTCGATGGCTTTGGGGTCATAGGGTTTGAATTCCATGATGCTTCCTCCCTGCTTTTCTCGGACGGAACAAAAAAACGTTCCGCCCCTGCAAATTCTGCAAAGACGAAACGGATGTTTCGCGGTACCACTCTGCTTGTCCGGACGTGCCGAACCTCTCTTGCGCGTAACGTGCGCCATTCGCCGAACCCTTCGTTCGGTTTGCGCTCCGGGGCGAGCGGCTGACAGGCGTCTGACCGCGCTTCCACCAGCACGCGGCTCTCTGGAACAGACGGAACTTCCAGCGTTCCCCTTCATTGCGGGACAAGGTCAGTATAATGCTTTTTGCGGGCGTTGTCAAGGGTTTCGGTCTTTGCTTTTTCGGTGTTTTTACGCGCAGAATGGTTCGCTTCAGCCGAATTTTGTGCTATACTGTTAGCAATTATGCTGCGGCAAGGAGGAAAGGCGTTATGCACCTGATTATCCCCAAGAATTACAATCCCGTGCTGAACCTGCGGGATACGGAAATCGCCATCAAACTGGTCAAGGATTTTTTCGAGACGGAGTTAGCTCGCGCGCTGAACCTGACCCGTGTGTCCGCGCCGATTATGGTCACGCCCGGCAGCGGTCTGAACGACAACCTGAACGGCGTCGAACGACCGGTATCCTTTGACATTCTTGAAACCGGTGAAACGGCGGAAATCGTCCATTCGCTGGCGAAATGGAAGCGTCAGGCGCTCAAAACGTACGGATTCCAGCCCGGTGAAGGGCTGTACACGGACATGAACGCCATCCGCCGCGACGAAACGACCGACAACATCCACTCGATTTTCGTCGACCAGTGGGACTGGGAGAAAATCATCACCCCTAAGCAGCGCACGATGGAGACGCTGCAAGCGACCGTCCGCGCGATTTACCTCACCCTGCGCAAGACAGAGGGCTTCGTCTGCGCGCATTATCCGCACATCAAGCCCGAACTGCCCGACGACATCACGTTCGTCTCGTCGCAGGAATTGGAGGATTTGTATCCCGACCTGCCGCCGAAGGAACGCGAATACCGGGCGGTACGCGAATACGGCGCGGTGTTCCTGACGGGCATCGGCGGTGCTCTGCGTTCCGGACAGATGCACGACGGCCGCGCCCCGGACTACGACGACTGGTCACTCAACGGTGACATTCTGCTCTACGACCCGCTGCTGGACATTGCGCTGGAAGTGTCGAGCATGGGCATCCGCGTTGACCCGGACGCGCTGCGCCGTCAGCTGGCGATTCGCGGCTGCGAGGAGCGCGCGGAGCTGCCATTCCAGAAGGCACTGCTGAATGGCGAGCTGCCCCAGACGATGGGCGGCGGCATCGGGCAGAGCCGCATGTGCGTCTACCTGCTGCGCAAGGCGCATGTGGGCGAGGTGCAGGCGAGCCTGTGGCCGCAGGACGTGCAGGAGGCGTGCAGGAAGGCAAATATTCAGCTGCTGTAAGCAAAGCAATGAGGGCAAGCCTGAAATGCGGCTTGCCCCCTGTTTTATTATCCCGTATGAAATTGCCCCATCATGCAGAGACTCTCGCCGCTGCCCCATCTGCTTCATACTGCACGATCCACCGCCGAAATGTTTCCTGACTTACGTCTGCCTCTGCTGCTGCGTCACGCATGCTTTTCTTTCCGAATTTGCCTTTTGCTGATATCCCATAAAATGCTCCCTCCATGATTGACAGTTTGGTTTTTTACTGTCTCTCATAGAGGGAGCATATCACATTCCCCAGCAGTGTCTTCATGTCCGCGCAGGGAAGCGTTCACTCCCCTGCGCGGACGTTTTTGATTGGCTTATACTATTCCCAAATGAGAATGCGCCAAGATGCGCCGCGAATTTTTCGCTCTGGCTAACGGGAGTGGAATGCAGCGTAGCAGCGCTACGCTAAATGGAACGACCGGACGACAGAGCGGAAAAGGCGCAAGCAGATGGCGCAGGTGAATTCGGAAATAGTATTACTTTTTTTCCGTACCCATCGCGCCCGTCATCAGGACAGCACCCGAAATCACGGCGAGCAGCATCAGGATGAAGGAGAGGATGAACGGAACGCCCAGCGCACCGATGGTGGACGTGCCGCCGAAAATCAGCACGAGGTCATCCATGCGGAAGTTGATTTCCGTCACCAGATAACGGAACCACGCAACCAATGTGCATGCCAGACCAGCCGCCGCCAGCAGACCAATCTTCTTCACGCCCGCGACGAGGTAGCACACTGCCGACACGAGGAGCAGCACCAGCACAACCGCGTCGAAGTTCATCTTCGTGGTCGCAGCCGTGTCAATGACGATGTAGAAGATAGCCGCCAGCACCGCAATCACCGCTGCGACAATCGAAACCGTCTTGCGGTCAGCGGACGCCGCCTTCTTCTTGACGTCCATGAAGTAGGACACCAGCATCGCGAGACCGAAGAGCGCTGTCAGCACAATCAGCACGATGCGCGCAATCAGCATGTCCGTCTCGACCCAAGACGTCGTGTGGACGACGTGGCTGGTTTCGTTCATGCCGTTCATGGCGGCAGAGTTCGCGTAGGTATAGAGGAAGTTCTTCGCCGAAGTGCGGAGGTTGTTCAGCAGCTTGCCGTCTTCCGCCGCCCAGCCTTCAATCTTCGACACCAGCCAGTCGCCGGAGGACAGCCAAGTGTCATTGCCCGCTTCCAGACCGATGGAAACGTCCATCCAGTTGCGGTTCGCCATAACAGCGTCCGTCAGCGTCACGCCGACGAAGCCCCATTCCTTGCGCAGAACTTCGTTGCAAAGTCCGCTGTGCGCGCCCGCCCAGCGCGTACCGATACGGTTGAAGGAGGTCATGGCGGCGTTCGCACCGCCCTCTTCCACCGCGTACTGGAAACCCTTCAAGTAGATTTCACGAATCGCCTGTTCCGTCGCGAAGGTTGCAACCGACTGGCGGTACGTCTCAAAGTCATTGAGAGCGAAGTGCTTGATGTAGACGACCAGCCCCTTCGAGCGAGCCGCTGCCACTTCCTGCGCCGCCATCTTGCCGGACAGGAAGCCGTCCTCGGAGTAATACTCGAAGTTACGGCCGGAGTAAGGCGTACGGTGGATGTTCATCGCCGGGCCGTACCAGCCAACCACGCGGTTGTCGGAGCGCAGCGCATCTTCGCCCATCGACAGACCGACATTGTAGAGGATTTCCGTGTTGAACGTCGCCGCCATGACCGGTTCGGAGGTATACGCCACCGTGGAGTTGTTGCCGGCATACGTCGCCTTGATGCCCTGCGGGCCGTCCGCTGCCACCGTCGCGGGCAGACCGATGGAGTCGATTGCCCGCGTGCCGTAGCCGGAGTGGCCAACCAGTTCCGCCAAATCCGTCAGCGTCAGCTGATTGAGCAGATCCACCCACATCGGGTCGTCGTAGTCCTTGCCAATCAGGTTCGCCAAGGTGTAGTTCGTCGCGGTTGAACCCGTAATGACCGTCTCGTCGGGCGCTTCCGCCGTGTAGTTGAATTGCAGACCGTTGATGATGGCATCGTTCGCCGTCAGGCTGGCATAAGAAACCGGCCAAGTGCCCTGCCAGTCGCTGCGGGACAGGTACGTCACGAGTTTCTCGCCGTAGCTGTTCAGGTCCGCATCACCAAACTGGTTGGTAATCTTGTAGCCCGTGCCGGACACGCTGTACGTCGCATTGTCGTCGCTGTCGACCGTGAACTTATAGACCTTTGCCGCGTCGCCAGGGGCATCCATCGCCGCCGCGCCGTTCGCGGTCAGCGTTGCGGTTTCCGCCTCTTCTGCGCCTTCCGCAGCCGGCGTTTCCTGTGCGATGGGGGCATAGCCCTTCGCCGCGAGGATGTTATTCACCGCGTCGTGTGCATCCAGACCAACGCTCAGGTAGTAGTCACCCGCTTCGAGAATGTAGGTTTTGTTGACATGCTCGTCGTAAACCGTCAATTCCTTGCGCTCCACCGTCACAGAGACGGTCTCGGATTCACCGGGCTGGAGGACATTCGTCTTGCCGAAGCCAACAAGCTGCACAGACGCCTTCTCAATCGCGTTCGCGCGGTCGAATTCGGTGTACGGCTGCTGACCGTAGACCTGCACGACTTCCTTGCCTGCGACGTTGCCCGTGTTCGTCACCTTCACCAGCACGGTGAAGCTGTCGGTTGCCGCGTCGTAGGTCACGCTTTCCAGCGCCTGTTCAAACGTGGTGTAAGACATGCCATAGCCGAAGGGATACGCGACTTCCTCGCCGTACACCCAGCTGTCGCCCTTGGACGCGAAGATGCCCGCATTGCCGGACGCATTGCCCTGCTCCATGACCGCATCTTCATAGCGCGTTTCGTAGTACTTGTAGCCGACATAGATGCCTTCCGATTCCACCAGATAGTGAATCGCATAGCGCACCTTCGTCTTGTCGCCCGGCACGCCGTCAATCGTCACGCCGCCGACCGTGCCCGTCTCTTCATCCGCATTGGTGTAGACATAGGAGCCGAAGTTCTGAATCGCCGCGGAGGACAGGGAGGACACGGAGTAGGTGTCCACCAGTCGGCCAGAGGGGTTCACGTCGCCCACCAAAATCTGCGCCACCGCGTTCAGACCGTACTGACCGGGGCCGCCGATCCACAGGCAGGCATCCACGCCGTATTCCGGATTGTTCACCCAGTCCATCGCCATGGCGTTGGAGGAGTTAATCAGCACAATCGTCTTGCTGAAGCCCTGCGAAGCCACATACTTGAGCAGCTCGCGCTCGGAATCCTGCAATTCAAAGTACGACGTACCGTCGGTGAATTCGCCGGTGTACAGGTCAGCGCCTTCGCCGCCGGAGCGCCCGATAACGACAATCGCCGCATCCTTGTAGCCGTCCAGATTCACGCCGGAAGATGCCACCGCGTCCGCCGAAACCTCGGCAATGCGGGTCGCCGCCGGGACGTCCGCATATTCGGTGAACATGCCGGGCGTGGAGCGGTTGGTCTTGTCTTCCTTCATCTGCGCAATCTGCGCGCTGTACCAGTCCATCATCGCGGTGTTGACGTTCAGACCCGCCGCCGTGAGCGCGCTGGTCATTGTCGCCGCCTTGCTGGTATCAACCTGACCGGAACCCGTGCCGCCATAGATGGTATCAACTGCGCCGCGGCCGAAAACGGTCACGCCCATTCCTTTTTCCATCGGCAGCGCGCCGTTGTTCGTCAGCAGCACAGAGCCTTCGCCCTGAATCTGCTCACACAGCGCCTTCTGCCACGCGGTCAGCGCATCATCGTCACGCGTACCGTCTTCCTTCAGGAAACTGGAGGCATAATAGGTAGCGTTCTTGCTGGGGTCATCCGTCACCACGCTCGTGGTCACGATGCCCAGTTCCTTGTTGATCATCATGGCGTAAGCAGCCGTGAAGTAACTGCCCACCAGAACAATCGTCAGGAGAATACAGGAGATGGATGTCAAGAGTGCCAAGAGTTTTGTGCGTTTCATGGACACCTTTCCCTTTCTATGAGGGCGCAGCGCCCCCTTTGATGTGCTGATTCTATCATAAAAAAACGACACGAAACGCATTCGTGTCGAAACTGGTTGCCTTTTGTGCGTAAATCGTCATGCCGACTGCTGCGGACGCGGCAGCAGAAGCGAGAGGATGAACATCTGGTCTTTCGTGTCGATGCTCATATGCCCGTCGTACTTCTCAATGATATAGCGGATGGAGCGCAGTCCGAAGCCGTGGTACTGTGTGTCCTTCTCCGTCTTCGGCAGTCCCTCGTGCATTTCCGGCGGCTTGCTGCAAAAATTCTCGAAGACAATCTGCGTCATGCCCACCACGTCGCTGACGCGGATATTGACGCTGCGGTTTTCGGGCGCTTCCGCCATCACCGCCTGAATCGCGTTGTCCAGTGCATTGCCGAAGATGGAATAGATATCGGACTTTTCAATGGGCGCGAGCAGCGATACATCCAGCATCGTCGTCAGCAGAATGTGATTTGCGCTGCAATACAGGCTCTTTTCAGACAGCACCGAATCCAGCGCCGCATTGCCCGTGTGGAACGTGTACTCATAGCGCTGAATCTCCTGCTCCACCTCGTCAAAAAACGCCGCGTGTTCATCCAGCTGCTGTGCCCGGCGGTAAGTGTCGATGTGGTAGCGCAGGTCGTGGCACTTCATGTTGATGCTGTCAATCGTCTTGCCCAGCAGCTGATGCCTGGATTCCTCCCGTGCCAGCAGGCTCTCGATGATTTCCTTCTCACGGCGCATTTCGTCGGCGTACATGCACTGATAAATTAGCACCATCACCATAATGACCGAGAGAATCGAGAACAAGCGGTCAAGCAGCGAAATATCCGTCGGCAGCGACACGGAACGCACGAACACCGTCAGCAGCGTCACCAGCGTCAGGAACAGCACCTTCCAGTTGCCAAGCTTCAAATCGCCGTTCTCCGGGAAGCGCCGCACGAACATCAGGTAGCACACGGCGTACACCACCACAAACGATGTGCCGGAGAGCAGATAGAACAGCGGATCACGCGGCTTGGTCATCCAGCATGTCGCCAGTCCACCGACCTTGAACGCCAGATTCTGAATCGCATAGGAGGAAATGCCGATACAAAGCGCATTCGTCGTCGGAATGTCCATCGTCAGGCACAGCACCAGCAGCGATTCGACAAAAATCGCTGCCACACGCGCAAAACGATGCCCCAGCAGCGGATGAAACCATGCCAGCACCAAGTAGCACAGCACCACCGGTAGCACAATTTTCAGCGGGCGCAGCCGCGACTTCATCCGCACAACGAACAGCCCCTCCGCCAGCAGAATCTGCACCGCGAAGAACATATGGAATGGAAAATCATTGTTCAGATAATTCGCCAAGTTCGTCAGCATCTTCGTCACCTCACGCCGTAATAGCGGTTGACCGCATTCAGAAAGTCCCTGCGCATCGCGCGCGACAGCGGAATCGCCTCGCCGTGAACCGTCACATCGTTCTTTCCGACCATCGTCACGAAGCCCAGATTGACGATATAGGAATGCGAGCTTCGGCTGAATTCCGCGCCCAACTGTTCCTCCGCCTCCTGCAAGGACGAGCGGACGGGGAATTCGCCCTGCGCCGTATGATAAATGACATGGTGATTGCTGCCCTCGGCATAGTAAATCTCGTTTTTCTCCAAGAACAGGATGTTGTCTTTTGTTTTCAGGCAAATTTTCGACTGCCGGTACTCCACCCGCTTGAACGCCTTGTTCAGCTTCACAGTCAGCCCCGGCAGCGTCACCGGCTTGACCAGAAAGCCGATGGCGTCCACCTCATAGCCGCGGATGGCGCACTGGCTGAGACGCGTGGTGAAAATCAGGATAGCGTCCGGGTGACTCCGCCGCAGCTGCTCCGCCGTCGAAAGGCCGTCCATGCCCGGCATGTCAATGTCCATCAGCACAATGTCCGGATGCTCGCACCCGACGAGAAACGACGCCCCATCCGGGTAGAACACCAGCTGCGCCATGCGTCCCGTTTCCGCCAGATACTGCGCCACCAAGCCCTGCATATACTGGCGCGTCTCCAATTCATCATCCACAATGGCGATGGTCATAGGCTGCCCTCCGATTGTTTGGTTATTCTATTATAACAAACAGCACAGCGGATGTAAAGTGGCGGAGCGGGATAGAAAAATGCCGTTTGACTGCAAGTCATATTCCACCCTTGGTTTTTCCACAAAGTTTTGCGTTTTATGGAAGAATCAGGTGCGCTTATTCGTTTTATTTGTGACTGAGGTGCTTTTTTTCTCCCCTGCAAGCAGGATTTCCCTGCTTCTGCGCGAATTTCTTCTACAATAGATAAGGAGGTACGCCCATGAAACGCTTCTTCCTCGTGCTGACCTTCCTGACCCTCTGCCTCATGCTGTGCGCAAGTGCTTCCGCGGACAGTGCGCCGATGCAGCTGATGCGCATGAACCCGCTTGCGTTCAGCAAGCAGCCCACTCGCATTGAGAGCGTGACCCCGACCCCCGACGGCAGCTTCGTCATCATTTACTTTGCGGACAGCGACACCGCCGGAATGCAGGAAATGCGGCTGGAACTGTTCGATGCGGCGGGTGCGTCCCTGCTGTCCGCCGCGCTGGGGGATGCCAATCTGCTGGAGGAGGGTGCGCCGTATCCGCGCGGACAGGTGATTTTGGAGAAAAACCGCTTCGTGTGCGAATATTACCCGGACATTACGACGATGGAAGTCTACAAGCAGCGCATCTACCGCTACACGGGGAAGCAGGTACAGAAGCCGACGACGAAGAAGCTGAAATTCGGCGCGGCGTGCTATGCCGAGCGTGTCGGGGATTACATGTTCCGTATGCAGGCACATTCGGAGGACGAAAGCGACGCTTCGCCCTACCGCACGGTGAAAATCTCGCATATTGCCAGCGGGAAGCAGAAGACGCTGTATCTGTACGACTGGTCGTTCTGCGCCTTCCCTGATGCAGACGGGAATCTGCTGTTTGCCCAGCAGAACGAGCGCGGGAATCTGGAAATCCGCCAGTATAGCGCGTCGATGCAGGAGACGATTGTCGAGCTGGACAGCGGCTATTTCGACGACAACCTTTCCTATGTTTCTTCCGCCGCCTGCATCAAATCAACAGCATATCTGCTGATTTCGCAAGGGTTCTCAAAATACACTTTGCTGACTTATGACCGAGAGGCACAAAAAATCACCGACAGCCGGGCATTCTCCGCAGCAGAGGACGGCTATTTTATTGCCGACTTCAAAACCGCAGGTTCTTCCCTGCTGTCGGTGGATGCCCATTGGAATGTCCCCTTGCAGCGGCGTGAGCTGCACATCTATCTGTTAGGCAGTGATTGGACGCGCACCGCCCTGCCCTTGCAGCACGATTTCTGCTTATACGTCTATGCGGCACAGGAAAGCATCACGACCGTCGAGGCAGACGGCAGCACCTACTTCCTCTGCCAATACGTTCTTCACACTTCCGGCATATCCTCCGGCGAAATGTAACGCAGCAGCGTCACCAGCTTGTCCCGCTGCATTTGCTCCACGCTTTCCACCGACCATCCTCCTTCCTTATCAGGGAGATACCAAATCTGCCAGTACGTCCCGTCGGACGCGCAATGCTCCGTAACCAGCCCGCGCCCCGAAAACATGAACTCTTGTTCGTTTGCATCCAGCGTCAGCACCTCTTGATATGTATGCGTACCCTCCGCCAGCGCTGCGAAATCCGCCGCATCCCGGCGCGCCGTCAGCAGCACAAGCATCGTCATCGTGCCATCGTCCAGGGCGTAGAACACGAACAGGCGGCTGCCGTCCGCGAGCGAATAGACCAGATACGGATAATCTTCCGCATCCTCCGCCGAAGCCCCTGCATTCGGGAAACATTCGCGAAGCGCGGCGATGTTCTTCTTCTCGTCCGGCAGCTGCTTCAAATCGACTTGCTGAACGGCTTCGTGCGCGCTGACTTCCGCCATTTCCGCCGCATCGGGCGCGAAGTAGGTCAGCAGTTCATCCAGCGTATAGGGCACATCGGCGTCTTCCTGCGCCATCACATACGCCAGATACGCCGTCTTCAGCCCGTCCTCCTGCCCCTTCACGCCATCGTAGACCGTCAGATACAGGTCGGTGAAGACGTTCGGGCAGTCCCTCTGCCAGCAGACGACGTAACCGTCCGCCGTGATTTTCGCATGGATTTCCGCGCCGCTGCCGACATCCACCACGCCGGGAATTTCCGCCGCAGCCGTGCTGCTCACCACATCGTAGACGTGAAAGAGCGTATCCTCCGTCGGGATTGTCCCCGCGAGCAACTGCCGCTCACTATCAAGAATAACGTAATCCTGCACCAGCAACTGCTGTGTTTCCAGGTCAGTGACGAACGTCGCAACAAGCGTCTGTCCGTCCCGCTTCCAAATGCCGACGGTATAGTTGAGCAGCTTTTCGGGGCTTCCCCACTGCGCGGTGATTTCGTCCTGCGGCACGCCCGTCGGCGTATCCTCTGCCGCAAAGGCGCAGCAGGACAGTCCCAGCGCCAGCAGGAGGAGGAGGGAGAGAAGTTTCTTCATAGTGCAGCATACTCCTTTCGTTTTTCGCGCGGCAAACCTTTCAGTTACGCCGCTTCGCTCGCCGATGCAAACAAAAACACCTGAAATTCCTTGCCGGATTGGCTTTCTGCAATCATTTCGTCGCTGTAAACAGGCTTTTCGCCCACCCACACCTGATGGAAACGCAGCGTAATGCCTTCTTTCACGTTGATTTCCACATACAGGCGAAAGTTCCCGTCGGGGTACGTCATGCTGAGTTTCTCATAGAGATTTTTTCCCACTGCAAGTGCAAGTTCTTTGAGCATAGCAAGCTCCGAATGCTTGATTTTGCCCGTATACAGGTGAAAGTGGTTGCAGAACGATTCGTATGCCGTGCACCCGGATGCAATGCACGCATCGGGAATCACCTTCGGCGCTCCCGTCATGCTCAATTCGTTCTCTTCGGCGGCGCGAATCAAGATGGCATCCTTGCAGCGAACCTGCTGGAATCGCATGGTCAGCAATGACGGCAACTCGCGCAGCATTCCTTGAATCTCTTTGCGCATACATCCTCCTTCCGATTCCATTTTTCGCCCTCCCCTGCCTATTTCCCTGCTGATTCCCCATGCTGGCAGAAAAATTTACAATTTGCAGGGAAATTCTCCGCCACACAAAAAGCAGCCCTCCGGATCTTCATCCAAGAGGGCTGCCAATGCGCAATGCATCAGGCTTCCTGCTGCTTTCGCGGAAAATTGCTCGGAAAATCAGGCGCACAAGCGGGCCGCAATAAAACATCTGGTAGCAGATTGCCATCGGGAAATTCATCGTCCATGTCTGCACCCATGTTGCAAACGTCTTTGTATCCTTAAACAGAATGGTCGCGACCAAGCTCATCAGCGGGCACATGATGCAGCAGATGCAGATAGAAATGGCATAGGTGATGAACTGCGGTCGATCCGTCGGCCGCATGACCGTAAGCGCCAGCCTCCTTGCAATTTTCCCGACGGCAAAAAACTCCAGCACAAAGGCAATGGGCACCATAATGGGCAGTTCATAGAGCGCAAGCAGGAAACTTTCAGCAGTTAGACCGCCTGTCGCCAGCGCAACATTGTAAACCACCATGCCATAGACCATGATGGTCGCCATGATAGCAGTCAGCACAACATCCTGAAACTTGTTCTTGGGCATAAAAAAAGACCTCCCTAAAATGATAGCAAATCAGCAGACGATGTGTTGTTCGTTATCATCCCATAGGAGTGTGCGTTTCCAATATTAACCACTATTCTGTTTGCAGATTGATTATATCACATTTCCTTTTTCTTTTCAAGCCTCCACGCAAATTTCCCCTGCATATAAATAAGCAGCCCTCCGGATTTTCATCCAAGAGGGCTGCCCATTTTATCAGCTTACTTCGCCGCGTTTGCCGCCGCGATTTTCGCCTTCTGCCGCTTGTTGCAGCGCACCGTGCGCACAATCGCCAGCACCAGCCAGACACCCACGAGGGTGAACGCGCCGATGTTAATCCAGTGCAGGTATTCCTGCCAAATCGGGGGATTGTAGCCGATGACCTCCGCATTCATGGCGTTGGAGTTCACCAGCGCGTACATCACATCCTTCACCGCGCGCATCAGCACAATCGCGTCGCCCGCGTCGGAGGTGTCACAGTCCGTCCACATGGCGCTCTGCTGCGTCGCAAGGTCAAGGCTGCCGCCGGCGTAGAACATCATGCGCGGAATCATGTACTGCGGAATGGTATTGAAGTCGCAGATAACCAGCCCGTTGAAGCCCCATTCGTTGCGCAGGATTTCGGTCAGCAGACGGTAGTCGCCGCCCGTCCAGCGCGTTCCGATGCGGTTGAAGGAGGTCATGATACCGCGGGTTTCGCCCAGCTTGACGGTATACTCAAACGGCTTCAGGTAGATTTCGCGCAGCGCCTGCTCGCTCAGCCAGCTCAGGTCTCCGCCGATGGAGCGGTGCGTTTCCTGCTCGTTTGCGACGAAGTGCTTGACCGTCGGCAGCACGCCGCGGCTCTGGATACCCTGGACTTCCGCCGCGCCCATCATGCCGGAAATGAACGGGTCTTCGGAGAAATACTCCGAGCAGCGACCGCCGAAGGGGCTGCGGTGGATATTGACGCCGGGCGCGTAAATGCTGGAATATGGCTGACCCGTCGCCTTATCGCCAATGGTGCCTTCTTCGCCGATTGCTTCGCCCAGTTCGTTCATCAGGTTGATGTTCCAAGTGGACGCCATCACGGGTTCGGAGACATACTGGCAAGTGCCGTTGACCTGCTCTTTGCTCATGAAGCAGGTGAAGCCCGACGGGCCGTCGCCGTGAATGGTCGCCGGCAGACCGACGCTCTCCATCGCCAAGGTGTGGTATGCGCCGTTGTTGATGAGGGCAATCATCTCTTCCTCGTCGCAGCCCATCATCAGTTCTTCCCAGCGTTCGTCGTCATAGGAAACAACCGGCTCATAGCCTTCCGCTTCCGCAGAGGGCAGCAGGTCGCGCAGGGTCAGTGTGGGTTCTTCGCCGAACCACGGGTATTCTTCCGAATCAAAATCAGTCGGATTATTGTGCTCTTCGCTGCGGATTTCCTCATACAGGCGATCCGTGCCCGCGTGCTGCTGCGCGGTCTGCGGCGTTGGCCAAGTGCCCTCCCAGTCCGCGCGGCTGAGCATGGTATCCAGCTGCCAGTCGCTGTCGAGGAAGTCCTCGGAATCGGTATAGCGGTTGACGACTTCACTGTCCGTCGTCGGGTCGGTGCCAATCTGCACATCCGCCGCCAGATTCAGCGCAATCGCCTTTTCGGATTCATGCGCGTTGCGGGAGATATACAGCGTGTACTCGCCCGCCTCCAGTTCATAGCCGCTGAAACCGTTGCTGTTTGCGTCGCGGTAATCGTAGCTCGCCGCGGAATACGGGTCAAAGCTGACCGTCACCGTCTCGCTCTCGCCGGGCTGAAGGAGCTTCGTCTTTGCAAAGCCGACAAGCACCTTGTGCGCCTTTTCGATGCCGCCCAGCGTGTAGGGCGCGGAGGCGTACAGCTGCACCACTTCCTTGCCTGCGACGCTGCCCGTGTTCTTCACCGTCACAGGCACGGTGATGGTCGTGCCAAGTTCGATTTCGCTTGCGGAGGCATCGCCCACCGTCCAGTCGAACGTCGTGTAGCTCAAGCCGTAGCCGAAGGGATAGACGACGTTGGCATTGTACCAGTCCTCGCCGTCGGTTTCGCCGCGCGTCTCATAGTAGCGGTAGCCGACGTAAATGCCTTCTTCGTAGTCCACGGAGTAGTACATGCCGCCGTCATACTTGTCGGTCGTGTCCGGCAGGCAGCCCGTGCCGAAGTTTACGAAGGACGGATTCTTGGTGAAGTCCGCCGCCCATGTGTCCACCAGACGGCCGGAGGGGTTCACGTCGCCGTTCAGGATTTCGCCCAGCGCGGTGATGCCGTTCGAGCCGGTGAAGCCAATCCACACCGCCGCATCAATCTTATCCGCAAAGGCGGCGTAGGCGCTGTCTTTGAGGAATGTCGCTTCAAAGCTGGAGGGCGTGTTGAACACAACGACAACGCGCTTGAACGTGCCGTCGGTGACAGCGGTCAGTAGATCAATTTCGTTCTGGTCAAGCTCCAGATAGTGGCTGTCTGGGGACACAGCGCCCTCACTGTCGCCCTGATAGCGGGGCAGGTCAAAGCCCTCGCCGCCAATGCGGGTGATAACGACCAGTGCCGCGTCGGAATAATCCGCATAGCTGTTCTTCACCGCGTCGGTGTACTTGCTCTGGGGCGTTTCAGCGGTTGCAATCTTCTGATTGTCGCCGTTGTCAAGGTCGCTGGAGTTCGCGGTGCGCACCGGGCCGGACTGGCTGCTCTCATAGAAGCGCTTCAGCGTCGGATTGGTGACGAAACCCGCGTCGTTCAGGCTCTCATACAAGTTCTTGTTATTGCTCGTATCGAAGCCGCCCGAACCGGAGCCGCCATAGGATAGGTTCACACTGTTCTTGCTGAACACGGAAATCCTCGCGCCCTTGTTCATGGGCAGCGCAGCGTTCTCGTTCTTCAGCAGCACAAAGCCTTCTTCTGCAAGCTTCAGGTTAACTTCCTGCGCATTCGCAAAGGCTTCTGCCTTGTTCGTTGCCTTCTGTGTGGGGTACACAGAGGTCACTTCGTCACTGTAAATCGGGCGCTGGCTGCCGAACAGCGTGTCCATCAAGCCGCCGAGTTCACCCGCGCTCAGTTTGAAGTCGATGGCTTCACCAATCGCCGCCATCGGCTTGTCCAGCAGGCTGTTCATGCTGCCCGGCAGACCGACGACCAGATAGTTGCCAACGCAGTCCGCCAGCAGCACGATAACCGTCACAATAGCCCAGACGACCAGTGCTTTGCTCTTTTTCGGACGATTCTTCTTTGTCATAGGTTTGTCTCCTTATTTTGCAGAAATGGCGGTGTATGCGGCGGAGTTTGCCGCATACACCGCTGCTTGAGGAGGAGCAGAGAGGAAATGAGGAGAATCCCCCCTGCTTATGGATTACTTCTGGTAGTTGCCCATCGCCGGCTCGTTGTGGTTCTCGTCCCAAATCAGCACAGCTTCTGTCGTCACCTTCACGCAGTCCACAATCGGGGCATACGCCTTGAAGGTCGTGCCGTCCACCTCATTGGTGTTGTTCGTCATCAGCTGAATCAGGTTCGCGCCCTTGTTCAGGTGCACGCCCTTGATGGAAATCAGGTCGGCGCACTGCGGCATACTGCTCTGCGTCGCCTCGATGGTCACGCGCGGATAGCTCTTCGCTTCGCCGTTGACAATCACCTGATAGTCGTTGCCGTCGTAGGACATGGTGACGAATTCGCCCGTGATGCTCACGTCGATGGTCGCGTCATCCACATCCATATCGGACGCAATGTAGAACTCCAGCGAGATGCCGCTGGCGTAGAGGTAGCCGACCATGCGGTTGCCGCTCGCGCCGACGGACTCGTTGTAGATAATCATGCTTTCTTCCTGCGCAGAACCGGAGTAGCTGGGGCCAATCTTGCCGGTCAGGTCGGTATCCTCCGCCTCAAAAACATAGGTGTTCTGACCGGACACGGTTTTGTTCCACGCCGCCTTGATGGTGGTGTCAGCCATAATCGGCTGGGAGAAGTCGAAGTCGCTGCCGTTTTCGTCCACCCACTTGTCGAAGGCATAGCCCGTGCGCTCGGGGTTGGCGACAGGCTGCTTGACCTGCGTGCCGACTTCAACGGGGTAGGAATACTGGTTCAGGAGAACGCCATAGTAGTCATAATCAAACGTCACGGTGACAAAATCCGCGCCAACCTTCTTCCAGAAGGCATACACGGTCGTGTCGCCCGTCACGGGAGCTGCGAAATCATAGGTGTGCGTGTAGTCCGCATCGGCGTACCACGCGACGAACTCATAGCCGTCGCGCGCGGGCGCAGCGGGCTCACTGGCGGTGCCGCCCTTGGAAACTTCCTGCGTGGATGCAGCGGGCGCGCCGTCGTAGTTCAGGTCAAAGGTCACGACGCACATGCCCGCAACAACCTCAATTTTGAACACGACGCGCTTTTTGCCGACCGTCGCGGTCACATTCTTGGTGTTCGCGGTCTTCATCGTGGGTTTGGACAGCTTGACGCTGCTGTCCGTCATGGCGACGATTTCCGTCGTGCCATCGTCGTAGGTAACTTTCAGCGTGCCGCCCTCGGCAGAAAACTCTTCGCCGATGACGTACACCGTCTTGTTGGGCATGGTTTCGACCTCGACGGAGGTCACTTTCTTGTCATCCGCCAGCGCCGAGCCTACCTGCGCCAAGAGGCAGACAGACAGCACCACAGCAAGGCACAGAGAACCGAATTTCTTCAGCCAGTTCATTTTTTTCTCTCCTAATTGTAGATAGTAGGCTTGGCGAAAAAGCCAGCCGCCAGACCGCCGACGCGCAGCGTTCGACAGCCCGGCGGCTTTTGCCCTACCCCGCGCCTGCGCCGCAAGAGGATGCAGCGTCAGGCGCGGAGCAGACGTTTGTTCACAAACCGTGAGGATTCAGAGGAATTACTCGCCGATGGTCAGCGTGAAGGTACGGGTGACTTCCGTCGCCGTGGGAGAGCCCACATGCACGTTGTTCGGGAAGCGAGAGCCGAAGCCGCGAACCAGCGGGATCTGCAGCGTCACCGTGATTTCCACTTCGCCCGCCTTGGTCGGCGTGCCGGTGATGGCCAGCGCGGAGTTGTAATCGTAGGTGATGCCCTGATAGGCGGTGACAGGCGTCATGACCTTTTCCGCCGTCAGACCGTATTCCGCCAGCTTCGCAGCATCCTCATCGGAAACGCGGAACTCGTAGAGATACGCCTGATAGTAGTTGCCCGCTTCGACGTCCGCCGTTTCAAGGTAACGGGCATCAGTCGCTTCGATGTCCGCGAACGCCAGCGCGCCCAGACCGTCGTAATTGTTGCCCTGCACCTGAGAAGCGTCCTTCCAGTACCAGTTCTGGATACGGAGGGTGCCGCCGACGCTGTCGCCCGTGCCCGGCAGAATCGTCTTGCCGCCGAAGCCCTGCATTTCACCCTGCGCAACCGGTGTGCCGTCGGTGTGCTTGACCGTGCTGACGAAGCGCGGGTTGACCTTAACGAGGCTTTCATACGCATAGTAGGGAGCATCCACCGTCACGTTCGCCGCTTCGCCCACCTTGAGGGAAGTGGTGCTGACGTGCAGCGCGTCCACCACGCGGATAACCGCCTGTGCGCCGAGGGTGATATATCCGTCGATGCCGTTCAGCTTGATGTCAACCGTCCATTCGCCTTCCGCCAGAGAGCCGTCGGACGTGACAACACCCGCGTCGCTCATCGTGAAGCCTTCGGGCAGCTGCGCGCCGTCCGCCAGGGTGATGGTCGCGATGTCCACATTGCCGAAGGAAATCGGCAGAGACTGCGCGGCATAGCTGTCGAATTCGAGGACACAGGGTTCAAAGCCGATGTAGCCATTGTGCACCGCGCTGCTGTTGGCATAGTTCCACAGGATTTCCTGCGCACTGCGGCGAACCGCGGCGTAGTGGGTCTGGGAGAGGAACGTGCCTTCCGCACCGTCGCTGACGCGGACACAGTTGCCATCCGCATCCCAAGCGCCGATTTCCAGGCCGATGTCCGGCAGCGTCGTGCCAGCGCCCAGCACCTGATTGTCGCCCTGACGCACCATCAGGTCCAGCGGGCAGTATGTGCCCTGCCATGCGTCGGTTTCAAAGATAGCGCGGTTCGACCATTCGTTGCGAACCAGCTTGTGCATCGCAAGGTTCAGCTGGCTGTTGACCAGACCGATGCGGTTGAAGGAGCTCATCACGCCCGTAGAGCGACCGACTTTAAGCGCGTACTCGAAGGGCTTGGCGTAGATTTCACGGATAACCTGTTCGGTCGCCCAAGTGGACACGCCGCCGTTCAGGTCGCGGTAGGATTCCTGATCGTTGAGCACCATGTGCTTGATATGGCAGGTGACGCCCTTGGAGGTCACGCCCGCAACGACTGCCGCCGCGAACTTGCCGCCGTGCACGCCATCCTGGCTGTAATACTCAACGTTGCGGCCGGAGAGCGGGCTGCGGTGAATGTTCATTGCGTTGCCCTGCCAGTAAGAGCAGCCCTTGAAGAGCGCTTCGTTGCCCATCATGACGCCGACTTCTTCCGCGAGGTCGAGGTTGAAGGTAGCCGCCAGAATCGGGGGGCAAGCCCAGAGCGTGCCGCCGGAAAGCTGCAGAGGCGTTTCGTTCGCGCCCGCGCCTACAACGTCCACCGCGTCAATGGCTTTCACGCCGCCGCCGTTGTTGACGAGGCTCGCCATTTCTTCCCACGTCAGCTGGTTCATGAATGCTTCCCACTTCTGGGAACCTTCGTCGTCGCCCTGCACAACTTCGCCGTCTTCAATCTTCAGGCTGAAGTCGATGCCCGCCATGTCCATAATGGAGATGGGCGCCTTTTCGCCTTCAGTGCGGGTCGCCGCTTGCGTCCAAGTGGACGGGATGCCGTCCTCATTCACGAACCATTCTTCATAGCCCTGATCCATGTAGGAGCGGTAAGAATACTGACCGTCCAGCGTCGCCAGCGTGTCATCAGAGATTTCACGATCCGTCTTGGACGCCGGTGCGGGCTGAGTCAGGCCCGTCGCGCGGCTGATCATGCCGGAAAGCAGCGAGTCGTTGACGGAGGTGAAATCATCAACAAACAGGGATTCAATCTCGTTGCCGGTGATGTAGTCGGTGGTGCAGTTCATGCCCGCCGCCACGGTGTAGGTTTCGGACAGCTTCACATCGTGCGAGTTGCTGCGCGCGGTGATGACGTAGTCGCCCGCTTCCAGCTCATAGCCGGTGTAGCCATTGGCGTTGGCGTCATTCCAGTCGTAGCTCGCCATGTCCTGCGCAACCCAGGCAACGGTCACCGTCTGAGACTGACCGGGCTGGAGCAGGTCGGTCTTGGCAAAGCCGACAAGGTTCGCGCTCGCCTTTTCAATGCCGCCCTTGGTGTACGGCGGATTGGCGTACACCTGCACAACTTCCTTGCCCGCCACGTCGCCGGTGTTAGTGACCTTCACCTGCATGGACAGCTTCTGGAAGGGGTCGGTAATCGCGGTATCCGCCGCGGGCATCAGTTCCCAGTCAAAGGTCGTGTAGCTCAGACCGTAGCCATACGGATACAGCACCTGAGAATCGTACCATTCGTCGCCGGAGCCGGGGTTTTCGGCGTTCATGTCGTCCGCCGCCGTCTCGTAGTACTTGTAGCCGACATAGATGCCTTCGCGGTACTCAATGGTGGCGTACTTGGTCGCTTCGCCATTGTGATAGAAGAAAGCATCCATCGTGTCGCCGTTTTCATCAACATTCTGCGTCTGGTTGCCGAAGTTGGTGAAGGACGGACCCTTAGTGAAGTCGCGTTCCCAAACTTCCACGGTGTGGCCGCTGGGGTTGACTTCGCCGGAAATCAGCTTGCCAATCGCCTCGATGGCATTGTTGCCCGTGTTGCCGACCCAGAAAATCGCGTCCACGCCGTATTCGCTGGTCGCCTTGGGTTCAGCCAGTTCGGGAATCTGCAAGATGTTGGAGGAGTTAATCAGAACGATAATCGGCTTGTTCGGATAATGCTCCTTGACGTGCTTGACCAGCGCCTTCTCGTTGTCGTCCAGCATCAGCTCATGGTCGCGGGGGTTGCTGTGGTCAGTCACGTTGCTGACCAGCTTGTCGCCGCCCTCAGAGCCCGTGCGGGAGAAAACGATAATCGCCGCGTCGCCATAGCCATTGTAGGAGCTGATGGTTGCCGCTGAATAGTAGTTCATCGGCAGTTCGTTGCTGGTCGTACCGAGCGTCTTGTGCTTGGTGTAGAGATCAACCAGCTTCGCATTCACGCGGTAGCCGGCTTTCTCCATCGCCATTTGCAGGGTGCTTTCGGCAATGCCGTTCGCGCCGGTGGAGCCGCCTGCGGAGCCGCTGGTGGACGCAATCAGCGACACGGAGTGCATACCGAACAGGGACACCTTGCCGCCCTTTGCCAGCGGCAGGACATTGTTCTCATTCTTCAGCAGCACGAAGCCTTCGCTTGCCACTTCAATCGCGAGATCCTTGGCAATCTGCTGCTCTTCTTCCAGCGTCATATAGTCGGTGTAATACCGGGCATTCGTTCCGGCGAACCCGTAGGTATTGCCGGTCGGCGTTACGGTTTCTGCCGCCGCGAACGTAGCCGTCAGCCCAACGACTGCGCTCAGCGCCAGCGCCATCAACCGATGGCTCTTTTTGCTCTGGAACACGATGTTTGTCCTCCTCATTGATTCGTGTTGAAAAACGTTGCTTCTCTTCCGCTTTGAGACGGAAGAGAAGAGAAAAGAAACGTGAATGCTGCCCTCCTTCTTCGGGAAATTCCCATGGTCCTCTATGTGAGCGTCCTTCGGCAGGGGATTCCGTCGGACGACTCATTGCGCTTTTTGTTGGATTCGTTTGTTTTGATGCCGTTTCCGACATTCGCAAGGATAGTATACATGCTTTGTGAACAAATTGTGATTGAGCCACTTTTTCTGCGTTTTTTGCAACTTTATTTGCATCGGCGTTACCGGAGCATACAAAAAGCGCCCGGCTTTCGCCGAGCGCAAAGGAATTGCGAATCAATTATGTTGGAATAGGCAGCATAATCGACAACCGGAAAATGCCGTTTTCGGCGCTGATTTTCAGGTCGCCGCCGTACTTCTCCGTCAGCGTCTTGATGGAGCGTGTACCGAAGCCGTGGTATTCTTTGTTCTCCTTGCTCGTCTGCGGCAGCCCGTCCACAAAGCGGATTTCGCCCGCATAGTAGTTCTGGCTGTCAATCAGCAGCAAATCACCCGTCGTGCCGATGGTCAGGGAGATGATGCGTTTCTCCTCCTCCGTCACGGTCTTTGTCGCCTCAATCGCGTTGTCAAGGATGTTGCCGAACAGTGCGTAAATGTCGCTGTCCTCCATGAAGCCGATGCGCCGTCCGTCCGCCAGACACGTCATCGTGATGCCCAAATTCGTGCACGCCAGCATCTTGCCGCTCAGCGCCACATCCAGCGCGGCATTCTGCGTGTGCGGCGCCGCATCGTAGATGTTGACCAGCTGACCGATTTTTTTCAGTTCTTCCTGATAGCCTGCATCGCCCAGCGCGGCAATTTGGTGGCGGATATCGTGGCATTTGAGGTTGATGGCGTCGTGAATCTGCCGCTCCTGCTCATAGCGCCGCTGCTCGCTGTACAGCATCTGCGCCGCGACATCCGCCTTTCGTTCGTTTTCCGTTTCCCGCAGATGGCTCATGCAGACGACAATGGTCAGCAGGGAGAACACGGCGCTCATGATGTTGTGGCAGTTGCTCAGTTCGCGGTTGCCCGACGGGGTCACGTGGTACAGCGTCAAGTCCAGCACGACCGAAATCGCCACCACGCCCACGCCCATAAACAGCATCATGCAGCTGCTCATATTCGAGAAGTCCATAACCGTCCGCTGACGCCGCTTTCCCACCAGAATTCGGTAGTAGCTATACAGTGATATCGCCATCAGCGCCAGCAGACAGCTTCTATCCAGCAGCACTGGGAAATTCGGCAGCGAATAGCGTGGAATATGGATGATTCTTTCGCACATATTCTGAAGCGAATATGCCACTGTGACCGCATACAGCGCTTGACAGAAATTTGCCCGGCTGCAAAAGGGAACGGACAGCATGAACAGCACAAACGCTGTTATATAGCGAATTATGCCCATTCTTGTGCCCTGCATGTTCATCCCCACATACGGGCGGGTGCCATACATCCAGCAGAATGCCAACAGAAGCGTCAGCGCGACGCGCAGGTAGAAGTGCTTGCGCTTCTCCAAGCAAGATGCCGAAATTGCGCAGCCCGTACCGACGGAGAGGATAAACGGCAAATCGTCACGCACGGTGTCTACGAGGTATTCCCATGTCAGCATATGATTCTCCCTCCTTACTCCGCCATGCCCGCAAGGTGCAGCGCGGACAGGAACTCCTTGCGCCTGCCGCGGCTGATGGGGAAGGTACGCCCCGCCACCGTCGTATCATTGCTGCCCACATGCGTCACGAAGCGCAGATTGACAATCGTCTGATTGTTGACGCGGAAGAACACATCCGGCAGGGCATCCTCCACCGCTTTCAGCGTCCCATACGACCGCATAATCCCCGATGCGGTGACAAATTGAATATGATGGTCATAGATTTCAACATAGTGCAGCTCATTCGGGCGCAGGCGCGTCGTCGTGCCGCCGCTTTGGATGACGACTTCCTCTTCCGATTCTACCATGCAGCGGTTCAGGATGCGCGGAAGCTTCAAGTCAAGCGCAGCGGCGGTAATGGGCTTCAGGATATAATCCGTCGCCTCAACCTCGTAGCTTTCCACCGCGTACTGCGCCAAGCTCGTCAGGAACACCAGCACCACCGTGTGATCCATCTCCCGCAGCTCGTGCGCCGCCATCATCCCGTTCAGCCCCGGCATCCGAATGTCCATAAACACCAGCTCATACTGGTGCTGGTACGAATCCAGAAACGTATTGGCATTCGCAATCCATGTAATGGCAAACCGTTTGCCGTTCTTCTGCGCATACGACTCCAGCAGGGCAGTCAGCCGCTTCGCGTCGCTTTCGTGATCTTCCACAATGGCAATTCTCAGCATCTGCTCGCCCCTTTTCGCCGGAGGATAATTCCTCGTGATTTGGTACTATTATACCAGATTTTTTGCCAAAATCAAGGCAGGTTTCAACAAGGCGATGGACGAATGCAGGGATTTCATGTCACCCGATTCGCGGAGGAGGGCACCAAAAAGCGGCGCGCGTCCGTTTTGGGGGATGTGCGCCGTCGGGGTGTGATGTTGCTTATTCATCCTCCGGCATATCCGTATCTTCGCAGAAAAGAACCGTCACATTCTCCTTCTGCATCACATATTCTGCGTTGCCCAAATAGCGGTCAGCATCCGCATCAAAGGGGAGTGTAATGCGGTATTCTGCATCATCATCACCCGTGCTGAAATATTCGCTTCCAATGTATTGGGGCAAACTCCACGCATGGAAAGTCAGCTCCGTCACTGGCGTTCCCCAGAAGAGTTGGTCGCCAATGAACACAATCTTTTCCGGGAAAACGAACCGCTGAATCTGCGTGTAGGAAAACGCCGCTTCACCGACGAGATACACCGAATCCGGCAGCCGGATCTGCTGCAAGGCATAGCATTCGCTGAAGCAGAAGTCATCCACAATGAGCAGCTCGCTGTTCGCGCCAAATTCTACTTCCGCAAGATTCGAGCACGCCCAGAACGCAAACGCGCCCAGTATCTTGCAAGAATCCGGCACAACGACCTTTTTCAGCGAATCATTGTCCATAAAGGCAAAGTCCCAGACATAGCCGATGCCGTCCGGAATCACGAAGCAGGTATCGGTGCGCGTCTTTGGATACATCAGCAGAATGTCCCGCCCATACAGCACGCCGTCCACGCAGGTCAGCTCGTCCTCCGTCAGCCCAAACGGAAGCTCCTGATACTCTTTGTAATATTCCGTGAGCAAGTCCGATATTTCCGGCGATCCCGCCTGTGCGGGCAAGGCGGACATCAGCAGGAAAAGCGCTGTGAATGCCGCCAAGAGCATACAAATGCGTTTCATAGTGTTTCCTCCTATACATTCAAATTGTGAATATTACTTGCCTTGTTTTTTTGCTTCCAGCAGTTTCCTGCCGTTGTCCCGATACCATGTCATCGCATCATCAAAATACGACTGCACAGCCTGATCCATATTATTCTTCTGCAAGTTCCATTCCCCCACCTCCAAGCGAATTTGCAGCCGCTGTTCATCGGTCAGGCGGTAAAACCAGACATAATCAAGCTGCGCCGCGTGGGGGATAAATTCAAACAGCAGGCTGTCAGGATAGCGCTCTTTTGCTTCCTTAAAAAGCGTTTTCTTCCACTGCTCCACATTATCCTGCGTGATTTCTCTGCCAAAGATATAGTAGAATGTCGCCCACGCATTGACATAATAGCAAATCTGCCACAAAAACCGCTTTTTCGCGCGATACTTTTGCAGCCCCCACGAAATCACATCCAGCAGAAAATCCTGATATAGGTCATACTCGTTTTCTGCTTCCCACGGCTCACCCAGCACCGTCAAGTCATCCACATATTCCACATAGTCTACCATCTGCTGCAACGCCAGCACAGTCAGCCCTTCGGACGGCGGCTCTTTCTGCCACACCTCCCGCAGATAGCGGTAAACCGGGAGGCGTTTCCCCTGCCGCTCCAGCTGATACACGTCCGCTTTAATTGCGAGAATATCCAGCATCCCGATGTTCCTTCCTTCAATAAAAATACTCCTGCAAAACCAGCAGCTGCACCAATGCCACCTTGCCCACCACATCTGGCACATACCGCTTCGCGCGTGTCTTCGTCAACGTGCCTCCCTTCCTTTCATCTGATTTTCCTTTCTTCTGATTTATTCGCGGCGGCGTGTTTGTTCTCCTGCTTTTTCCCGTATAGCGGAAGTTTTTCCTGCTTCCCTGCGTTTCACCGCACCTCTTCCATTGCATACACCCCCGCAAAGTACGCCCGAATCTCCCTGCCCTGCTTGGTGAAGGAACAGGGAATCCGCACAATATCATTCCGCCTGTTCGCCAGATTCAGCTGGAACAGCCCGCGGATTTGCCCCGCCGTCAGCGGTTTTCTGCTCAGCACAACGGTTTCCCAATACTTCGCGTCTGTATACAGATACGCATACGGGAACGCATCCAGCGGGAACGTTTTTTTCTGCCTGTCCGAACACTTCCCCGACGGTCAACCGCCCATCTGCAAGTACCACATACTGCCGCTTTGTGCATCGGCTGTGCATCAGGAGCGCAACAGTTGCCACAATGCCTGCAAAAATCGCCAGCAGGAATGCCCACTCGCGAATCCACATAATAAAGCACAAGGTCAGAAACAGCGACAACGCCGCCGCGAAAATGCCGAGCATCCGAAAAAACACCCAGAATCCACGGTCATAGAGGTAGATTTTTCGTTCCATTTATCCTTCTCCTTTGCGCCCCCGCATTGACATCCGCCGCTTTGTGTACTATACTGTACACAGTAAATCGACAATGGAGGGAAACGCCATGCCGCGCAGAAAGTTTGACACCACCCAGCGGGGAATATCTGACACTCACACTGATGCGCCTATCGCCACGAGCATTTGTGAGAACAAGCTGGTCTATGCCGAGCGGATTCGCACCCTGCGAGCAGCGGCGAACCTATCGCAGGGCGAGCTGGCGGAAGCCATGAATCTGGGGCGCGCGGCGATTTCCAACTGGGAGACGGGACGGACGCGCCCGGACATCGCCAACATCCCGCGCCTATGCAACGTGCTGGGCATCACCGTTGCGGCGTTCTTCTCCGACACGCCAGAGGAAGCGGGCTGGAACGACGCCGAGCGTGCCCTCATGCGGAACTATCGGAAATTGAGCGCAATCAATCAGGATCTGCTTTCCGCGACCGCGCAGACGATGGTCGCGCTGGAAGAGCAGTATCCAGGGCTGCCGAAGCGTCCCGCCGCGCCGAAGCTGACGCCCGAACCCGCGCGCTTAGAGCTGCTGGAACTGCCATATGCGGATGACCCAGTCGCGGCAGGCACGGGCGACAGCGGATTTGCCGCCAGCGGGCACACGACGTTCCTGCACGCGACCCCCGCCACGCGCGGCGCAGACATGGTATTCCGCGTCAACGGCGACAGCATGGAACCGAAATATCCCGACCACTGCAACGTGCTGGTGAAATTCACCGACGAGCCGCTTGGTTCGGGCGATATCGGCATCTTTCAGGTAGACGGCGCGCTGTACATCAAGCAGTACCAGTCCGACGGTCTGCATTCGCTGAACAAGCACTTCAAAATCATGCGCCGCAAGTCCTACGACGAAATCAAGACCATCGGGCGCGTCATCGGGATTCTGCCCGACAGCGATTTCGCCACAAGCGCGGAAATTCAGGATTTTCAGGCACAGGAAAATCAAAATTGACTAAGAACCAGCCCGTCGGCAGCTTAGGTGTCGGCGGGCTGGGGCGTATTGTGTTATCTTCGCTGCGCTTCCGGGGCGGAAGCGGTTTTTTCGTGCCAGCTCTCCTACTCAATATAGTCCGGCATCACTGCATCCGGATTGTACTGCCACGTTTCGCCATCGTATTCGTAGCACAGAATGCCCACGTCGCCGGATTTCACCCACAGATTGTAATTATCCGCTTCAAAGCAGATTCCCCAGAAGTCCCACCGGCGGACGGGTGAAAAGGAATACAGCAGTTCACCGCTTTCCTCGTCCGTAATGTCCAGCCGAATCATCATTTCCGTCGCGTCGATTTCCACGCGCAAACGACCGTCGAAGCTGTGAATCGTCTCCATCTGGAACACGCTGTCGTTCATTTTTTCGTCCTGCACCGAGCCGCCGGTCGCGAACGAGAGGATGATGGCTAACATCAGGGTTAGAATGTCTTTCAGCATGGGATGTACCTCCTTGTTTTCCGACGCGCAGTCCTCCTCCGCCCGAAACGTGCTGAATTTCGACCAGATTGGCTGCTGTTCGTCACTGTGCTATTCGACGCCCCCCATTTCCTGCTTTTTTCTGTTTCGGGCGGAAGAATTTACAATTGGGCATTTCGTTTCACGCTCGCTTTTCTCGCAGCACTTGGCAGTACGCATCAAACGTGATTTCAAACCGAACCAGCCGCGGCATTTCCGCCATCTGCTGAAATCCGCAGGCACGGACGCAGCGAATCAAGCGGAGATCCTGCGGCATCACTTTCGCAACAACCCGGTCGGCGCGCAGGTGCAGAAACGCCTTCGACAGCGCCGAACGCACCGCCTGCTGACCAAGCCCATGACCCCAGAGCGCATCCACGCCAATCACATACACAATTTCGTACGCTCCCTCCATCGCCGTCGGCAACAGTTTCACGAAGCCCACTCTCTCGTTTTCCTGATGACAGACCATGAAGAAATGCCCCGTACGGCACAAATGGTACTGGTACATCGGTTCAGGCACAGACCGCACAAGCTGTTCCAGAGACTGCGCCACGTCGGGCGCTTCGTTCAGGTACTTGGTTACGTTTGGATTTCTCATCCAGCGAATCATGCGTGTAATGTCCGCATGACAGATTTCCATACGCAAAAAAGCAGAAGCGGCTTTTTTCATATCGCTTACCTCACAGTAAAATACTTAAAAGCCCTTCTATGCGCAGTGCATCGACGGTTCTTTTATATGATGTTATACTGATTATAACACAGGAAGCCAGAAAAGTCAAATGCTGCCATGGGTGCGGATGGGCAATCAAAAAGCAAAAGCAGACAAACAAAAAGACCAGCCATAAATGACTGATCTTATCGCTCCCCAGGTAGGGCTCGAACCTACAACAACTCGGTTAACAGCCGAGTGCTCT
>OLQL01000841.1_pt1 | contig 29216 bp, 17 predicted proteins | sample 1672971 | NCBI WGS metagenome assembly OLQL01 (sample SAMEA3136742, study PRJEB25190) | human gut metagenome | biome: human gut; feature: human-associated habitat; material: faeces | place: Austria | collected 2013
TTTTCGTTACACGCCGGTCTTTCAAAATGGAAAAAACTGAAAAATGCGGCGGCTTCACGAAGAAGGGAAGCCGCCGCTTTTGAATAGGAGGATCAATAGCCGTATTTCTTCTGCTTTTTCAGCAGGAAGAAGATGGTGGCCAGCACGGCCATGATCTCCGCCGCCACGATGGAGAACCAGATGCCGTCCAACCCCCACAGCAGGGGAAAGAGCAGTACGGCCGCCACCTGAAACACCAGTGTACGCAGGAAGGAAATCAGGGCGGAGGTCAGGCCGTCGTTCAGCGCGGTAAAGAAGGACGAGCCGTTGATGGCAAAGCCGGAGAACAGGAATGAGAAGGAGAAAATGGCGAAGGCATGGGTGGTCATTTGCAGCAGTTCTTCGTCATAGGCCACGAACAGGCGGGAAAGGGGAGCGGCGAGAAGTTCCCCTGCGGCGAACATGCACAGCGCGGCAATCGCCACAATAAAGATGGCTTTCCGCAGCAGGCTCTTGAGTTCTTCCCGGTTCTGCGCACCGTAGTGGTAGCTGACGATAGGCGCGGTACCCACGGAATAGCCGATGAAGATGGCCTGAAAAATCATGCTGACATACATCAGTACGCCATAGGCGGCAATGCCGTCTTCTCCGACGTACTGCATCAGCTGGACATTATACAGCATATTGACCAGCGACATGGAGATATTGCCCATCAGCTCGGAGGAACCGTTGGCGCAGATACGGCCCAGCGGGCGAAGCTCCAGACGGCAGCGGGTCAGGTGCAGACGGCTGGAATTTTTCCGGGCGAAATAGATCAGCGGGAACACGCCGCCGATGAACTGACTGGCGGCCGTAGCCGCCGCCGCTCCAGCCAGCCCGAAGGGAAGAACTGCCACGAGCAGCCAGTCCAGCACCATATTGGCCACGCCTGACGCAACGGTCACATACAGGCCCAGCTTGGGCTTTTCCGCCGTAGCGAACAGGCATTGAAACTCATATTGCAGAATGTAGAAGGGCAGGGCGATCAGGTTGATGGTGCCGTACAGCAGGCTGTTTTCCAGCAGTTCGCCCTCCGCGCCCATCAGCCGGGCGAAGGGCCGCAGAAACAGCAGCCCCACGGCGGTCAGCACCAGACCGCAGAGAATGGAGGCGAAGACGGTCATGGAAAAAAGCTTGTCCGCTTTTTCCGCCTTGCCCTCGCCCATGGTTTTGGCGATCAACGCGCCGCCGCCCGTGCCGAACATGAAACCCACGCCGCCCAGAATCATCAGAAAGGGCATTATTAGATTCACGGCGGCGAAGGGCGTTTTGCCCGTATAATTGGAAACGAAATATCCGTCCACCACGCCGTAGATGGACGTGAACACCATCATGACGATGGAGGGCAGGGAAAAGCGCAGCAGGCGCTTCCGGGTAAAGTGATCGGATAATTGAATGGCTTGCATTGTAGGAAACTCCCGTTTTTACAGTTGCCGAACCTGCTCCCGCAGGGCGGTCAGATAGCGCTCGGACAGCGCCAGATATTGGGCGACGTCTTCCTCGGGCCAGGAAGCGAAAACTGCATCCTCAGCCCGGATCATGCGAAGGGCGGTTCGCGCCGCCAGCGCCCGGCCCTTCTCGGTCAGGCAGACCTGCTTGTTCCGCGGGCCGTCGCCTTCCAATCGGAGAACGCCCTCCGATTCCAACTTGCGAAGGGCAGAATGAACGGTCTGCTTACTGGAAAAAGCAAAGCGATAGACCAACTGCAGCGGGCAGGGCTCCCCCTGCTCACAGAGAATGTAGAGCAGGTTCATGGCGCTGTCGGAAATGCCAAGTTTCAGGCAAAGTTCGTGATAGGCGGCATCCGTTTCACTGTGGAGGGAATTGAAACGCCGCAGCGCTGGAGAAAGCGTATTTTTCACTCGGCAGCCTCCTTTCGTCCGAAATCGTACCGAAGGATTTTAGTACGATTTCGGACAAAAGTCAAGAAGGATTTAGAACGTGGGAGAAAGAGATTGTCAGAAGCGGTTTTCTCTGGTAAAATTCAGAAAAGACGGGATGAAACGGCGGCAGTCTCCCGTTTGTTTGAAGAAAAGCATATGGAAAAGCGGCGTTTTCTGCGCCGCGAAGGGAGCGGAAAAGGTTGCATATACAGCCGAAAAAACAGAGAAGGATCCGGCGGCTTTCGGGAATGGCCGCCGTGCTGCTGGCACTGGGCGGTTTCAGCCTGTCGAGCGCGGAGGCAAAGATCTACCAGCCCGGTCAGGGCGTATGCGGCAAGGAAAACTGCTACTGGGAAACGCCCATGGATATTCGGGATACGGAAGCGGTCTGGGCCATGCTGCAAAGCCCTATCACGGTGATCGACGGCGGACAGAAGGACACGTTTTACCTGCTGGCCGAGCCTGAGGAAGGCGCGGAGCGGGTCGGAGAGGTCACGGGCGCGTCGCAGGGCGTGCATGTGCTGGAAACGCTGGAAAATGGCTGGAGCTATGTGGAGTGCTATTCCAGCTCCTTTCATGACAGCAAGCTGAAATTATGGAACCAGCTGGTCAGCGGGTATATCCGCACGGAGCTGCTTGTGGAGAAGAAAGTTCAGCCGGAATACGGCATCGTGATCGACAAGCTGACCCAGCGTCTGTATCTGTTCCATGACGGCGAATTGATGGATACACTATTGGTCTCTACGGGCCTGCCCAACGACAAGCAGCCCTACAACGAGACCCGTTCCGGCGAGTTTATGATCGTCAGCCCGGTGGGGGATTTTCCCTCGGGCAACATGACCTGCGGCTATGGAATGCGCTTCAACAACGGCGATTTGCTGCACGAAGTGCCCTATCTGACCAACAAAAAGGATGGCCGCCGGGATTACAATTACTGCGAAAAGGAGCTGGGCAAGCGGGCCAGCCACGGCTGCATCCGGGTGCAGCGCCGCAAAACGCCCAACGGCGTGAACATGCAGTGGATCTGGAACACCCTGCGCAGCCGCATGGGCACCCGGCTGGTGCTGTGGGAGGACTGGCACGGGCGGCAGATTCCGCTGCCGGAGGACAATCTGCAGCTTTACTACAATCCCAACGGCGGAAAGAGCTACCACTCCGCCGCCACCTGCACCAGCGTGAAGGACGAGTATCTGCCCCTGACGGCGTTTTCCTACGCCCAGCTGTTGGAGGAACCCTTCTCCAAACTGGTGCGGTGCGACTATTGCACTCCGGCGCTTCGCCCGGAGGAGATCGAGACGATCAACAAGGAATATGAAGCGGACGAAGGTCTGACGGTGAAAATCTATTAACGATAGGGGAAGGGCTGCGGCGGCGCGGCCTTTCCCTTTTTCTTCCCTTGACAGAAACCGATCCAGACACTATAATAGACCCATGCGAAAGCGGAACGTCCATATGCCGGAAGGAGGGGAAGGCCGTATGAAGTTTGGCAAAATGCTGCTGGTAGCACTGCTGTGCGGCCTTTTTCTGCTGCTTTTGAGCGCGTTGGTCGTTGCGCCCGAAACGGAAACGGTTCTCCCGGAAAATCTGCCCCTGACCGGCCTTGAGATGAGCGCCTGCGCGCTGCCGGTGTGGGCGGATGCGGGGGACAGTGCGTCCCGCTGGGTTTGGATGCTGGCGGCGCTGTTTTTCTGCGTGCCGCTGTGTCTGCTGCCCCGTCTGGTTTTGAGCCGGGACTCCAACGGCTGCGTGCTGCGCCGGGGCCGTTATCTGGATGAAGCGTATTTATTGTTCCGGCAGGATGTCGCCTGCGGCTGATCTTTCCGGATTTTCTTTCCGCGGCTGCGGAAAATAAAATCATACAAAACAAAATACGGACGGAAGGATGGTTGACAAACAATGAAAGTCAACAATCGTCGCCACGCCAAAATGAGCAGGAAGGCTTCGGCCATTCTGGCTCTGTGCGTGGTACTGGTACTCACCATCGCCGTGGGTTATCTGGGCGTGCATGGCACATGGCTGGATAGCCGCGGTTTGTACAAGCTGCTGCCCTGGCTGCCCACCACCGACGTGGACAACTGGCCTCAGAGCATCGCACTTGGCCTTGACCTGAAGGGCGGCGTGTACGTCGAATACGAAGCCACCATGAGCGACGAGCTGCGGGAGGAAGGCAACAACTTCGATTACCTGCTGCAGAACACCATGGATATCATCGCCAAGCGTCTGACCGAGAAGGGCTATCCGGAAGCCACCGTCAGCAAGGTGGGCGTCAGCGGCATCCGCGTGGAGATCCCCGATGTGACCGATCCCGCCGCCGTGCTGGATCTGATCGGTTCTCCCGCCAAGCTGGAGTTCCTGGACTCCGACGGCAACGTCTTCATGGACGGCAGCGCCCTGCAGACCGCCTACGCCACCAAGGATGAAAACTCCAAGCCCGCCATCAGCTTCACGCTGACCAAGGAAGGCGCGAATATCTTCGGCGATATGACCGCCAAGAGCATCGGCAAGGCCATCACCATTCAGCTGGACGGCAACGTGCTGATGAGTCCCACCGTGCAGAGCGCCATTTACGGCGGCCAGGTGCTGGTGACCGGCTCCTTCACCGAGGAGCAGGCGCAGAACTACGCCCTGCAGCTGCAGAGCGGCGCGCTGCCGCTGGATCTGCGGCAGGATAAGCTGGATACCATCTCCGCCACGCTGGGCGTGGACGCGCTGGGCACCAGCGTGAAGGCCGCCATCATCGGCATCCTGCTCGTCATGCTGATCATGCTGGTCCGCTATCGTCTGGCCGGTCTGGTGGCCGACTGGGCGCTGTGCATCTACATCATTCTGCTGTTCCTGTTCATCGCCGTGGTTCCCGGCATCCAGCTGACCCTGCCCGGCATCGCCGGCGTGATCCTGGGCATCGGCATGGCCGTGGACGCCAACGTGGTCATTTTTGAGCGCGTGAAGGAGGAAGTCCGCGCCGGACGGCCCACCATCCACGCCGTGCGCATCGGCTTCAAGCACGCCATGAGCGCCGTGGTGGACGCGAATATCACCACCATCATCGCGGCCGTGGTGCTGCTGTTCTTCGGCACCGGCTCCGTGCAGGGCTTCGCTACCACGCTGCTGTTGGGCGTTCTCGCCAGCATGTTGACCGCGATCCTGATCACCCGCTTCCTGCTGACCCGCGTGGCCCGCATCTGGTCCAATCCCGCCCTGTATGCGGCTAACGTAAAGCCCGCTGCGGACGAAACCGTGAAGGAGGCGAAGTAAGATGAAAATTCAGAATCGTGCGAAAATTTGCCTCTGCATTTCCATCGTGATCATGCTGGTCGCCGTCGTCATGAGCCTGACCGGCCATGGCATCAACTATGGCATCGACTTTGCGGGCGGCCTGAACCTGCAGTACGACATGGGTTCCACCTATGATAAGGCCGATGTGGAAGAAGCGCTGAAGGCGCAGGGCATCGAGGAGTTCGTGGTTTCCTCCGTCGGCTCCGAAGGCACCGCCGTGCAGATCCGCGTTCCTACCTTGTCTGACGAGGACGAAGTGCAGAATCTGCAGAATGGTCTGGAAACGACTCTGCTGGAAAAATATCCCAACATGGACACCGACAACGCCACGGCCAGCTATGTGGGCCCGGTGGCCGGTGCGACGCTGGTTCGCAACGCCATTTTCAGCGTGCTGATCGCCGCCGTGCTGATGCTGATCTACATCGCGTTCCGTTTCGACCTGTTCAGCGGTATCGCGGCTGTGGCAGGTCTGCTGCATGACGTGCTCATCATGATCAGCTTCATGGTCATCCTGCGCAACGTGATCCAGATGAACTCTTCCTTCATCGCCGCCATGCTGACCATCGTTGGTTACTCCATCAACAACACCATCGTGATCTTCGACCGCATCCGCGAGAACAACAAGAAGCCCGCGCTGGCCGGTCAGCCCCGCTCCGAGATCGTGGAGCTGAGCGTGAAGGAGAGCCTGGGCCGTACCATCAACACCACGCTGACCACGCTGGTGACCATCGTGACCCTGTACATTCTGGGCGTTGCTTCCATCCGGGAGTTCAGCCTGCCCATCATCATCGGCATTCTGGCCGGTGCGTACAGCGCCAACCTGATCAACGGCTACGTCTGGGCCGCGCTGGAAGACGCCCGTCTTGCCCGCAAGAGCCAGAAGAAGGCCGCGTAAGGAAGATCCATCAAACAAAGACCCATGCCATGTGCATGGGTCTTTTTGTGTGCCGGGAAGTGAGAGGGAGCGGCACGAAAAATCGCCATAAAAGAGGGAGGTGAGACAAGGCACAGAACGCTGATGCCATCCGTCATAAACGCTGGGGTCGTTTGGGCAATATGCAGAACCGTTGGGGATATGGCCTTGTTGAACATTTTAAACAAGATTATTTATAATGTATTTTTCAGCCATTTTATTTCCAATATTTGCATATTATGGTATACTGGAAATAACCATTTGATCTGAACAGGAGGTCTTTCCATGAGCAAGGTTCAACTTACCCCTTCCCCCAAGAAATCTCTTTCCCTGATTCTTTGCATTGTCTTCCTTGCGGCGGTCGTGCTGGCGGTTGTGGGCTTTGTCGGCAAAAACGCCGCCCTGACGGAAAAGGCCGCCTTGAACGTCCAATTAGAGGACACATTGGCCCAGCTGGAAGAAAGCAAAGCGGAAGCGGAAGCAAAGGCGGCGGAACTGGAAGCACTGCAGGTCTCCGTGAAAGAGAACGAAGAAAAAGCCGCCGCCGACTTGGAAACCGCCGTGCAGCAGGCGAAGGACGATGCAAAGCAGGAAAACGAAGCCGCCGTTCAGGCAGCGGTGAAGGAGGCGGAGGAACGGGCCGAAGCCGCCGCCCAAACAGCTGCCGAGACGGAAGCGGCACTGAAAGCACAGGTGGACGATCTGACGGCCCGGCTTTCCGAAGCAGAGGCCGCGTTGAAGGAGCTGAAAGCCCAGCATGAAACCATATCCGGCGCGAACGCCCAGTTGACGGCGGAACTGGAAGCGGCTCAAAAGCAGGCCGAGGATGCGATCGCTCAGGCCAAGGCCAGCACGTTGGAAGCCGAAACTGCTGCAAAAGCTAAGGACGAAGCGGAAGCCGCGCTGGCTTTGGCTAAGGAGCAGACTGCCGCCGCAGAGCAAAAGGCGCTGGAAGCAGTGACGGAGTACGAAGAACTGCAGGCCTTTGCCGAACAGTTACAGGCGGACTACGATGAGCTGCTGGGTCTGAGCGCTACGCCGGAGCCCAGCGTATCCCCTAAGCCGACCACTACGCCCAAGCCCACGAAGAAGCCCTGACGGATATTCTGAAAAAAGAAAGACCCTGCACGAGGCAGGGTCTTTTCGATGGAAAAATGGATCGGTTATGCCGGGAAAAGTTAAGCAGCTTCTCCTCCGATACGCCACCCCTCGGCCTTTTCGCGGATCTGGATGAAACGCTTGTATACGCCGTCCTGCCGCATCAGTTCTTCGTGGGTGCCGCGCTCGGCGATCCGACCATCGTCCACGACCAGAATCTGGTCGGCGTGCTCGATGGTGGCCATACGGTGGGCAATGGTGATGATCGTCTTGCCACGGGTCAGCTCGGACAAAGCGGATTGAATCAGATGCTCGTTCTCCGGGTCGATGCTGGCGGTAGCCTCGTCCAGAATGATGATGGGCGCATTCTTGAGCATCATGCGGGCGATGGCGATACGCTGCTTTTCACCGCCGGACAGTGTGCCGCCGCCCTCGCCGACCACGGTGTCATAGCCGTTGGGCAACGCCATGATGAAGTCGTGACAGCGGGCTTTTTTCGCCGCGGCAATCATTTCTTCCTCCGCCGCGTCCGGCTTGCCGAAGCAGATGTTGGCGCGGATGGTGTCGTTGAACAGGTAGACGTTCTGGAACACCATGGAGATATTGGAAAGCAGACTGTCGCAGGTCAGTTCCTTCAGGTTGTGGCCGCCTACGGAAATACTGCCCTTCTGGGGATCGTAGAACCGTGCCAGCAGGCTGCAGATGGTGGTCTTGCCGCTGCCGGAGGGGCCGACGATCGCCGTGGAGGTCTTTTCCGGGATGGTGAAGGACACGTCCTTCAAGATCTGCCGGGAGTCGTAGCCGAAGTCCACATGGCGGAACTCAATGTCGTAGTGGGTAAGCGGAATATCCTTGCCATCCGCGTCGATCAGGTGCTCGCCCCGCAGCGCGTCCAGCTGATCCATGGCGTCGTTGATGACACTGAGGGTGTGGGCGCTGTCGCTGATGGGCTCCAGACTGGCAAAAATGCTGAAGGAGAAGAAAATGAACACTAGCGCCACGGAAAAATCCATCTGCCCGTTCAGGCACATCAGACTTGCCGCCAGCGCCAGACCCACGCTGCCGCATTTGAGCGCCAGCAGATGAAGCGCGTTGGCAGGCAGATAGCCCCATTCGATCTTCAGATGAATGCGGCGGCTGTCCGCCACGGCTTTCTTCACCGAATCCATCGAAGCGCCGCTTTCGCCGAAGGATTTGACCACCGCAAGGCCGCGGGCATATTCCAGAATGGCGCCCGTCATGTCGCGGTTGGCCGCCGCTTCCACGGGGGCGTTCTTCGCGCTGTAATGAGAGATCACCAGCAGACACAGGAACGACAGCGCCGCAGCCGCCAGCGCGATCAGCGCCGTTACCGGGCTGAACACAGCAAGGCTGATGAAGATCACGAGGAAATTCAGATACCCGCCCACAAAGTTGTCGATCATGCGGATGCCCATGTTTTCCAGCGTGCCAAGGCCGGTGGTGATAGAATTGAGGATGTTGCCCGTGGACATCCGCTGGAAGTAGCCCAGCGATACCCGCTTGAGCGCGTCGCCCACGGCCAGCCGGTCCCGGGCCGTCAGTTCATAGCTGATGGACTCCTGATAGCGCGCCCGCAGGTAATCAAAGAAAAACCGCAGCAGCACCAGAACGACCTGAATGACGATGCATTTCCAGATCCAGCTGGTATCAAACGCCGCGCCGGTTTTCTGCGCGTCTATCAGCAGACCTACCGTATAGGCCGCCACCATCAGCGGCAGGGCCGCGAAAATGTGAGAAAAGAACGAACAGACAAACCCGGCGTACAGCCGTCCCTTGAATTTGCCGCACCAGTCGATGATGCGCTTGACTGTCTTGAACATGCCTTACGCCTCCTTTGCCGCGGACGAGACCGCCCAGTTCTTCGCGCCGATGTGAGCCTGCCACATATCCCGGTACAGCGGGCAGGTTTCCAGAAGCTGCTCCTGTGTGCCCTCGGCCACAATGGCGCCTTCTTTGAGCACCACGATGTTGTCGGCGTTTTTGATGGTGGAAAGCCGGTGAGCGATGACCAGCAGCGTCTTGCCGCGGGTCAGCGCGGCAATGCTCTGCTGAATCTTGTCCTCGTTTTCCGGGTCGGTAAAGGCGGTGGCTTCATCCAGAATGACGATGGGCGCATTCTTGAGCATCATGCGGGCAATGGCGATGCGCTGCTTTTCACCGCCGGACAGGCGCTTGCCCGCTTCACCGGCGGGAGTGTCATAGCCCAGCGGAAGCTTCTGAATGAATTCCTCACACTGCGCCGCCCGGGCCGCAGCCTTGACCTCTTCATCCGTCGCACTGGGATTGCCCAGACGGATGTTTTCCAGCAGCGAGCAGCGGAACAGGAAGTTATCCTGCGTCACAAAGCTGACGTATTCGGAAAGCTGGGAAAGAGGCATATCCTTGACGTTCACGCCGCCGATTTCGATGCTGCCGGAGGTCACGTCCCAGAAACGGGCGATCAGCTTGGCCACGGTGGACTTGCCGCCGCCGGAAGGGCCTACCAGCGCGGTAAAGCTGCCCTGGGGCAGGCTTAGGTCTACGCCGTGCAGCACCTCGTCCTCCGCATTGTCGGTATAGGAGAAATGCACGTTTTTGAGCTCCACGCCGGCAGACGGAACCACGGCGCGGGTATTGGGTTCCGGCAGCTCCAGCATTTCAAGGAATTCCTGCAGGCCCTTTACCGTAAACTCCACCTGCCGCATGTTTTCGGAGAAGACTTCCAGCTTGGCCAGCGAACCCACCATGGAGATGGACAGCATCACGGCCAGCGCCGCCAGCGGAGCGGTGATGGTGCCGTTGTTGGCCAGCGCCAGCGCTACCGGCAGGGTGCCGATCAGCGTAGACGGGAACAGCGCGAAGCTCAGCTTCATGGTGAGATAGGTGGACGACAGCCACTTGACCACAAAGGTGCGGAAATCCATGATGGCCTTGGCGTACTTTTCATAGGACACGCCCGCCCGGCCAAAGGCCTTGATGACCTCGATGCCCTCGACATACTCGACGATGGTGCTGTTCATGTAGGCGTTGGACTGGTCGTATTTCTGGAAATTTTTGCCGCTGATGGTCATCGTCAGCATCATGCAGACCATGGACAACGGGAACGTGACCAGCGAGGCCAGCGCCAGCCGCCAGTCGATGCACAAAAGCGCGATGATGCTGACAATGGGCAGCACCACATGTCCTGCGCCCTCGGGGATCATGTGAGCCAGCGGCGGCTCCAGATTCTCGATCTTGTCCACCATCATGCTCTTGATCTCGCCGATGGTGTGGTTTTCCACATTGCCCAGTGGCGCGTGCAGGAAACGATCCGCCAGCCGGAGCCGCACCCCTTCCAGCACATGATAGGCCATGTTGTGCGAAACGCCGGTGGACAGCGTGAACGTGACGATCTTCACGGCGTAGGCCAGCAGCGCCCAGAGGCACCAGCCGACGATCGATGACGCAGTGGCTGTTTCCGCCACAAACAGGCAGATGATTCGATACATGCAGTAGAACGGAACCAGTCCTGCCGAAACGCTGACGATGGACAGCACCACCGAAAGCAGCATTTTCTTCTTCTCACCCTCGGCATAGGCGAAAAGCGACTGAATCCAGCTTTTTTCTTTTGTTTTCATTCTTTGCCCCCTCTTTCCATGCGATATTCCGACGGCGTCATGCCCATCGTTTTGCGGAACGCAGCCGCGAATTTGCTGGCGCTGTCATACCCAACGCAGCAGCCCACGTCGGCAATGCTCTTTTCCCGGTCGCTCCTCAGCATTTCCGCCGCCCGGTTCATGCGGCAGGTCGTTACCCATGCGCCGATCGTGGAACCCGTGATCGACTGAAAGCATTTTTTCATGCTGGTCAGCGGGAAATCGAACTGCCGGGACAGCTGCTCCTGCGAAATGTTCTGCGTCAGATGCTCCGTCAGAAAACGCTGGATCGCCCGCACTTTTTCTACCTGTGTGCGGTAAAAGTAAGGGCGTTCCGCCGTCTCCTGCGGAATTTCCATCCCCTGCAGATAAAGCAGCAGTTCCAGAATTTTGGTGCGGAGATAGGGAAGACGGATCGTCTGCGGCACCTGATACATTTCGCCGAAGAGATGCTCTACCAACGCAGCGTCGTGGAATACCCGCGGGTACTCGCCCAGTTCGAATTTTTCGAAGATCTGGTCGAGTTGAATCTGAAAGTATTTCAGTTCCGTCCGCAGGGTTTTCCGTGCCGCCGTCAGTTCCAGCCCCACCGTCAGGCCGTGATAGTGCCCCGTGGGAAAAATGAACCGCCCCGTGTGATGCAGTCTGCGATCCAGCTTCATGTCTCCCGCACTCATATAGGCCACGGCGTTCTCCGCCGCCGCGTATTCCATCCGCCCTTCCCGGCAATGGTCGACGGCCAGCAGATTTCCCGCCGGTACAAATCCGGAATCGAAGTATTCCATATGAAAATCATTGTAATGGAGCGCGATCCCCGGAAAAATGGAATAGGCGGTCATTGTTCCGTCACCGGTCTCATTGCGGAACTGCCACACGGCGCATTCGTCGTTTTGTGCCACCAGCAGTGCGCCGGGCTGCTGTGCCAGCAAGTCGTTCAGCATACGTTCCTCCTCCTTTCCCTGAGTTAATTTCCTCTAACCGAGGAACATTCTATCGGTTTTCGCCTTCCGTGTCTATCCCGATTGGACAAAAAAGCTCCAAATCGTTGAAGAAGTTTCCAGGTAAGGCCAACTGAAAAAGCCCGTCCGCAGACAGGCTTTTTCATTGAAGGGCAAGGGCTTCAGCCCAATGCCACATCCAAGATCATCATGACGCTGAAACCGACGGCAAAGAACACCGTTCCGATATTGGAATGCTCCCCCTGAGACATTTCCGGGATCAGTTCTTCCACCACCACATAGAGCATGGCTCCTGCCGCGAAGCTCAGCAAATACGGCAGCGCCGGGACGATCAGCCGCGCCGCCAGAATGGTCAACACCGCGCCGATGGGCTCCACAACGCCGGACAGTACGCCGCCCATGAAGGCCCGCCCTTTGCCGGCACCCTCTGCTCTCAACGGCAGGGAGATGATGGCCCCCTCCGGGAAATTTTGAATGGCGATCCCAAGGGACAGGGCCAGTGCCCCGGCCGCCGTGATCTGCGCATTGCCCGAAAGATACCCGGCGTACACCACGCCCACGGCCATCCCTTCGGGAATGTTATGCAGCGTCACGGCCAGCACCATCATTGTGGTGCGCTGCAGGCGGCTTTTGGGGCCCTCGGCACTGGCACTGTTGGCATGGAGATGCGGGATCAGGTGATCCAGCGCCAGCAGGAACAGCACGCCGATCCAGAAGCCCACTGCCGCCGGAACGAACGCCCAGGTTCCCATGGCGGCGGATTGCTCAATGGCAGGGATCAGCAGGCTCCATACGCTGGCGGCCACCATCACACCGGCGGCAAAGCCGGTCAGCGAGCGCTGGACACGGTCGCTCAACGTTTTTTTCATAAAGAATACGCACGCCGCGCCCAGCGACGTTCCCAAAAAGGGGATCAGGATCCCATAAAACGCTTCCATGTTCCAGCTGCTCCTTAAAATTATTTGGCCTTGCCCTGCGCCGCCACGGCCCGCATTTTGGCCTCCACAGCCGCAGCGTCCCCCAGATAGAAATGCCGAACGGCTTGGCCATCTTCGTCAAATTCATAAACCAGCGGCACGCCGGTGGGAATATTGACGGCGGTGATCGCTTCTTCGCTGAGGTGATCGAAGTACATCACCATGGCCCGCAGAGAATTGCCGTGGGCGGCGACCAGAACGGTCTCGCCCGCATTCATTCGAGGCTCGATTTCCGCCTGATAGTAGGGGATCACCCGGGCGATGGTATCCTTCAGACTCTCTGTCAGCGGCAGTTCCTTGGAATCGATCTGCGCATACAGGGCCTGTTTTGCGGGATTCCGTTCGTCGTCCGGCGTAAGCGCAGGCGGCTGCACGTCGAAGGAGCGCCGCCAGATATGCACCTGTTCTTCGCCATATTTTTTCGCGGTTTCCGCCTTATTCAAGCCCTGCAGTGCGCCGTAGTGACGCTCGTTCAATTTCCAGCTCCGCACCACCGGGATATTGGCTTCGCCCATCTCGGCCAGTGCCAGTGCCAGCGTATGATTGGCCCGCTTCAAGTAGGAGGTATAGGCAACGTCAAAGTGATAGCCTTCCGCCTTCATGAGCCGTCCGGCGGCCTTCGCCTCTTCGGTTCCCTTTTCGGTCAGGTCAACATCCGTCCACCCGGTAAAACGGTTTTCCAAGTTCCATTCGCTTTCTCCATGCCGCAGCAAAACGAGCGTGTGTTTCATTCTTTATGGCCTCCGATCTGATTTCATTCGGTTAGTTACGTTTAACCGTGGATATTATAGGATATTTCGTAGGATTTGTCCATGGGAAAAACAAAAGGGGAAATACAGCTTGAATGATTTTGAGCCTGAAAATGACGATCTTCAAAAGAACCGTGTTTTGAACCACGCGGGTATAAGGATAAAAACCAGAAAAAAACTTTTCAAAAAATTTACATTTATTGACACACGCTCCTCTTTTTGCTACAATTTCCCTCGGCTCTTTCTTATTTTCTCAAATTTCTCAAAGTCATCTTGAACGTCAAATGGAGGAGGCCTATTCCCAATGAAAATTGAACCAAAGCGCGTCAAAAAGATTGATTCGCCATTATTGATCATCGGTCTGGGCGGTACCGGCTCGGATGCCCTTCTGACGATTATGAATAAATTTAATCATCGGTACGAGCTGCCTGTTACGACCAATGGTGATGTGCTGGACACACCCGAAAGGACGGCTTATTTGGCGTTTGATACGGACGTGCTGGAACTGAAAAGCAAGAAAATGGGCGATATGAGCTTCCGGCCGGAACACATCTTTCAACTGACCATTCCTGCGCGGCTTGGCGTCGGCGCACTGCCGGAATACATCACGGACTGGTGGGACAACAAAATTACCGGTTATGAAATCAAAAATGGCGCCGGCGGTATTCGTCAGGCGGGCCGTTTTGTGCTGTTCCATAATGTGGACGCTATTGTGGACAAGCTAAAGACGGTGATCGGCACACTGCTGGCTACCCCTGCCGGCGGCACGATGGGTACACTGGAGATTGTTCTCAATACCGGCATTAGCGGCGGTACTGGTTCCGGCACCTTCCTGGACATGGCCTATTTGATTCGTTATGTCATGGAACGGGACTATCCCAATGTGGATTATAATTTTATGGCCTACATTCTGATGCCTCCTGTGAATGTAGATAAAATTCCGCAAATTACCACCCATAAACGGAATATGCTGGAAGCAACCGGTTTTGCTGCTTTGAAGGAACTGGACTTCTGGATGAACTATCCCACTCACCATTATCATTTTGAGCAGCAGTACAGCGCCAGCATCAAAAAAGAATGGAACAGCAAGCCGTTTGATAATGCCGTATTGATGGGCAACGCCAAATTGGATGGCACCTTGATTGTCAATGCCTATGACAACTGTCTGGATGTGCTGAGCGAATCCGTGGTCAACTTCTTTGCTCACGAGGACACCGGCACTAACGGACAGATTTCGTTGCGTTCTCACTTGTCCAATGTGACCATGCAGGGAAACTTCCTGCAAAAGCCTTTCCCTTCCAACTACACCTATATGACCGTGGGCGCGGCCGTTAGCGATTCTCAGCAGGAAGCGATGGTCACTTACGAGACCAAGCTGACCTTCGATCGCATTCATGATCTGGAAAAGGTCGATAAGCTGCAGATCGACGGCAGCCGCCATGCTGCGCCTTTGTTGGGACAGCGGGCGGGAACGGAATTTATGGATCGCTTTCTGCCGACCAATGTGGATTATTTCAGCGGTTTTGCTTCCGTTTGCCCTGATCTGGACATTTTCTCCGATCCGTCCTGGACGCCCAGAACAGTTTTCGAAAGCGAACCGATCCATGGCACTTGGTATCAGAGTTGGCAGCACGATTGTCAACTGGAGGCCAAGAAATACGCTTATGATGAGGTCAAGCAGCTTTACACCCGCTTCCAGGATTTGGTTAAGGAATATGCGACCAATTTGAACTATGGCCCCTATACCCTTTCTGAGTTCTTGAAAGATCCGACCGACGGCTTTGCACATCTCATCAATGAACAGGTTGATTTGTGGGATCATCACGCCAGCAGTATTCGTTCGGAACTGGATAACACTTTCACTCACGTCCAAACGAACCTGTATTCTAGAATGCAGAGCATCAACAAGCTGAAGCAGGCTCTGGACATGATGGGTGAAGCAAAAAAATATTTCGACGGCTGCCGCACACTGTTCCAGGTAGAACGTGACTACGAATTGGCCAATGCTATGTCTTTGGAGCTGCATGACCTGAAAAAGGCCGTTTCTGCCTATTATGATACGATCCTTCCTTCTTTCTGCGGCTTGCTGTCCAATGCGGGTCTCTCCCTGCAAAAGGATGTGCAGGAACTGGATACCCAGATTTCTACCGGCGATATTGCTACGGTAAACCAGTTGAAGTCCTACATCAACACGGCTTTTGGGAATCCGCAGCAGGATCAGCAGGCCGTCCGGGTGATTTCCCGCATGATCGACTTGAGCCAGACGATCCGCGTCAACAACATGGGTACGCTGGAGGGAATGACGGAAGCGCGGGAGCAGCTGTTGCATGCTGCCGACCGGTTTGTGCTGGAATCTGCCCAGAATATCAACGGTATCAATATGGATCACTTGGTGGAGATCACGATGCCGGATTCCACTCAGCAGGAACGCATTGATTATATTGCCCAAACCATCCTTCCCAAACTGAAAACTTCTGCTCAAACGATGCTTCCGCTGATCGTAACGACCGCCGCTGCGGATCAGTACATTCCCTATGCCTATGTTTCGGTGCCAAACAATGCGCCCCTGATCGACAAAGGCGTAGAGGCATATCAAAAAGAGGAGCATATTACGCCGAAAAAGTCGGATGTGTCCGATAAAATCTACTGGCTGAATACGTTCAACTGTGTGCCGCTGTATATGTATACGGATCTGGCCCGGTTGGAGAGAGTCTATGATGAGGCCAGCGCACGCAACGGCGTCAATGGTCTGCATCTGGTGCAGGCTACCACGGAGAGCGGCGACCATATGCTTCGGCATGACTGGTCTCTGTTGCCTTCTCCTGTTGTTCATCAACTGGAAAAGCTGAAAATGCCGGCTGTGATCGCAGCAAAACATGCTGAAATTATGGAAACCCTGGAGCAGGCACTACAGAATCACGCAGCGGCGCTTTCTACCACGCCCAGCGGGCAGGAACAGCTTCAGCTTCGTCTTCGCATGACGGCGGACGGACGACCCGAAACCATGGATCAGTTTGACCGCAAGCTGAATGCCATTGTTCAGAACACTGCCATGTCCGCAGAAGAAAAGATCGAAAAGCTGAAGACAATGGCTGACGAAGGAACCGTTATCAGCAAGGAATACAGCAGCTATACTCAAAAATTTGCCGAGGCGGCAGGACTCCGGCTGGGCATTGACCATGGCGACGAGGCCGAAATGAAAAGAGTTGCTGACAATACAGAAAAAGCCCGTCTCTTGGCCGCTGAGTATATTCTGTACGCATGGTATCCCCATCTGGCGGAACAGATGATCGCCCAGAAGGAGATGTTCCGTAAACTTTCGGAAGCCATCGCCAATGAACAGAAGTCCATCCAGGGAGCCGCCGGACTGCAGTCCTTTGCCAAGACGTTCTTGCTGCTGTATTTGAACGGTACTTTCATCTTTGGCCGCACCAGCGTCAAATATAAAGACTTCCGCGGCGAAGAAGCGCCCCTCATCAATAAGGCTGACCTGACGGATGATGAATTGACGGTATATAATGATTTCTGCGCACCGTTGGTTCTGCTGTCCGTACTGGGCACGGAAACGGATGCTCGTATTGACGAGCACGATCGTTTGTACCTGAACGATACCGCTAAAAAGCTGGAAGCCTCCATTGATAACATGAGTGATGAGGAATACGAAGCTTTGCGCAGCAAAGCGGCCGAATTCCGCAGTCAATATGCTCAAACCGCTGATGCCATAAAATATAGCAAAGGCGATTTGGCCAAGCCCGTCCGTGAAAAGATGATTCAGCTGCTGCAGCTGATGTTGAGCGCGGCTAGAATTTACGCGTGACCCTTTAGCGGGGAACCGGCAATAGCCGGTTCCCCTTGCCTGGTTTTCCATGCCGGGATGAAAACTCTCGGACTTTCATCGCAATATCAAAGGAGACCTCCACCATGGAGTACATGCCCCGCCTGAATGAGTTGACGTTGTTTATCCTGGCAGGCAATGAAGCGGCCCTACTTGCCGGTAATATTGTGACTTCGATTCAAGATCACGTCGGCAAGGATTATCAAGCCGCCGTCAGTTGCTTTGCCCTTGTTGATACTGATTTTGATCGGGAACGCGCTGTCGTAGACAATGTGTTCTATCCCTTTACCGAATCTACATTGGAACAGACGGCTGTTCGGGTCGCCGACGATAAAATTCGAGAAATGATCGACAATTTGAACGCACGAGGCTTGCAGGATCGCGTTGATCTTCGCAGGCTTAACTGCGTTTTGGTTGTAGACGCCAACGGCTCTCTAAGTTTTGAACAGGTAAAAGCCATTACATCCAGTTTGCAGCAGTACGCCAATGAAAGCAATACCGGCTGCGGCTTTCAACTTTGCTTACTGACCGACTACGGCAAGGCCAGTCATCAAGCCGCCTGGCTCATGCGGAACGGTCAGCCGGATGAGGGGCTTAATGTTTATCGAAAGGTGCTTTTGTTGGTCAATAAGACCTTTGACGGAAACAAAGGAACCGGCGTAGAGCAGCGGATGCGTGACGCTGTGCTGCCAGCCATGCTGATGATGCTGGAAAGCCATGAGCAGAATGACACTACCCGTCTTTATACCGCCGCATATAATAAAGAAGGCGGAACCTCAAATGATATTCTGGAGCTGAAACGCCATATTGCTGCAGAGGTTCTGGATGGAATTTTTGCCAATCCCGGCGCTCTATCCGCTGCTGAAGTTTGGAAATGGCTGTCCACACCGGATATCGATTTGACGAACGGTTCCACCCCTGCGGAACGGATCCAGCAGGCTGTGGAAAAGTGTGTTCCCACGCTGGAAATCATTGCTGCTACAGCCGATTTGGAAAGCAAAGCGTTTGACCCGGTCGATCATTTGATGGATTTTGACCGTTTGAATCGGGACAGTATGTATGAGCCGGAGCTTCTGCCTGATCAGTGGGCTTCCGACGTACTGGCGAACTTAAAGGAGTTGCTGTATCCGGATGCCATGAAAGCCTATCTGGAAGAAGACGGTGAAATTCATCGTTCTCTGCTGGCAGCTTGGCATGAAGCAAGCAAGCGGAGAAAAGAACTGCGGGATGAACGTTATATCGAAACACAGCTGCGTAGTTATTCTTCTAACGCTCGAAAGGGACTGGCCAGGCAGCGGGATTATAACCTCCAGTTACTTCACGAGCTGACGGAACGATACAAAAATTTTTGCCGGGAACGGTTGAGTTACCGCATTTTAACGGCCCTGCAGGAAAAAATGGGCGTTGTCCGCGAGGAGCTTCAGCGCATGATCGACCTCCGGCAGAAGGCCTTGTCCCGTTATAAACAATCCAAAGAAAAAATTGATGTTTTGACGGGCGAGTCCATGTGCGGACGGGCGGCGCAGGAGATTCGAAGCCGCTATTCTGCCATTCAGTCTTTGGAAGACTTTCCTACTTTTCTGAAACACAGCGAGGAACTTTACAAACCTGGTTCCTCTCGCTATTGGCACGATCTGTTTCGGGAGTTTGCAGATAAAATCGGGAAAACAGGCAGCTTCAGCGAAGCTTTTCAGCGCGGAAAGGATGACGTCGGTCTTCGAATGGGAATCAAAAGGCTGGCGGAGAATCTTTCTCCTTTGCTGCAGGACTACCCGGACGAATGCGGCGCATTGCCCATTCCTGCCGGTGCGTACCTGCTGAACGAGTCAATCGCACGTTGTCTGGACTCCAAATTGGATGAGGCGGCCGTTTACGGTGTTCCGGGCGATTTGTTGGAATATGTGGCCATTTATCCGCTTGGAAAAGACTTTTCACTGCTGCCGAAATTGAAGCTGTTCCTGCAAGGTTCAGTGCTTCAAGAGGGCGTTGCCAATGCACTTCGGCGTCACCAGCGCGTTTTGCCCAAAAGTGCAGTGGAAGAAAGCGCCGACGGAAATCCTTGGAGTCTCCGTCTCAAAGAGACAGAATCGGAAATTCAAGTTTCCTGGGTTTATCCGTCCAGCAAGGAAGACACCGTTATCTGGATCAACGGAGAACGGGTAGAGTCCCATTATTCCTACAGCGATTACATGGCAAACGGAATGATTTATGCGTTTCCGAAAAAACAGCTGAACCGTCAGTCCATTAAGGTAAAGCTGGAATGCGGCGGAGAAAGTTATGAACGCGGCTTGGCTTTCCGAACTGCCAGCGAGATCATTCCCCTGAAACCCTGCCGTACGACGGCAAAGCTAAAGTCGCAGGGGCTGGAGCTTCAGCGTTTCCTTTTGGATACGCAGGAAGACGTTTTTGGCAGATGTCTGGTGCTGGACAATGGTTCCATGCGTTTTCGTCTCCCAATCAATCTGGACGAAAACGGGCAAGCAGCGCCGCTATGGCTTCCCGAGGCTTATCGGGATGCGGAAGTGGAAGAACTAAACGAGATCAATAACTGATAGAATAGAAGGGAAAATTATGAGCACGCAAGCCAATGAAACAGAGGTTAAAAAATACTACTGTCCTTTCTGCTCCCAAGAAATTCTTCCCGAAGAAGTCCTTTTTGCAGACGAGGACAAAAATGCCTCCATTGCGGAAGAAGACCCAGAACGCTATGCTAATCTGGAAAGCCGTGTGCTTCAGTTCCACGACGTCAGCAAGCCGGATGGAAGCTTTATCAGTATGGATACGCGGCCGATCTATAAATTTCACCGCTGGAAAAAGCCTTCCAATGATGATCTGCCTTTTATGGAGCCCCTCGCTCAATCTGAATCGGCCAAAACTCCTTTCCCAGAGGATATTACCGTTCTTCGCCGCAATGGTATGACGCCCAAGCAGCTGTCTGGACAGATGGCTCCGCCCTGGGCCGTGGTCAATACCGAAAAGCCGGCAGAAACGCCTGAACCGGAAAAGAAAGAATCTGCGGCTGCCATGCTTCGTCGTGCTATGATGGGGACGCCCAAGGCTTCCACAGAGCCGGAAGAGTCTACTGCTCAGCTGTATGAAAATGTGCAAATGACCCTGACGGAGAAGGCGTGCCCTCACTGCCACAGCATCCTCCCGGAAAATTTTGGTGAACTGGAAACCTACCGTATTGCCATGCTGGGCGGTACCCGTTCCGGAAAAACCACCTATATGGTGTCCACTGCCAATCTGCTTAAGCGCCAGAGCGGGCTGCCTTCCGGGGTTATCAGCAGCTGCACAATTTGCAAAGAAAGCGCTCTGTACTTTGATTTTCTGATTAAATGTATGGAGTATAATCGTCTTGCCGCTACCGTTCTGGACGATCAGACGGTCATCCGTTTTGTTTTTCCCATTGTTATGAATATTGCCGCTGTGACCGAAGACGGCGGTGAACGAGAATTTATTCTAATTATCAATGACATTCCGGGCGAAGCTATGGTCGAAAAATCGTTTATGATCAATTATCCCGGACTATGTCAGGCGAACGCCGCTATCATGTTGATGGATCCCATGCAATTCATCACTTCCAGTTCCGAAAAAAGTAAGCTGGCCAAAATGGATCTTGAAATGATCAACGGTTTCACGGCAGAGCCGGAAGCAGTTAGAAATCATCTAACAGAGGCTTTTACCCCGCTCACCTTCGGCGAAACGTTGGCCAATGTGAAAAAAATGATTGTAGACAGCAAATTCCGTCACCTGTCCTGCTTCGCGCTGGTACTGAACAAGCTGGATCTTCTTTACGGCGGTGATAATCCTTATATCGATGAAGAAACTGCCGCCAGCATTTCCTATATTCACGGTCATTATCAGCTTGGCAAGATCAGCGAAAGTCAGACGCAGCATGAAGACGGCGTCGATCTGGAACTGATTCGTCGTATCAGCGATCAGGTGGTCTACCTGATCGAAAATAAGCTGAACTTCAAGAGCTATTCTTCCACGATTCAACCGCTTTTGAGTGAAACCGGCGAAATTATGACGCTGTGTACCTCCGTCCGCAACTGGAATGCCGGTCGGAGCTGTTTCTGCCGTCAGGCAGAGGAAGACGGCTTTACTCCGGCTGAAACGCTTCTTGGTTTCCGAATGATGGAACCGCTGCTCTATGCACTGGCCAAGCTCGGCCTTGTACGGGTCAAGGAACATATAGACGAAGAGCCGGAGGTTGACCAGCCCACTCACGGGTGGTTCTACCGTTTGTTCCATAAACGGTGATTTCTTGCACAGGCTTGTAAAAAGACGGAGGGATTCACATCATGTTGTTTCAGCGTTATATGACTGGCCGCGGCAATCTGGGCTATGGTTTTCGGGCCCAGACGAAAGTGACGCCTCAGGCACCCTATATGAAACTGCGTGCCTCGGATACAAGCGATACGAAGCGCCTGCTGCTGGAGATTATGACTACCAGTCATGGAGAACTGGCGGCGATTGGTTCCTGCTATGATCGGGAACAGGGAAATGGCTATACTGATATTCTTTTCCCGCTTGCGGATGGCAGTGCAGATTTTCAGGCGCTGCTGGAAAATCCGGGTCGGTTGCTTTATTTGCCGCATATTGCCAAAGATGAATTTTTGGAAATCAGCAATAAGGGTAAAAACGTCTCTCTTGGCGATAACTTGACAATGGAGCTTCCCCAAGTGACCCATGCATGGGATGGTCATTTTCAAATTGATCAAGATACGCTGGCTGATCTGGCGGCTGACCTGTGGTATGCCGCATCTATGCGCCTGAACAACCCTACCTCTCCTACTCAGTGGCCTAAGATCAGCCTCTGGCTGACGGATGAATCCAACGCCGAACAAACGATTGATATGGGCCGGGAGTTTTACTGCAATGTGTTGATGCCTGCTTTGCCTGCAGCATTACGGCCTATTCTTTCCGTTGCGATTGGCGGACGTTGGAGTGATATGTCCAATGATACGAACGGCGGCGCGGCAGCATTGCTGATTTCTTTGCCTGACGGGCATGACGGGTTGTTCCCCGGCTGCTATAATCTTACCTCCGGCAATCAAAATCATCAATCTTTGAACCCATTGGGGGATCAAAAGCGTTGGAAAGAATTTGGCAAAGCGGTGCTTCATTTCACCAACGGAACGGTTGAAACCGCTCAAGGTACGGATACCTATCTGAATGATTTCTTCGCTCTTTCCAAAATTCTCCTCTCGGATGAAAAGTATGCTTCTTTCCGTCAACTTACCTACAATTGGCCTTTTGCTTATTTGCTGTACAATGCCCATGTAAATGCGGAGGATGCCGCTAATCACCAGGGCGATTATGAAGATCAGACTGCTCAAAATGAAATTCAGGAAGCTTTTGCCGATAATGTCTGGGAAACGGCAGATGTTCAGGCTATGAGCGAATTCGGATTTTCCAAAGAAGAAAGTCGTTCCGCGATGGTATGGTTGGAAGCCGATATGGTTCAGGCTTTGCTGGAGAATCTCCGGATTTCCATTTCGCCTGAGTGGTACGCACGGCTGGTTCAGCGCGCTTTCACCTTGAACGGTGTAAGCATGGACGCCACTTCCCTGCGGCGCATGAGTCAAAATTATGATGATTTGCTGCTGCGCGGCAATCCCGAAACCAACACCTCGGCGGCCCGTATGTTGCTGGACGATTTGTGCGCACGCGGACAGACAAGCCTTTTCGAAGGGCAGGAGAGACGTTTGGCAGTGCTGGTAGAAAAAGCACTGAACGCTGCTGGCAACGAAGCGCCTGCCGATGAACATCTTCATTTTCTGGCATCATTTGCTAAAGAAGGCGATGTGGAAGAAAAAATTGTGTCTTCCTATGCTGTTCGACTGCTGAAGGAAGAAATTCTGCCGCTTAGCAAGCTTTGCCTTTTCCGTTCTGTTCAAAATGGAAGTGAATTGGATCAGGCTGTTATTGATTACGTAAAAAATAATACTTACGGAAATCGAGAAGAAACTTCCGTTGGATGCATGAACTCGGATTTCCGTACCGTTCTGAAAACCTACGCGGAAACGTTGCCCGCTTCGGAAGCTCTTTCCGAAAACAACGTCAAGAAAAGCTTTGCTCAGATCATTGGCCCTTACTTTGTGGAACACGCTGATGATTTGGCACAAATTCGGCAAGCTTTGGCCGAAATTGGACTGAAATATTCAACGGATAGTATTGAAATTCTGAGTCAGTACCTTCAGCGCCACTCTTTTTCCACGACGGACGCGTCTGCCGTGTCTCCCATTCTTGAAAGCGATGCCGATTACGCTGAAAGCATGGCAACTTCTATTTTCCAAGCCTTCCAGCAGAATTTGCCCTCCATTTTGAATGGAGCTTCCGGGGTTGAGCAGCCGTGGCTCAGCTGCACAAAAATGCGCAATCCAAGCCAGACTCAGCAGAAGCTGGCGGCGAACATTGAATCCGCCATATTGCAGTGGACGCAGGGAAATCCTTTTGCTTTCCGATTGGAGCGAGCTGCCGAACTATTGCAAGAGTTTGGTCAACCGGATTCCACAGCGGTTCCTGAACTTTGTTGCGTCATAATGGAGGCAAGAACGACACTTACAAAATCAGAAGATTTACTTAACCAAGTTGAACTTCAGGTGCTTGGCAGTCCTGCTATGCAGCAAATGAGAGAAGAACAAAAGCAACGACTGACAGCCGCGCTTCTTCACTTGTTTGGTAAGGCTCTGCCTGCAGTGATGCGCAACGAAAATGAGCACGCCGTTTGGAACGGCCTTTTGAAAAATAATTATTTTGCCGCCGACTTAAAAGAACCGATGGCACAGGCGGCAACCGCTTATCTGCAACAGGAGCAGACAGCCGCCGACTTATGCAATGATCCAGAAACTGCTTTGAATGCGTGCAGCGATTTTGGCTTGAACGGGTCTCAACAGTTGAATGTGTGGTTCGCATTGCTAATGGCCTTGGAAAAGAAATCGAACGGCATGACGATCCTTCGGAACGGATACGTCGCCGCCTTTACCCTTGAAATGGCCCAGCAGATGGACGACGAAGCTTGCAGACAAATGGCCGATTTTTTCCAAGCTGACTTAAACAAAATGCTGCAGGGTTCCGGCATTTCTGAATGGACGGAATTAAATCGGAAACTCAACAGTGCTTATACCAGTCCATGGAAGATGCAGGCACCCAAGGTGTTTTGCAAGTTTATTGAAAAACAAACGGAACTCGTCAGCAACAGCGGAGAACAGGCACCCGAGGATCAGCTTTTGAATCTGCTGCATATTGCGGACGCTTTTGGTTGGCAAACGGAAAAAGACGTCTGCAATGCATTGGTCGGATATCTGGCGGCGTGGAAGCGGGATAGGCTTTCCGAGGAAGAAATGGAAAGCCTGCTGACCCGGCGCGCTTTTGGTTCCCAACTGGATGGCGAATTGCAGCAAATTTTTCAAAGAAGTATGCCTCGTTTGCTGAACGAAGCCATTGAAGGGGAAAATCAGGAAACCTATCAATGGCAATCCGCTGCCAAACAGATCGATTTTCGGATTCCCTTTCAGGAAGCACTAAAATGTTTGCCGGCAGAAATCCAGCAGTCTCTTCGAGAAAATACGATTCTTCCGCTGCTGGAAATAGGCAGTCTTCTGGATGGCTTGCTGCAATCAGCCGCGGAACAGGCCATTGGGTTGATAGAAGCGCGCAAAAACGATCTGGCTTCTGCCGAGCATCGGAGGATTCGTCTGCTTTCCGCAGAGGAGCATGAAAAACTTCGTTCCATTATGGAAGAAAGCCACAATCAGGAACTTCTGCGCAGATACATCGATCTGTTGGCTTATCAGCCTGTGGACGCGGAAAACGCAGAAAACGAAGCCTCCCTCCGCAATGAATTGCGAGCCATGCGAACCTCTCTGTTTCCGCTGATGGATAACAGCATCGCTCACAAAGTAAACGGGATGGGTTCTCCATGGCAGGAAGAATTGCGGAGTGCCATCTTGGCCCAATTGGAAACGATGACCGCTCCAGGCCAGAGCTTCGAGCATCTTTGTCAGGTGCCTCAGCGCTGGAGCGAGGAATGCAAAGCACTGCCGTTTTTGGAGTTTTCTCAACTTCCCACTTACTTTTCCAATCGGATGGAGGAACTGAAAAATACTGCCGCAAAAGGGGCTTCTCCTGTTATTGGTGCTACGCCATTGACGCAGCTATTAAGAAATCCGCTCAAGGATAGCGAGAGCTGGTTCGGTAAATTGATTTGCACGCTGGTTTCTCAGCGCCTGGATCGGGATGCTACGTTGCTGGTCGGTGAATGCGACTCGCCTCAAGCGGCACACGAACTGCTTCAAGCATTTGACGGTACTTTCTCGGAGGGCATTTTTGCCGCTCAACAGGCGTTGGAATTTGTTCTTGCCGGCAGTAAAGGAGCGTCCGCCAAAGATACGTTCGCCCGACTCAAACATTTGGATCACAATACTCGGGAAACGGCACTGCCCCTATTGCAAAAAGCGCTCTTTGGTCAGCAAAGGGAAAAGTGGTCATCTCTTTGGAAAGCAGAAGGAATCTCCGGAGAAATTGCACTGGCTGTGATGTGCTTTCTTGGCGGTCAGGAGCGAAATTGGGAGGACTTCTTCCAGCAGATTTTCCAAAATTCTCTGATGGAACAGCAAGCTTTATCGCAGGGCAGAGACGCAGTGCAGACGCTGCTCTTTACTGCTTCGGTGCTTCGAGATTTCGGTCTCAAAGAAGACGCAGAAGAATTGGCAGAACAGTTTAAGAATCTTCGCCCGTCTGAATTCCTGTACGCTCGCGGCATGGGGCTGAAACGTCGAGAACTTTCTGCACTTCGCAAGAAAGAACTCTGGCAGGAAGCGGAATTACCGGAAAGTCTATATGAGCTGCTTTTTCAAAAGCGTTAAATAGGAGGAAAGGAAAATGAATATTCGGAAAATCAATTTTATACAGGCTGCAGGTAGCTTAATCGCTCTGTTGATGTACTTGTTCCTGCCGATTATTCGTATCGTGCTGCTGGTGGGCACTGGCTTTTCCGGCGAAACCTGTATGCAGGTAGATGATCTCTTTATCATTCCTGTTGTTTTGACTGGCTTGGCATTGGTTGTTTCTTTTTTGCCTATCGGTAATATAAGCTCTTTCGCAGGCATTGCTGCTTCATTAGGCCTGTTGATTTTCGGCCTTACCTGCAAAAACGCATTGGGAGATAAAGTCAACCTGTTGGTCAGCCAGCTGGCCGGAGGCGCCGATATCAACCAACTGCTCAGCGGATTGTCTGGCAACACGCTTTCGCTGACGGCAGGCGTATCCATGATGCTGCGCATGGGATGGGGGATGATGGCTGCTATTGCGGTCATGTTTATCAGTTCCATTGCCGGACTGCTGGTTCATTTTGATCAGGGTTCTTCCGCCCCTACGCCTACCTATTCCAGCCGTTCTTCCGTGGTACGTCCTGATAGTACGCCAACCTCTCATCGGAGCACCTCTCGCCCCACAAACTATCACCGTTAAACAAAGGATCGAAGGGCAGGAACACACATGAAAAGTTATAGATTCAAGCTTTTTCTCACGCTGCTTTTATGCCTGACCGTTCTTGGTTCCTCCGCTGCGGCAGAAGCGGTACACCCGTCCGTAGCAAAAGCCTATGACCGGCAGTTGTTTATTCTGCCAAACGTCACTCGGGATTACCCGGGGAATGATGCCTCTAAGCATTTTCAGCAATTCTTGAATGACGCGTTGCAGCTGTTCCAAACAAGCGGCAAGGTTCGCACCGGCCTTTTTTCCAATCAGGAAACGGCACCGACCCTGATCGAAGGAGCCATGGAAACCGCAGCCGTTGAGTTGCCAGTGCAAGTGGAGGATACAACTGCATCCTTGAAAAAAATTCCCGCCTGTCTTCATGACAGCGAGAGCAACCTCGTTGTGGCGATCGAAAGCGCCAATGCCCAACGCCAAGATACCATTTCGGAAAGATGGTTTTATCTGAAAAGACTGGCCTCGGCCGGGGTTCCCGTTCTCCTGATTGGCCTGGAAACCCGTAATAATCAGGGCGCTGCCGCCGCGCTTTCCACTTGGTGCAACCAAGGAAAGCCGGATCCGGCTTTTGAAGCCAATCGTATCATGAACTATGGCCAAAATCTGCATTTCGTGTGGATCAACGATTATAACAACCTGTCCAAAACGCTTTTGCCGCTGATAAACACATTAGTAGGAAAAGAATTTGTGCAGGCGGAGAGCGACGAAGAGGGAAATTACCACTTGTTCCCTTATGCTGCTCTTACGCAAAGTACCACGCTGATGCTGCTTGGCGATTTGACGGGTGCTGATTTTCAGATCCTGAACGGCCAATCCGAGCCTGTGGACTATGTAACGGAATTTCAGGATAACATGATGATGCTGGTCAACGTAAGCGGAGGTCAAGATACCCTTATCGTTCCCGGCACAATGGGATTGACAGGCCTGGCGTGGTGGAATCACGAAACTGCTGTGAGCACGTTTTCTCTTACTTTGGAAAATGCTGATGGCAAAAACATCTTTACACGCAATGAGGAAGCGCGTTTCTTTGCTTCGATTTCTGATATTGATGCAGAGCGCCTCGTTAACGATATGGCATTGCATAATGATCGCTGCGAACTGATCGATGCTAAAACAGGGGAAACGCTTACGGACATGACGTATGACGCCAAGGATCATGTTTTCCGTGCAAACTATGTCTTCCAATCTTCTTGTGAAAAGCGTTATTTGCAGGCCCGTATTCAACTGAGTACTGGTTTAGAGCTGCTCAGCAAGTATTTTACTTTGACTGTGACGAACACCGCTCCTGTAGTCAAAAGTCTTGGCGAGACATTGTACTGGATCCATGACCCCTGGGATGAGGCCGGCAGTTCCTTGTTGAGAATCCCCATTGAAACCTCGGATGCAGAAAACGATGAAATTCAACTTCGAATCGACAATCCTCGTTCCGGCGTAATGGCAGGTTTGGGTAGTATCAAAATCAGCGACGATCAGCAGTATGTGGAAATTGAACTGAACGATGAGCCCCAAACCGAAACTCCATTTACAATTTTGATCGCAGGCAGCGATGGAGAGCAGGATTCCAGCCAGTGCCAAATCGCTTTTCAGCTTTTCGATCTTCAAGCCCAGTTACAGGCGCTGCAACAGCAGGCGAAGATGATCCTGCCTGAAGAAGAAAACATCTTCAAGCGTCGGGATTTCACTGTGGCTGTTAAAATAGAACTGCCGGAAACGGTTGCTCCTCTTTTGCGCCAGTCGTTGAATAAAGCATTGCAGGAGCATTTGTCTTTCCAACTTTCTGTTGTATCCATGGAAGATGGCAGCACAAAGCCGCCGCTGAATATGGATTACGCGGATGGTCAATGGCAGTGTACTCTTCAGCTTGACGCGTCTGGTGATTACGCGCTGACGGCAATTTGCAACACACAGACTCCTGATGCGCTGGCATTTGAAGTAAATAGTGTAACCGATATGCTTCAGGTGCAGAACCATCCGCCCAAAGCGATGACGGATTCGGAAACGCTGACGTTGGAAGAAGCCCTGATGGAGGATGACGGAACCGGTATAGAAAGCTTTGCTCTTTCCGGCCTGAAACCTTCGGAACTTTTTGCGGATGAAGATGGCGACGAGATTTCTATGACGCTGACTGCTCAGCGAATGCAGGAAAAATCAGAGGATTCGGAGATTACATTAACGGCTGAGACCAGTGGAGAAAAAGAAGCATCGCTCGTTATCCGCGTCCCGGGAACTTATCAGGTGACGGCTGCCTCCCGTGATGAAGATGAACCGGGCGAAATCATTACCTTCACGGTAAAAGCAGTCAGCGTTCGGGCACAGCAACTCAAGCGTTTGCTTCTATTGGCTGCGTTGATTGTTGCTGCCATACTGCT